>Ga0210009_1001620_pt1 | contig 18476 bp, 18 predicted proteins | sample CryGeyCG2114_065_FD_185457 | JGI IMG/M metagenome (GOLD analysis project Ga0210009, IMG submission 185457) | Groundwater microbial communities from aquifer - Crystal Geyser CG12_big_fil_rev_8/21/14_0.65 (SPAdes) (version 2) | ecosystem: Environmental > Aquatic > Deep subsurface > Groundwater ... | reverse complement strand
AGGTGACCGGCGGCTGCTGCACGACGCACGTCTTCGCGCGAGACGACGGGCCACGGCCGGACCGGCCAGGAGGGTTTTACGGCGGGTTCCGGGGAGGCGGGCGGTTGTCCCGGCTCCAGTTCGCCACCCGCCCCGGTCCATGCCGGCAGTCCGCCGTCCAGGACCTGGGCATCCATGGCTCCCTGTGTGCGCAGCATCCACCAGAACCGGGCAGCGATGGCACCACCGGCGTCATCGTATGCCACGTAGCGGGAATGTGGTGCGGCGCCATGCCGTGACAGCCACGCACAGAAAGCCGCTGGCTCGGGAAGGGGGTGTCGGCCCTCGGACGGGGGAGCGGACATGTCCGAGAGATCCCGGTTCAGGTGCGCATAATACGCGCCGGGAATATGCCCTTCAGCATATGCCCGCAGGCCAGCCTTTTCGTCGGCAAGACTGAATCGGCAGTCGAAAATGAAGACATCCGGGACGCGATGGCGCACGAGGACGTTCAGTTCGGGAGCGGTCAGAAGGGGGGTGTCGAGAGGCATCTGGAAACTGCAAGTGAGGAGCACGTAACGTACTTTGCGCGCACACACCACACAAGTCACGCGCCCAATCCATGAATGAACAAGCCGCTGTAAAGCAGGTTCGGGGTCAGACGCCCCTCATGCGGCAGTTCTTCTCCATCAAAAACCGTCATCCGGATACCATTCTGCTGTTCCGGATGGGGGATTTCTATGAGACATTCGGAGAGGATGCGAAGGAGGTGCACGCGGTACTCGGTATTACGCTTACAAAAAGGTCCAACGGCGCGGCGTCGGATGTGGCACTCGCAGGTTTTCCCCATCATGCCCTGGACACATATTTACCGAAACTCGTGCGGGCCGGCTACCGGGTTGCCATCTGCGAGCAGCTGGAAGATCCCAAAAAGGCCAAGAAGATTGTCAAGCGCGATGTGGTAGAGGTGGTTACACCGGGGGTGGCTTTCCGTGACAATCTGCTGTCGCCGTCTCGGGCAACGTATGTGGCCGCAGTGCACTTTGACTGGCGTGGGCGCGGAAAGGCCCGCATGGAAATAGCGGGCATCGCGTTCGCCGATGTGTCGACCGGGGAGTTTCGTGTGGCTGAAGTGGGTGCTGCCGTTGCCGCCAGCTTTCTGGACTCCATTGGTCCGGGGGAGATTATCCTGAAGCGGGAGACTCGAACCCGGCTTGAGGAGGAGGCGAGAGTAAAGCGGTCGTTCACGCTCGTGGATGACTGGGTCTTCACGCCCTCGGAAAGTGTCGATCGCCTGAAGACCCATTTTGGAACACACTCCCTGAAGGGTTTCGGCGTTGAGGACCTCGACATTGGTCTTGTGGCGGCCGGGGCGGTGCTGCACTACATGCAGGAGGCCCAGAAGGGAGCGCTTCCTCATATTCGTCGCCTCGAGGCGCATCGGAGCCAGTCCTACATGACGCTCGACGCCCAGACCCGGCGCAACATGGAACTCGTGGCATCCTTTGACTCAGGTGAAGATGGCTCGCTCGTATCGATACTGGACCGGACGGCAACGCCCATGGGTGCGCGTATGCTGCGGCACTGGTTGCTGCGTCCGCTCCAGGAGCTTCAGCCCATTCTGCGTCGACAGGAAGCCGTCCAAACGCTGGTGGATGACACTACTTTCCGGGAGCGTCTGCGTGCACTGCTCGAACCCATGGGCGATCTTGAGCGCATGCTTGCCCGTGTCTGTATGGGCCGCTGTTCACCACGGGATCTGAAGGGTCTCGGCCGCGCCCTCCTGCTCATTCCCGCTGTTCGTGTCGAACTGGAGCGTAACGACATCGGGGGCCGAGGTGAACTGGATGGTATCCGTGACGGGCTCGAGGCATGTCCAGAGGTCGCGTCCCTGCTCGAAGAGGCCTTGGTAGACGATCCACCGTCTTCGGTACGTGACGGGGGGGTCATCCGGGATGGTTACAATGATGAACTCGATGAGCTTCGACGCCTGGCGGGAAGTGGGAAGGAATTCCTGGCCAGCCTGCAGCGACGGGAGTCCGAACGGACGGGTATTGGATCGCTCAAGATCGGTTTCAACAAGGTCTTCGGGTACTATCTGGAGGTGACGCATACGCATCGCGACAAGGTGCCGCAGGAATGGATCAGGAAGCAGACTCTCGTGTCGGCGGAGCGCTACATCACGGAAGAACTCAAGGAATACGAAGAAAAGATCCTTGGGGCCGAGGAACGGATGGGAGAGCTCGAGGCACGCCTCTTCGAGGATGTCCGTGAGCATGCGGCCGGATATGGCGCCCCGATACAGACGACGGCTCGGCTTCTGGCCCGCCTGGACGTTCTGGTGTCCCTGGCTGAAACGGCGGTGGAAGAGGAGTGGACGGCGCCCGACGTCGATGACAGTACCGTGATCGATATCCGGGATGGTCGGCACCCGGTCGTCGAGCGAAGCCTTCCACCGGGTGAACCGTTCGTACCGAACGATGTCCATCTCAGCACGGAGAGTGATCAGATCATGATCGTGACCGGGCCGAACATGGCCGGCAAGAGTGTGATTCTCCGGCAGGTGGGTCTTATTGTGCTGCTTGCACAGATGGGCTCCTTCGTTCCGGCATCGCGTGCCCGTATTGGATTGGTAGACCGCATTTTCACGCGCGTTGGTGCATCTGACAACCTGGCAGCGGGCGAAAGTACGTTTCTGGTCGAGATGAACGAGACGGCCAACATTCTGAACAACGCTACGGGCCGAAGCCTCATCCTGCTCGACGAAGTGGGTCGCGGCACGAGTACGTTCGATGGACTGTCCATTGCGTGGGCACTCGTAGAGTATGTGCATGAAGAGCCCCGTGTAGCAGCCAGAACCCTCTTTGCTACACACTATCACGAACTGAACGCGCTCGAGCAGAAACTCTCACGCGTCCGCTCGTTCCGGGTTCATGTGCAGGAGCACGACGATCACGTCATATTCCTCAGGAAACTGATCCGGGGGGGAGCCGACCATTCCTATGGTATTGAAGTGGCGCGGATGGCAGGCCTGCCCCCCGTGGTCATTGAGCGGGCCCGGTCCATCCTGGCGGAGCTGGAAGCCGGGCGTGTTCCCGCGTCAGATGCAGGCAAGAGGACGGGTTCCATCGCGGCCGAGCCACAAATGGAGCTCTTCCAGGGTCCGGTCATGGGTGAGGCCGAGCGGGACGTGCTGGCCCGCCTCCGGGAGATGGACCCGGCCCGGATGACACCGCTCGACGCACTCGTTGTCCTTTCCGAACTTTCATCCCGACTATTCCCGGACACCCCATGATACATTCCTTCATTGGACGAGAGCCGGAATTCGGTTCAGACCCTTTCATTGCCGATACGGCCACACTTACGGGTGACATTGTGACCGGAGACGATTTCAGCGCCTGGTTCAGCGCCGTGCTGCGGGGCGATGTGCACAGGATCCGTATCGGGGATCGAACGAACATCCAGGACAATGCCGTGGTTCACGTTACCCATGGAAGTGCTCCAACCCATATCGGTTCTGGCGTTACCGTGGGCCATGGGGCCATTGTGCATGGGTGTACGATAGAAGACGACGTGCTGATCGGGATGGGTAGCATTATTCTGGATCATGCGGTCATAGGGCATCATTCCATTGTTGGAGCGGGCGCACTCGTGACAGGGCGTACACGCATTCCCCCGCACTCGATGGTTCTGGGTTCGCCGGCCCGTGTCGTACGGCAACTGACGCAGGAAGAAACAGACTCGATCTCTTCCTATGCCAATGGGTATGTTCGATACAAGAACATCTACCTGGGCCTCGAAGAGCCGAATGTCAATCCTTTTTATGATGACACTCATGCATAACGTGCAGAGCATGCACGCGCGCAGCGCGTGTACGACATGCGTTCCCCATACCAAATGTCTTCCGCAATCATGAATGTACTGATCATTGGCGGTGGAGGTCGTGAACATGCCCTCGCCTGGGCCCTCTTACGCAGCCCGCGGAAACCGGGCGTATTCGTTGCCCCCGGAAATGCTGGTACCGGCCCCGTGGCCACAAACCTGGATCTGGCCTCAACACGTGCGGAGGATGTATTGCCGCTTGTCGAAGAGCACGGCATTGAGCTTGTCATTATTGGCCCGGAACAGCCTCTTGTTGACGGGTTGGCGGACAGGCTCCGCGAGGAAGATATCCTCGTGTTCGGGCCCGGACGGGATGCTGCACGAATAGAGGGAAGCAAGGCATTCTCGAAAGCTTTCATGGACCGGCACGACATTCCGACAGCGAAGTACCGGACGTTTCGTCGCAGCGACGAAGACGAGCTCAGGGCGTACGCAGCGTCAAAGGGAGCACCTCTCGTTCTCAAGGCCAGTGGACTCGCGGCAGGAAAGGGAGCCATTGTGTGCATGTCGCGGCGGGAAATCGAAGAGGCCCTGGATGAGCTCCTTGACGGCGAGCGTTTCGGCGCGGCGTCCGATGAGATCGTGGTCGAGCAATTCATGGAAGGAGAGGAGGCCAGCCTGTTCGTGGTATCGGATGGCACGTCCTGGGTCATCTTGCCCACCGCCCAGGATCACAAACGGATCGGAGATGACGATACGGGTCCCAACACGGGAGGGATGGGAGCATACGCGCCGGCGCCCATCATGACGCCGGACATGCTGACGCTCGCCACGGAGCAGATTGTGGTTCCGACGCTGAGGGGCCTGGCCCATGAGGGCATGCCGTACAACGGCGTGCTCTATGTTGGCCTCATGATCACGGATGACGGACCCCGCGTGGTGGAGTACAACTGCCGGTTCGGCGACCCGGAGGCGCAGGCCATCCTGCCGCTCATTTCATCCGATCCCCTGGAGTTGTTCCTGGCCGCGGCAGAGGAGCGACTGGGCGAGATCGACGTCAAGGTCTCGGACATGGCATCGGCGTGCGTCGTAATAGCCTCTGAAGGATATCCCGGGTCATACCGGAAAGGACTCCCCATCAAGGGTCTGCAGATGGCTTCACAGTTGCCGAATACACTCGTGTTCCATGCCGGCACGGTGCAGGACGGACCTGTGGTACGTACCGCAGGTGGGCGCGTTCTGGCTGTGTCGGCACAGGCCAGAGGTCTCCAGGGAGCACTCGCGCGGGCCTATACGGGCATTTCGCTCATCAATTTCGAAGGTGCCTGTCACCGAACCGATATCGGAAAGAAAGGGCTTCTGCACAGCATGTCGGGGCAGAAAGGATGAGACATGACGCGGCCAAGACGAAAGTCGACGCCGTGGGGGGCGGCGCGGCGAAAGTCGACGCCGTGGGAATTGATTTGCGGGTTGCTGTGCTGGCCCTTGCGCTCATGGTTCTTCCGTCATGCCATTCGCAACACATCCCGCCCTCGGCGGAAATGCTCGTGTCCGAGCTCGATGTGCCTGTCTCGCTTCTGGACACGCGCCTGGCCGCAGGTGCTACAGATATCCGGTTCAAGCAGGCAAGAGCCATGGCTGGCACGGCGGCGGGCATGCTGTACGTGGCCGACAGCGGTGAAAATACCATCCGCGTGCTGCGGTTCGACCGTGATTCCCTCAGTGACGTGATGCGCATTGGCACCTCGGGAAGTGGAGCGGCCGAGTTTTCCGGCGTATCGGACGTGGGTGTGGTTTCAGGCATATTCCTCGTGGCGGCCGACCGCGGAAACGGTCGTATACAGCGCTTCGACCGGGACGGTGCGCTCGTTGAACTCTTCCCGTTCAATCCGGGCGATGATGCGCCGGGTCCCGTGTTTGTCCAGAATGCCGCCCGCGGTGTCACGGGTCGGTCCGAACCCCTCGCCATTGCCACCGCGCCGAACGACGACCTGTTCATGGTCGACGCCCGCTCGTCATCCCTTTTCAGGACCGACCGACGCCGCGAACGGCTTGAGCGCATAGGCACCGACGTACTCACCGAGCCACTGGATGTACTGGCTTGGGGCGCCCGTCTGCTTGTGCTCGATGCGGCCCACGGCATTGTCGTATTCGATCTGCTCGGTACGCACGTCCGAACGCTGCGCATCAACGGACTCGAGCGCCTGGCCCTTCTGTCCGACGGCCGGCTGCTCGGCCTTTCGTCGTCTTCTGCCGTGCTCTTCGATGACCGTCTTGTCCCGGTTCGGCGCATCAGGTTCCGGATCGATGCGCCGGTGCGCGACGTGTTTCAGCGAGGCGACCTGCTGTACCTGCTCACGGACACGGCACTCTACGTGACAGATCTTACCGGTTGATACGACGAATCAGGTTGGAGAGGGCGCGGGAGCGGCTCTTCAGCCGCTCCCGCGCCGTAACAAGCGCGGGATCAGCCTGGCGGTCTTCACAGTCGGTAAGGGGACATCTTTGGCAGGTGGTACCGGCGTGAACGGGGTGCAATCGACGATCTGTGGCAAAGCCAATCCGCTCATGGGCCGGCCTGTCCAGCGGTATGCCCATCATTACCGCCGAGTCGCCGGTTTCGCCCAGTTGAAGCGGGCGGGACATGGCCAGAACCAGGAGCGGGCCACCTCCACCGGCCAATTCAACGCGCTGCGCCCGGGCTGATGGCGCGTGTGGTTCTGCTCCGGTGCGCAGTCCGTCGGCGCGCTCTTCTGCCCGCCGGTGGAGCATGCGAAGCCCTGCCCACCGCCGACACACATGTTCCGTGAGCGGAAGTAGGTGGGGCAGCGGGAGACGTGTCATGTTGAAGAGTCGCGAGACCGTCACGTGACGGCGGAAGCTGAGTCTCATGAACAGATGTTGCTCAAGGCCCAGATGGGTGGCTGCGACCTGTCCTAACCGGTAAAAGAACATTTCCGGTGTTGCGGAAAATCTATTCATGCACTGGAGAAGACGTGACGGAGACCAGGTCTGGCGCTCCAGGAAGGTCCGCATGGTGCGCACGAAATCCTGCTCCGGTAGCAGCACGCAACCAGCGAAATAGGACGTCGCGTGGTTGTCCTGCACGTCCCGCCACGTCGGCGTTGTGAGCCACGGAGAAGCAGCTGTCCGGCGCAGCGTGCGAAGCCGGAAGGTTCCGATTTCCTTGGCGAGGATGAAGGCCCGCTGTGAAGGCAACAACTCCTGGTTTATCAGGAGCAGAGGATCTGAACCCGGTACGGATACGGATCTGAGTCCCTTCAGGTCTTCGTTCTCCGAAAGCGCCGACATGTTGACGGTCACGCCGCAGGTGCGCTGCAGAATGTGCAACAGCTTGTTTTCGAGCTCGACGGCCGACGTGGGATCCTGTCCGTCGTATCTCCCCATATCCGAGAGGAATTTGGTGGCTGCCTCCTCGACATGCGGAAGCCGGTTCCTGCACGATACCATGGTTTCGTTGAGGCGACGCGTGAGGTGGGCGGGTATGGTGGCGTCTTCAGCGGATGTCCCGGTAGTGCGAAAGGGCGGAGTGCGGGACGAGGTGGCCCGGGAGTGCGCGAACAGGTCTTCTACGGGCGACTGCAAGGCGTCAGATATAACGGTAAGCGTATCAGCCCCCGGATACTTGAGGCCGCGTTCGATCTCACTCAGATGTGAAATACTGACGCCCGTGAGCGATGCCACGTTGGCGAGCGTGTAGTCCAGGTCGTGTCGCCGGGACCGGATATTCGTGCCCAGGATGCGGGTGATTTCGGGATGTGTCATACCGGAATTACGCTCAGAGCGTAATCAGGTGCCCGCTGAATGCCAAATATCAGGGAAATGCCCGGGCGGGAGGCCTGGCGGCGTTGCCACGTGGTCGGGGGTGGGGTAGTTTGGCGTCGAGCCACTTTTCACCATCGACGGGTACATGCATGCGGCTGGTACTTTTCGGTCCGCCCGGGGCGGGCAAGGGAACGCAGGCTGCGCGACTCCGTGATGCGCTTGGCCTGAGAATCATTTCTACCGGCTATCTGATCCGATCGGCCATCCGCCAGGGTTCTCCGCTGGGTATGCGTGTCAAGGAACTGGTGCAGTGTGGAGGCCTGGTGCCTGACGAAACGGTCCGGGACCTTGCGAGTGAGGCCATCGTCCACCAGCGTTTCAGCAACTTCATTCTGGACGGGTATCCCCGGACCATGCAGCAGGCACAGTGGTTGGAAGCGTTTCTCGAGGCCTACAAAGCACCGCTCATGGCGGTACTGTACCTGGACGTACCCGATGATGTAATCGTGGAGCGTCTTTCGGGGCGACGAATGGACACGCAGACCGGAGACAGTTATCACATATCCCTGAACCCACCTCCCGGACACATGCCGGAAGAGCGACTCATTCAGCGCAAGGATGACAGGCCGGAAGCGGTCCTGGCGCGTCTCGAGACATATCACCGCGATACCCGACCCCTGGTGGACTATTTTGACCACAAAGGGCTGTTGGTGACCATCGACGGGACGGCATCTCTCGATGCGGTATTCGAGGAAATCTGCGCTGCCATGGGCGTGGAGGAGCGGATATCGGTCTGACTCAGATGAGTACGATTTCAGAGCGGATTGAAGAAATCACAGAAGGGTGCATGCGGTTGCGCATGCTACCCGTAGACGTCCCGGACGTCATCACATTACACCTGTCGTGGCCCGTGCCACTGGCTGCTTCTCCCCGGGAGGAGATCCTGGATCAGACAGCCGTGGCACTGTTGGATCGTGGGGCTGCTCGGCGGGATGAGGAAGCGGTAGCCGCATACCTGGAAGACCGGGGTGTGGAACTGCATTTTACATGCGACAGCACTCGGGTAAGATGCCAGGTGCGCATGTTGAAGCGCCATCTGTCAGACATTATTCCGCTGCTCGTGGATTGTATGACGGAGCCCCGGATGGATGCGTCTTCCATGGAATCGGTGTCGCTGCGGCTTCGCTCGAACCTGATGCAGGCCCGCTCCCGGACGGCTGCGCGGGCGGGGATCGGACTGAGGAGACAGGTGTTTGAACCCGGGCATCCTGAATATGCCTGGGAGGTCGATGAGCGCCTGGCTGAGCTTGACATCATGACAGCGGAGGACGTCGCTACGTGGTATCGGCAACGGTTGCTTCCCGCCCTTGTACATGCGACCATCGTGGGTGATGTCGGGGCGCAGCACGCCCGCCAGGTGAGCCGGGGCATTTCATCCGGGGTCGGAAGCGGGCTGGAAGAATTCCCGCGCGGAGAACGTCATGCTCCGGATTCCGGTCGGACGATTCCCGAACTGAGTGCGGCGAAGCCGGTGCGCCTTCATATTCCGCTCGCTGACCGCTCGAATGTGGATGTCCGAATGGGGCACGGGGTGGATATCCGGCGCAGGGACGAAGACTATGACGCACTCAAAACAGGTGTGTTTGCGCTCGGGGGCAATTTCTCGGCGCGACTCATGGCCACCGTGCGCGACCGCGACGGATTGACCTACGGAATCGGATCCACATTGTCGGGCGTGGAACCGGACTGGCCGGGCATGTGGGTTACGTCCCTGTCGCTGAGCGCACCAGATATGTCGAGAGGTATTGATTCCGCGCTCGCCGAAATCCGCACGTTCATCCGGGACGGTATCTCGAAGACGGAGCGGCAGACGGTAGTCGGGACACTTACCGGCTCGGCCCGGGTTCAACTCGGCACGACGTCAGGTCTTGCACGCGTTCTGCTGCGTCACCTGGAACGGGGCGATCCGGCCTCGGAAATAGATGCCTGGCCGCGGCGGATTGAAGCGCTCACAACGGAGCGTATCAATGACGCTGTGCGGACGTGGCTCGACGTGGAGAAGCTGCACGTGATAAGCGCCGGCAGCACCGGTCACTGACCGGGCTTCTACTCAGTGATCCGGCATCACGAACGCCAGTATGACGTACAGGATCAGGCCAGGAAACCCCGTAGACAGGATACTGAGCAGTACCCATGCGACGCGGACAATAGTTGAATCAATTTCAAAATATTCGGCCAGACCGCCACATACTCCGGCAATTTTCCGGTCGTGCGTGGACTTTGTGAGTTTCCTGCTCATGGTTTCAACTGTCTCGGATGATGGTAATACGTTCTTCCCGACTCGGGCGGACCGGGTCATCGGCCGATGGCATCGCGAAGGCCAGTATGATGTATGCCAGCAGAAGCGGACCACCGCCCGATACGACAGTGCCAACGACAAGTGCAATGCGCACCAGCGTCGCATCGACCCCGAAATATTCTGCAATTCCACCGGCTACCCCGGCAATTTTCTTGTCGCGACTCTTGGACAACCGCTTCCTGCTGCCCGGTGCCTTCAATTCTTTCGCGCGCCGTGCTTCTGATTTGGCCAGTTTCTTCTCTGCCTTCCTGCGTGCGCGTTTCCTGCCCGGCCGCCAGGACAGGACGCCGAAACCGGTCAGTACAACCAGCAATCCAGCCAGCCATGGAAGCATTCCCGCAAGTACGGTGAGATCAATTCCGCTGCCCCACAGTCCAATCTGCTGGAAAATGTATGCAATGCCGACCAGGATCACGGACATGCCTGCCAGTGTCGGCAGATTCACCGCCGATGAGCCCTCTTCGACGTCCTCCTCGAACAGCATGACCTCCAGATCCTCGTTCGAGAGCGCATCGAGGTCAGGAAATGCATGATATGCACCTGCCTGGGGCCGACGCGGCGAGTCGATGGGTGATCTGAGGGGTCTTTCTGAAGTGCTCATACCTTGACGCTACGAACGGGTGAACGATAGGTTACGCGGATGTTACGATGTGTTTCATGGGTACGTCGTGATCTTCATGCGGGAGCGCCTCGACGAGTGCGCAACCGAATATCGGGCACACGGTTTCGGCGTGCACGCCCTGTAGCCATCTGTCATAGAACCCACCTCCGTATCCGAGTCGGAACCCGGCCCGGTCCACGGCGAGCGCCGGCACAATGACGACATCGAGTCCATCTGCCCGGAAACGGGGAGATACGGCGGGCTCCATGATGCCGAACGCGGAAACCTTCAGGGACGAGCTGCCTGTGTACCGGCCTGCCCGGAGGCGCGCGCCCCTCACAACGGGCAGCCAGATGCGGCGGCCTTCCGCATGCCATGCATCCAGCAGGGGCCGCAAATCCGGTTCACGACGGTCTGTCATGGGCCAGAAGGTGTGGATTTCCTTGGCATTGACGAGTGCCGGGTGGGTTGCCAGGCGCGCGCGGAGAATGGAACTTTCACGCATGAATTCGGCTTCAGTCATGGCGCGCCGCGCCGCGCGGAATTCCTTCCGCAGGACATCTTTTTCTACCGAATAATCTGTAACCATGCCGAACCGACTGGACGAATTCGAAGCGTACCGGAAAAAAATGAACGACCGCATCCTGTCAAAAGATGCGCATCTGGGTATACGCCGCTTTTTCAATCTCGATGCAAACGCCTACGCGGACGGTGCCCTTCCGGGCACGACGAAAGAACTGCTGGGACTCGTCGCATCGATGGTGCTGCGGTGTAACGATTGCATAGACTACCACGTTCTGCAGTGCGTTGAATCGGGTTATACGGATGCGGAGCTTGACGATGCCTTCAACGTCGCGCTCGTGGTAGGGGGCTCCATCGTGATACCCCATTTGCGTCATGCGGTGGAAACGCGCGACCTGGTGCGTGAAAGGATTCCGGAAGGGACGCGTGAAGATGACAATAAATAAGGGGGATGTGGGTAAAGAAACTGTTTTCTTTGTATTTTATCCAGTCTACGCCATTTTTGGTGAGAACCACGATTCCTGAACATGTTCGACAATCTTTCAGAAAAGTTGGAGGGTGCGCTCAAGTCCGTTGCCGGGCAGGGGCGGATCACAGAGCTGAACATCGCGTCCACGATGCGCGAAATTCGGCGGGCTTTGCTGGATGCTGATGTCAACTTCCAGGTAGCGAAGGATTTCACGGACCGGGTCAAGGAAAAGGCGCTCGGCTCGGATGTGCTTACATCCGTTTCCCCGGGTCAGCAGCTCGTCAAGATTGTCTACGACGAACTCGTCCATTTCCTTGGCGGGGAGCAGCAGGATATCAATTCCGGCACGCGATTACCGACCGTGATCCTTGTCGCCGGCCTGCAGGGATCGGGAAAAACCACGTTTTCCGGCAAGCTTGCGAAGTACTTCAAAAGTCAGGGACGCGCTCCCATGCTGGTTGCGGCTGACGTTTACCGTCCGGCGGCCGTGGACCAGCTCAGGATGCTCTCTGAACAGATCGGAGTACCCGTATTCACGCTGGAAGAAGGAGGTCAGGTCGTACAGGATCCCGTCCGCATTGCCCGCGAAGCCGTTTCCGAGGCGCGCAAGCAGGTTCGCGACATGGTGATCATCGATACGGCGGGACGCCTTCACGTTGACGAGCGCATGATGGCCGAGGTGTCGGACATCCGTGCAGCCGTCGAGCCCGATGAGATCCTGTTCGTGGTAGATGCCATGACGGGACAGGATGCTGTAAATACGGCTGTCGAATTCAACAGACAGCTGGATTTTGACGGCGTCGTCCTCACGAAGCTTGATGGCGATACGCGCGGGGGGGCCGCCCTGTCCATTCGCCGTGTCGTCGACAAACCCATCAAATTTGCCTCTACCGGCGAAAAACTCGATGCCCTGACGCCGTTCTACCCGGAACGGATGGCGCAGCGTATTCTGGGGATGGGAGACGTGGTCAGTTTCGTCGAAAAGGCGCAGGAGCAGTTCGACGAAAAACAGGCGGACAGGCTGAGGGGGCGCATCCGGTCGGAATCTTTCGACCTGAACGACTTCCTGGACCAACTTGGCCGCCTCAAGAAAATGGGTTCGCTGACCGACCTCGTGGGCATGATGCCCGGTGTTGGCAGCAAGCTCAAGGACGTGGATATCGATGACGACGCGTTTGTACACGTTGAAGCCATTATCCAGTCCATGACCGAGGAGGAGCGCACCAATCCTGAAATCATCAACGGCAGCCGTCGTCGGCGCATTGCGCACGGAAGCGGCGTTGAAGTCCGGGATGTGAACCAACTCCTGAAACAGTTCCGGGACATGAAAAAGATGATGAAGACCATGACCAAGCTGATGGGGAAGGGCCGTTCGCTCGACCTGTCAAGCCTCATGGGCCGCATCAACTGAATCCATCAACCTATATTTGAATACACGTGGCAGTTAAACTTCGATTGAAACGCATGGGCCGGCGCAAGCGCCCGCTCTATGCCATTGTTGCAACGGACACACGTCACCCGCGCGACGGACGGTACATTGAAGATCTGGGTCGATACGCCCCTCTCAACGAACCCGCCACCGTCTCCGTGGCCATGGACCGCGTCCACTATTGGCTGGACAACGGCGCTCAGCCATCCGATACGGTCCGCTCGCTGCTCAAGAAGCAGGGCGTTCTCCTGGCATACAGCATGCAGAAAAAAGGCGCGACGGAGGAGGCCGTCAAGGAGGCTGTTGAGGCCCATGTGGCGCGCCATGCTGCCAAGTCATCCCAGGCGGCGAAGCTCACGCCGGCCGAGCGCCGTGCAGCGGCATTGAAGGCCGAAGAAGAAGAGGCGAAGGCCCGGGAAGCGGAGTTGGCGAAAAAGCGGGCCGAGGAAGAAGCCGCTGCCAAGAAGGCTGCCGACGAGGCTCGCAAGAAGGCCGAAGAGGAGCGGGCTGCTGCGGCCGCCCAGGCGAAGGCCGAACAGGAGGCAGCCAACAAGGCGCAGGCAGACGCCGAGAAGGCCGAAGAGCCGAAGGCGGAGGAAGCCAAAGCTGAGGAGCCGAAGGCTGAGGAAGCCAAAGCTGAGGAACCGAAGGCGGAGGAGGCCACATCCGAAGAGCCGAAGGCGGAGGAGGCTACATCCGAAGAGCCAAAGGCGGAGGAGGCCACATCCGAAGAGCCAAAGCCTGAAGCTGCTGAGGACAAAGAAAAGTCTGCCTGATCATCGTAACCAGGGGCTGGAATCATGGCGCACCAATTACGCCGGATTGGTCGGATTGTCCGTCCACATGGTGTTCGGGGTGAAGTGAAGGTGGCCCCGGAAACGGACCGTCCGGAAATCTATCTGGATCTTCAGACGGTCCTGGTTGGCTCGGATAACGAGTCGGCTGTGTCCTTTGACATATTGTCTGCCAACGTGGTGCCGTCACGTCACGGTGTCACGGCTATTGTCCAGCTGGACGCGGTGTCCTCCCGGGATGCCGCGGAGCAGTTGGCAGGACAACGCGTCTATGCGAGAGCAGAGGATTTACCCGAGCTCGCGGACGATGAGTTCTACTACGATGACGTGATCGGGCTTGTGGTATTGGACCAGGACGGTAGCGTGCTCGGGACTGTCAAGGACATCCTTGAAGCGCCGGCACAGGACAAGTTGGTTGTTTCCCGACCTGGCCGACCCGACGTTCTGATCCCCCTTGTGCCTGCTTTCATCGGCAGCATCACGACCGAACACGTTGTCATCAATACCATTGAAGGTCTGATTGACTGACGGCCGGGTACATCATGCGCATTGACATCATAACGGCACTACCGGAGCTCATGGCATCGCCGCTCTCCCACAGCATTGTCGGGCGGGCACGTAGTGCCGGCATTATTGATGTGCATGTACACGATCTGCGTGCTTTTGGTCTCGGGCGCTATCGTCAGATTGACGATGAGCCGTATGGAGGAGGAGCCGGAATGGTCCTCATGGCCGAGCCGCTCTTCGATTGCCTTGAGTCGGTGATGGCCGATGACAGCGATCTGCAGGTAGATGAAATCATCTACCTGACGCCCGATGCGCCTGTTCTGACGCAGGCTTCGGCCAATGCCCTGACGCTCAGGAGCAGGCTGGTTCTTGTTGCGGGACATTACAAGGGGATTGATCAGCGCTTTCGGGATGCCGTCGTGACCATGGAAGTCTCCATCGGTGATTACGTGCTGAGTGGAGGGGAACTACCGGCATGCGTGCTTGTAGATGCGCTCGCTCGGCTTCTTCCGGGGGCCATCTCGGATGCGGAGTCCGCTCTCACCGATTCCTTCCAGGATGGGCTTCTGGACGCGCCTCTGTATACGCGTCCGGCCTCTTTTCGTGGTATGGAGGTTCCGGATGTGTTACGCAGTGGTAATCATGAGTCCATCCGCGCCTGGAGGGAACGCATGCGCGAGGAAAGAACCCGACGTATACGACCGGACCTGCTTGAGGATTGACACATTTATATTGGCAGACAGTACCTATTTTCATTTACTCTGAGCCCGAATTGCGAGGTATACCATGGCAACTGACGTCATGAACATGATTGAAGAGTCGCAGAAACGCGACGACATCCCTGCTTTCACGGCAGGTGACACGGTGAATGTGCACGTCCGCGTCGTGGAAGGCGACAAGGAGCGTATCCAGCAGTACCAGGGAGTGGTTCTCGGTTTCAAGGGCTCTGGCGCCCGCCGGACGTTCACGGTACGTAAAGTCTCGAGCAACGTTGGAGTTGAGCGTATTTTCCCGATCTTTTCTCCCAAGATTGCCAAGATCGAACGCGTACGTGAGGGAACGGTGCGCCGGGCCAAGCTCTACTACCTGCGCGATCGCCGGGGCAAAGCCGCCCGTATCAAGGAGCGGCAGCGCTAGAAGGCTGTTGAACAAATAGAGCGCGCCTGGTGCGTCTGGCCATCTGGAATACACCGTTTACCAAGCCTGTTGGACACGCGTTCGATTCGGTTCCGGGGATTTCCGTGTTCCAGGGATCGTCGGTAGACGTCGTGGCCCGTCTGGCTGCAGACCAGGCCGATGTCGCACTTGTCCCTGCTGATCATGCACTGACGGCTTCCGACGATGTGGACATCCTGCCGGCCGTGGCGGTTTCCATGTGGCAGGCCGAGAGTTCGCGTCTTGTTCTGCCAAGTGGTCTTTCCAGTCCTGTCCTCTCCCTGCTGACAGGGCCGGAGTCACTGTACATGACGTTGCTGGCGCGTATCGTGCTCAAGGAGCATTACGGAAAACAGGTACTGGTCCTGGATGCAGGAGAGTTCCAACTCCACCCTTCCTGGATGCCGGCGGTTGTGGCAGAAGGAGAGGGAGATCCGTTTGAGATGGATCTTGTGCAGGAATGGTCGGAAATGGCGCACTATCCCCTCGTCGCGGCGCTGTTCATCACACGCAAAGGACAGGCGACGGGTGAGGTCATCCGAACGGTACGTGATGTAGTCTGCGCCTTTGATGACAAACGCGATGACAGGGAACGCAACCGTGTTCGTCTGAGGCTCGATGACCTGACTGTAGCCAGCCTCAGTGAATTGGCAGACTATTTGTTTTATTACGAGATGACCCCGGAGATCCAGGGAGTCACGTTTGCGAGTCTGGACGACGAGGAAGAGGAGACACATCCATGACAGATGCACGCAAAATCGTAACCAAAAACAGGAAAGCTACCCACGAATACCACATCGAGGAGCGCCTTGAGGCAGGATTGGCGCTCAGGGGAACTGAAGTCAAGGCGCTTCGCCATGGGAAAGCCAATCTCCAGGAAGCCTTCTGTGCCCTCGAAGGGGGTGAACTGAAGCTGTTTCAGTGTCATATTGCACCATACGAATATGGCAACCGGCAGAACCACGACCCGCTCAGGCCCCGAACGCTGCTCATGCACCGCAGGGAAATAGACCAGTTTGCCAAGGCTACGGCGCAGAAAGGTTATACGATCATTCCGCTGTCCATTTATTTCAGGAACGGGCGTGCAAAGGTCGAGATCGGTCTCGCCAAGGGTAAAAAGCTCTACGACAAGCGCCACGATATAGCGGAACGGGAGACCAAAAGGCGGATGGACCGGTTGTCCAAGGCACGTTGACAGACCGTTCACACGCGAAAGCGGACCAATGGTCACTTTGTCCCCCTCGTGTGAGTCTCGTGCGAAGTATACTACCCGGATGATGTACCCTGTGGGCGTATACCGATCCCTGTTGCGTATGCTGGTGCTGGCAGCGCTGCTGTCTGCCCTTGTTGCTTCCGATTCGGTAGCACGTCAGGTCCCTCCGGGAGAACAAGGTACGTTGGATGCGACGGTCCAGATGGTCTACGACCTGCTGCGGGGGACAGACGAGGACCGGGCAGAAGGGGAAGCACTCCTGCAACATGTGTTGGATGGCCATCCGACGCACACGAGAGCCCGTGAGGTTGATATCTGGCGGCGATACCGGTTTGGTGGATCGTTCATGCCCGTTGTGCGGCACGAAATGAGGGAGCGGGCGGCGAGGCAACTTCTCAGGGACGACAGTCTGAATGCGGGTGCACATCTGGTGCTTGGCCTGCTGGAGCTTGACCTGTTCCGCCAGAGTCACAACCGGGTCCAGTTGCCCTCCCGGCTGTCCGAGGGAAATCGGATCGATTCATGGCTGGGGTTTGTAGATGTGGCGGTGGAAAGATCAGACAAAGACACGCTCGTCTCCCTCTTCGACGGGGAGTTTCTCAATGCCCGCGCCCGTCTGGTTCGGGATGACGACGTGTCGGGCCGTCATGCTGAACGTGCCCGGGGCCACCTGGAAACCGCCATATCAGATGCATTCTGGGCCAGTGAGGCTGGAGATGGGTTGGCAGAACTCGCTGTCCGTACGCGTGACGGAGCGTTATTGGAATTCGTCGCCACACAATTGGAGCGGCATGCGAACACGGCGCGAGCCCACGAATTGTGGACGCTCCACCACATCATGGGGGGGCGGACCGAAGAAGCTCTCCGAAGCCATGATGCCGCGAGGCGTTCCATGAAGGCCAGCAGGTTACGGCAGGTCGAAGATCTGCGGACGGTGGCTGCACCCTCGATGATGGCTGCCGACTCCGTGGACCAGGACTGGATGGACAAGGATCCGCTGTGGATGACCGAGGGAAATGAACGGGCGGCCGAGCACATGGCCCGGGTCGTGGTCGTAGAGCTTCTCTTCGGGTCGTATTTGTCGCCCGAGCGTGCTCTTTTTTCAGATCCCGGGCAACTTGTGCTCCGATACGGGATCCCCTCGGAAACAGTCCGTTTTTCTTCCGATCAGGATGGATTCCTGCTGCTGAACTATCCGGATCAGTACTACCTGTTTCACGACATGGCAAAAGCCGGTACATGGATTTTCTACAGCAGCTCGGCAGCGGCGCTTACCGGGCCACGGAGCGTGACGCCCCAGTGGGAGCGGGATTTTGCTCTGCGGGCTCAGGAAGCGTTTGAAAACCAACCGGACATAGGCCGGATACCGGACAAGGACCGCGTTGATATGAACACGGCCTGGTATGTGTTCAGTGACGGCAAAGGTGCGCCGGGCCGAGACGGGTTGACGGCTGTTGCCGCATGGTGCGCGCCGGAGTCGCTGCGGAGTGAGAACGTCCGGATGGGTATGTATGCTGTTGAGCGCAATGGGCAACAGGTCGTGCTCCGGAAGGAGTGGTCGGGTTCGCCGGGGACCGGTGACGGCAGTGAACATTGCCGGACCAATACGCGTCAGGTACGGTTGCCCGCAGGACGTTGGCGGATGTCGCTGGAAGCGGTGGCGACGAGCACATACGCCGTGTCCCGTCACGAGGCCGTCGTATCTACCATGAGTAGTATAGTACCGGCCCGACTGATTGTGGAGAGGGATCCGGAAAGCGCGCCGCACGATGGTTTCTTTGAGCGGGGAGATCTCTGGATAGAGCCGCTGGTGCCAGCGGCCGTGCCGTCCAACGAACCG
>Ga0210009_1001617_pt1 | contig 18499 bp, 12 predicted proteins | sample CryGeyCG2114_065_FD_185457 | JGI IMG/M metagenome (GOLD analysis project Ga0210009, IMG submission 185457) | Groundwater microbial communities from aquifer - Crystal Geyser CG12_big_fil_rev_8/21/14_0.65 (SPAdes) (version 2) | ecosystem: Environmental > Aquatic > Deep subsurface > Groundwater ... | reverse complement strand
GTGGGAGGCAACATTAAATATGTTAATCAAAAAATTTGGAATTCCTCAGCAAGCGCTGTTGCTATGGATCTCGGCGTTCTCTTTATATCAGAAATTTATGGATTGCGTATTGGCGCAACTATCTCCAATTTTGGAACCGATATGAAAATGGATGGGAAAGATCTGTATGTGCAGTATGATCTTAATTCTCAACAATATGGAAACAACGATCAAATACTTGCAAAACTAAATACGGATTCTTATCCGCTTCCGTTAACTTTTAGAGTAGGGTTAGCAATCGATCCTATAAAATTAGAAAACCATAGACTCACCTTAGGTATGGACATGCTTCATCCTAACGATAACGCAGAGTCCATTAATATAGGAATGGAATACCAATTTTATAATTTTGTTTCGCTTCGATCGGGTTATAAAGCATTGTTGCTCAATAACAGCGAAGAAGGTTTAACATTAGGCTTCGGTCTTAATTATGATATTTCGCCGACGTTAGGTTTATTTATTGACTATTGCTATCAAGATTTTGGAAAACTAAATTATAGCCAACAATTTGCAGTTGGTATTAATTTCTAATAACTGTAATAAAACAACAAAAAAGGAGCAAAAAATGAAAAGATGGTTCCTACTTTTCGCAATCTTAATTGCGAGTTCAACGTTCGCTCAGACTGTAAGTGTCGAATTCAGAGTAGACATGGGTGTGCAGACGTTGAAGGGGTTATTTACCCCCGGAACAGACGCCGTTAAAATAGCCGGTAATTTCAACGGCTGGAATAACGGTGCGACACCACTAACAGGACCTGATGCTGATACAGTATATTCTGTAACAGTTCCAGACTTGAATGTGGGCGATACTTTATTCTTCAAGTTTATTAAGGGCGCAGATGGCTGGGAAAACGACCCAAACCGCGAATATATTATACCTGCCGGCGGCGGAACTTATTCAGCATTCTTTAATAACGACAGTATATTCGCAGGTAACTTCACCGATGTTTCGGTTTCTTTCAGTGCGAACATGGAGTTTGAAATCGTTTCGGGACGCTTTGTGCCGGGACAGGATACTCTTTCCGTAAGAGGCAGCTTTAACGGATGGTCTAACGTAGACATATTCTCCCAGAGTGTTGGCGATCCTAATATTTATGAGTTAACAACTATTATCCCTACGACTGAAGGTGAAACAATTAACTTTAAGTATGCTTTCCAAGGTCCAAGAGGCACTACCTGGGAAGGCGACCCGAATAAAACTTATACATTCACAGCCGAAGACATAAGCTCAGGATTTGCATTTATCGATCGTACTTTCAACGATGCAACTCTTGCTACTTTAACTAACCAGTCTACTACAATTAAGTTTACTGTAAATACAGCCGGCGCAATTTCGTCTGTTACCGGACAGCCGTTCCCATCGGTAGATAACGTAGTTTTAGCAGGCGCGGTATCTCCGCTTCAGTGGCCTGTTGGCGGATGGCCTGATTCTGACAGTATCCGTGTTATCTTTTTAAAAGATAACGGCACTGATGGTGATGTAACTGCAGGTGATGGAATTTGGTCACGCAATGTTACGTTTCCTCAGTATACTATTCTCAGAATTCAATACAAATATGGTATGAACTGGGGTCTCGCTTCTAATACCGGTGGAAATGATAATGAATCATCTGTAGGTACGGATCATTTTATTACATTAACTCCGAATATGCTTAACGGTACTGTCATTAACCAGTGGGCTGTCATGGGTGATCATGATTTAGTTGATGTTGTTGTGGGAGTAGAAGAATTAAATTCACTTACTCCGGCTCAATATGAATTAACTCAAAATTATCCTAACCCGTTCAACCCGTCTACAAAAATCAGATTTGGAATTCCCGAAGCTGGTTTAGTAAACATCAAAGTTTTTGATGTTCTTGGTCAGGAAGTCATTACGTTAGTAAATGAATTCCGTAATGCAGGATATCACGAAGTTGATTTTAGCGCATCCAAATTAAACAGCGGTATTTATTTCTATACAATTACCTCCGGTAATTTTTCCGCAACAAAAAAGATGATGCTTTTAAAATAAAATTTTATTATCGCCGGGGATGGAAGAACTCATCCCCGGTTAATTGTCCGGCATATGCAGTACAATTCGGAGATGATTATGTAACAACCACATTACCGTTTTTTGTCTCTTCTTATTTGCTGAAAGGGATTAAATTATTTATGCACAAGCTCCGTAGCTGCGCCCTCTTTCTTTAATTCAACAACCAAAAATTTATATGTATAAATCTTTTGTGTAAAAAAAGCCATTTCATATTTTTACTTCAAACAAAAACTCTTTAAGGGTTAAGATGAGAAGTTTATTTCTTGTTTTCGCAATTACGTTTTCTTTCTTCTTCATTATATAGTATTGCCATGTATCCGTTAGCCAATGGATTGTTTTTTATGTCAAGATATTTTTAATGTTTTTTACTTTTAACTTTATACTTTCAACTTTTTACTTGCGGCTTGCCGTGCTATGTAATAAAGAAGAAACGCCCACAGCGCGGATTTCCAGCCCTTTCCTTCCACTGTAGAATACTGAAATCCGTCAGCAACCGGAGGAATAATAGAATGAATATAAAATTTTTCATTCTCTTTCTTCACGTCGGCGTAGTTCATCCTTCCCATACGTTGTCCATCAAATAGGTTAGAGTAATGGCATATAGAATGGCTGAAAAAAAATACCCAAATTTGAAAAAAGATTTGGATATATCCTTTTTTTTTATTATACCTTTGTTGTGGAATTTTGGATAATAAATGTTAAACAATATTTATAAATATTTTGCGGTTACGGCAAGTGAAAAATTTGGATTATAACTATAGCGCCGTACTTTACTTTTCTGTGTCGATTACCTATCGGAAACTTACCTTTAACCATGAATTAAAATTTAGTTATAAATTAAAAATTACTAACTGTAGACTGATAGAATTTAACGAATTGATTTCAGGGTTTTTAATAAAAAGCTAAACTCTCCGAACATTTTTATTAACTATAAAAATTGTAAATCATAGATTATATAAACATGTATTCATCTTTATTTGGCTGATGTGCTTTATTTGATCTTGATTAAACAATACGTGTAAAATAGTTTTCTTTGTTAGAACAATGCCCTCTCTGATAATATTAAATATGCGACCGACTGAGTAGAGGTTTTAATTGAAAAATCTATTTTCTACAGTTCAGCGCAAATATGTGTGAGAATGATTTACTGGGATAATTTTCGATTTAGACTAATGGGCATCTCTAAACACGAAGTGTCATTGCGAATGAGTCCTCGAATGAAGCAATCCCAGGGTAGAATTTTGAGATTGCTTTGCTCCCAATCCCGCAAAGCGGGACGCAATGACAGTGAAGTCATTCTTTTGATAAATAAAGGCAATGCCTTTTTTGGTAACTCGCAATGACAATTGATTTTGAGATTTTAGAGATGCCCTAATCTAATTCTATGAAACAATTAACAAAGCTTCCCTATATTTGCCCCTAAAAAAAATTAAAGATGCTAAAAAAATACAAACATATTATTTGGGATTGGAACGGAACACTATTAGACGATACTGATTTTTGCGTTAATATAATGAACGGTATGCTAACGCGCCGTAAGAAAAAATCGATTTCGGTGGACTACTACAAAAATATTTTTACATTTCCGGTTAGAACGTATTATGAAAAAGTCGGTTTGCCGGTTGATGATGAGCAGTTCGTTTTGTTAAGTAAAGAGTTTATTTATGAGTATGAACTGAACAAACTAAACTGCCGTTTATTTGACGGAGTTGAAGAAGTGCTCCAGTCTATTGCCTCTATCGGGGTTTCGCAGTCCATACTGTCTGCTTATTCTCAAAATACTCTTTATGAAATTGTCAGTCATTTTAATTTAACAAAATATTTTAACGGAATTAAAGGGCTTGACAATATTTATGCGGGGAGCAAAGTAGAAATCGGTAAGCAATGGATTAAAGAACTTGGATTAATAAAAAGCGAAGTAATTTTAATCGGGGATACATTACACGATAAAGAAGTCGCAGATAAAATAGGCGCGGATTGTGTTTTAATTGCAAATGGTCATCAAGATAAATCAGTTCTTCAAACCGCCGGCGTGCAAATATTGGATAGTTTATCGGAGCTAAAATTATTGGGTTCGTTCTAAAGAATATTTTCAACTCAACATTCAAAGCAGTGCATTTTTAATTGACGACGTCGGCTAAATGTTCTCCACGCTTTATTCTGGAAAAGCTGTTTTATTGTATTTCATAACCCATCTTACTATTTTTACCTCGATTTTTAACAAATAGATTTTAAATTATTTAAGGATAATAATGCTCGAAACCCAAAGAACTATTGGTAAAGCTGTTTCAATGTCCGGTATCGGTCTTCACACTGGAACATCTTGTACAATGACATTTAAACCGGCTCCGGACAATTATGGAATAAGATTCGTTCGTGTAGATTTAGGCGGCAGTCCCGAAATTCCCGCAATTGCAGATAACGTTGTGGATGTTTCCCGCGGTACTACACTTGCAATCGGTGAAGCTCGTGTACACACGGTGGAACACGTTCTAGCTGCTGTGGCTGGGCTTCAAATCGACAACATTATAATTGAGCTTGATGGCGTTGAGCCTCCTATCGGGGATGGAAGTGCGCTGCCTTATGTTGAAGTTCTTAATAAAGCAGGTTTTGAGCAGCAGAAAGCTCCAAGGGATTATCTTATCATTGATGAAACGGTTATGTTTCACAATGATGAAAATCAGGTTGATATCGTTGCTCTTCCGCTCGACGATTTCAGAGTAACTGTTATGGTCGATTATCAAAATCCGGCGCTCGGCAGCCAGCATACAGGATTGTTTAATCTTGATACTGAATTTGTTAGCGAGTTTGCCCCTGCCAGAACTTTCTGCTTTTTGAGTGAAGTTGAAAAGCTTTCCAATTCTGGTTTAATAAAAGGCGGTGACCTTGATAATGCGATTGTGATTGTGGATCATGATTTGAGCGATCAAGAACTTGAGGCGCTCCGTAAAAAAGTTGGGCTGAAACGGCATTTTAAACTTGGCGATAACGGAATTTTAAACAATAAACAACTCCGATTTAGAAATGAACCGGTCAGACATAAACTCCTCGATTTACTGGGTGATCTTACTCTTATTGGCGCGCCATTAAAAGCGCAAATATTAGCCGCACGCCCGGGTCACAAGTCAAATGTTGAATTTGCAAAACAGGTAAGAAAACTTTACCAGCAGAAAAAAATTGTTAAGAAATATCAGTTCGTAAAAAAAGAAGGCATTGTCTTCGATGTAGAAGCAATTATGAGAATACTTCCTCATCGGTATCCTTTTTTACTTGTCGATAAAATAATTCATCTTGAGTTTGATAAAAAAGTTATTGGCGTAAAATCAGTAACGAGCAACGAACCGTTTTTCCCAGGACATTTTCCCGGGCAGCCGATTATGCCGGGCGTTTTGATTGTTGAAGCAATGGCTCAAACCGGTGGAATTCTGCTATTAAATTCTTTTCCTGATCCCTCAAAAAAACTTGTAATGTTTATGGGTATTAATAATGTAAAATTCCGTAAGCCGGTTGTGCCGGGAGATCAACTTTTTCTCGAGATTGAACTTGGCGCAAGACGAAGCAAGGTGGTTAATATGAAAGGGAAAGCCTACGTTAACGAACAGCTTGTTGCTGAGGGAGAATTTATGGCAGCTATAATTGATAGGGAAGAAATAAAAGAAGAATAATTTTATGATAAATATTCATCCAACTGCAATAGTAAGCAGCAAAGCAAAAATTTCGGACAATGTTTCAATCGGGGCTTTTTCAATTGTGAATGATGATGTTGAAATTGGCGAAGGAACAGTAATACACTCTCATGCAGTAATTTACAATGGGGCGAGAATTGGTAAAAACGTAAAAATATTTCAGGGCGCTTCGATTGCAAACGTTCCGCAGGATTTAAGTTTTGCTAATGAGTTTTCCGTTTTTGAAATTGGCGACAACACAACTATCCGTGAGTATGTAACTTTACACCGCGGAACGAAATCAACCGGTATGTCAAAGGTCGGTAAAAATTGTTTGATAATGGCTTACACACACGTTGCACACGATACTTTCGTCGGCGACAATGTAATTCTTGCAAATGTAGTTCAACTTGCTGGGCATGTTGAAGTGCATGATAATGCGATTATTGGCGGAATGACAGCGGTGCATCAATTCTGTAAAGTGGGTGCTCATTCAATGACCGGAGCAGGTTTTAAGGTTTCACAAGACGTTCCGCCGTTCATTCTTGCGGCTGATGAACCTTTAAATTTTCATGGCGTTAATCAAATCGGTTTGCGTAGGCGCGGATTTAAAGTGGAAGATATAGTCACTTTAAAAAAAATATACGGATATATTTACAGTAAAAGTTTAAACGTGTCACAAGCCAAAATAAAAATTTTAGAAGAATTCGGCGACAATGAATATGCAAAAATTGTTCTTGAGTTTTTAGAGAAAAGCAAAAGAGGACTAACGGGTAAATGATATGGAGCTTCATTAACACCGGTTTTCATACAGGTAAGTACAACATGAATTATGACCTACGGCTTGCTGCAGATTGCAAACCGAACGAAGCAATATTGAGATTGTACAGATGGGCGCCATACTGTATTTCACTTGGAGCAAATCAATCATTCGAAAACATTGACAAAAAAAAAGCGAAAGAAGACAATCTGGATATCGTTAAAAGACCAACTGGCGGGCGCGCGGTGCTTCATTCTGAAGAACTAACTTACTCGGTAATTTACCCGATCGATTCTGCTACTTCCGCTCATACGCTCTATCATCAAATTAATATGGCGCTTGCAAAAGGTTTGATGATATACGATGATAAATTAAGCGGGGTTGTCCTAGAAAATGTGCAGCCGGATTTTTTATCTCTATACAGAAACGATAAAGCCTCGGCAGTTTGCTTTGCCGTACCTTCAAAAAACGAATTGAAATTAAGCGGCAGAAAACTTGTAGGCAGCGCACAGCGTAAGCTTAACAACGTAATTCTTCAGCACGGTTCAATTTTAACCGGAACTTTTCACCGGAAACTTGCAGATTATTTAAGTCTTTCCGAAGATGAAAAAGAAAAAATTAAAAACGAAGTGAAACGGAAAACTATTGAACTTGAAACAATATTAAATAAAAAAGTAGATTTCGAAAGACTTTCAGAATCAATTAAGCGAGGATTTGAATTATATTTTAATGCCGAACTGATTGAATCCGGTTTTCTTCAAACCGAAAATTAGATGAGATTATTATGAGCACCGAACAAACATTCAAACGTATTACTACAAAAGCCCTTGGTCTGTTAAAGAAAAAAGGAATTAAAATAACGGCTTTAACCGCATATGATTTTATTACTGCAAAACTTCTCGACCAGGCGGGCATCGATTTAATTCTTGTCGGCGATTCGCTTGGTATGGTTTTCCAGGGGAACGAAACAACTTTGCCCGTAACAATGGACGAAATGATCTATCATACAAAAGCTGTAACCAAAGCAGTTAACCGCTCGATGGTTGTTGTTGATATGCCTTTTATGTCATATCAGTTAATTGCCGACGAAGGTTTCCGGAATGCCGGGCGTATTATGAAAGAAACCAATGCCAGCGCGGTTAAATTGGAAGGCGGCGAAAGGGTGGCAGATACAATTAAAAAAATATCCGACGCCGGTATTCCTGTAATGGGACACAAAATTCCCGCCGCACTTGCAAAACAAGTTACTGAATCACTAACAATACCAACGATTGGTATTGGCGCCGGAATGCACTGCGACGGGCAGATTCTCGTAACTCCCGATATGCTCGGTTTGAACGTAGATTTTCACCCGCGCTTTGTTAGGACTTATGCAAACCTTGCGGATGAATGTACTAAAGCTTTTACTAATTATATTAATGATATTAGAAAATTAAAGTTCCCTTCGGAAGATGAAAGTTATTAGCTAAAACATTGAATATGATTAAATACTTTTTCGTTTTATTTCTTTTTATTATTTCATTCGGTTCGGGGATGTCGCAGTCATTATCACAAAAAATGATTGAAGAAGCTACCATTACCGGTATTGTTGAAGAAGAAAATTATTTTTGGGTTTCAACTTACGGCTTTGGTATATGGCGTTATTCCAAAAAGGATGCAAAGTGGTTTGTTTACAGCACCAAAACCGGCAACCTGGAAGACGACCTTTTTTATACTGTTGCCGTTAGCGATAAATTTGTTTGGGCTGGTACAAGCGAAGGATTGTGGACACTCGACCGGAAAACAGATAAATGGCGCAAACGAAAATTTGCTCAAGGCGGCGAATGGGGTAACTGGATTCGCTCTCTTTATTATGATGAATCTGAAAAAGTTTTGTGGATAGGCAGATTTGTTAACCTTACAAAATTTGATGTTGTTAAACAACGATACTACGATATTAATTTAACCCAGGGAAGCGATTTAAAATCAAACAATATAAAATCTATTGCATTAGATGGCGACAGCATACTCTGGTTCGGAACCGAATCCGGCGTACACAAATACTACAAGAAAAAAGATTATGAGAATAAAGCTGCATGGTCTTACATCAACAATAACGGACGCGGATTTAACGGTGAGGGCGATGCAGTTTCGGTTTCAGATTTTCTCTTTACTTCTTCAAACATCTGGTTTGCAACCGATGAATTTGTAACGCGCGAACAGCCTGGTTTTAACCTTGGTGGCATTTACAGATTCAATCGTCTATTAAAATGGGATAGATATTATCAGGGTAATGGGCTGCCTGCAAACGGAGTATTTACTCTCTCACGTACAGGCAATACGATATGGGCGGGAGTTTACAGTTTCGACAAAGAAAGCAAAAAAGAAGTTGGCGCCGGTGTTGCGTTAGTTGATAGGATTACAGGGAAAATTCGCAAATTAGATTTAAACCAAACTAATATTGCTTCAGCAAAAATAACTTCAACCTACTTCGATGGTGATTATATCTGGATCGGGACAGATAACGGGCTTTACCGGATAAAAATATCCAACCCTCTTGCGCAATGGTCTGCAAAAAAATAAACGGTTAGCCAAAAAGCTGAGGCACTTGATTTAATCCCGCCATCTTTTAAATTAGAATTTAAATTTTCAATCTTTTTAAATTATTTACTCATGTTACGCAATATGGTATTCAAATTTTGTTGGGGCTGTCCCCAAAATTGAAAAAGTCATTGTCCGTTAGCTAATCCCGCATGCGGGAAAGCAATGACTTTTCTTTTGTGTCATTGCGAACGAGTCCTCGAGTGAAGCAATCTGATGCATTTTTTGAGATTGCTTCGCTCCCAATCCCGCAAACGGGACGCAATGACTTTTATCCTGTGTCATTGCGAACGAGTCTTCGAGTGAAGCAATCTTTTGTTTTTAATTCAAAATTGAACGAAGTGAAATCCCGCCCGCGGGATTGAGATCACTTCATCCGGCAGCCGCAAATCTGCGTAAGGTGAGTTATTTTATTAAATCGAACACATGCCCTGGGAATACTTATACGGTGAACTATGAGATACAATATTAATATACAACGCCTTCAAAAGGATGAAAAATATCCTGATGCAATTTCATTTTTATCCTCAATTATTAGCGGAGATTTACCCTCTAAAACAATATTGGCAAATCTATACGGCGCTGAATTGGTTGAAATTGTTTATTCCTTTATAAAAAATTTCCTACAAGATAAAAGCTATTCGGAGCGCACACCTCGGCTTCATCAATCTGCGCCGAGTGAAATTGATGAACAGAGAACTGCTCTGGAAACAAATTCTAATTTTCAAGCAATTCAATCAAAACTACTTTTTAATCAACTGCCCGACGAAGAAACTTTTGAACCACTTTACGGTGAATATTCCGCTGCAATTAGAAATGTGTTTGATTTATTTATTCAACTTGGATTAATTAGGCTGTGCGGAATTTCTGCAACGGCTCATTATAGTAGAGTCGCTGGAGCTGTTTGGGGTTTGAAAATGGACAATGAAAATATCCATAAATACACTGCGGTTGCGGGTCTTCACGACGCAATTGAAGATTTGTTAAATATTTTAAAAGATAAAAAAGGTCGGGTTTACGGCATTCACCGCTACGATGAATTTGTTGAAGATTATATTCCTAAAGAACTTCAAGAGCACGTAAAACTACTTACAAATAATTATGATTTAATACTCGGACATATAAATCAACAATTTATAAAGACAGACCGCTCTATGACGAAAAAAAATCTGCTGAATGCAATTGAAGTTCAGCATCGAAGAAATAGCGGTGAATTAGGTCTTCATTTTGAAAAGATGCACGAACTGCTTTATAATTCGGATATTAAAGAAGATATATATAGAAATGCTAAGTGGCGTTGTTACGAAAATCTTTATATTCATGACATGGCAATTTCAACTAAAGAAATGAACGATTATCGAACATTTCAAATTAAAGCTGTTGACTTGCTCGATAATGCGCACGGGCGAGATTCTTTGGCAATGGAAGGAAGAATTAGAAACATAATTAAACTCGGTATATGGGCTTCACAGGGATATAATCTTCAAAGCGACTGGCTTCCGCTTAATGATTTTGTTATGGAGGTTTATGAAGAAGCGCTTGTGCATGCAGAGCATCTTGTTATAAAAGATTTATTCGAGCCGCAGTCGCAGCAAGATTTTCTTGTTTCCGCGCTTATAAAATTTGAAAAGCTAAGCCCGATTTTTTATTCAGATTATTAACTGAATGGCATCTCTAAAAACAAAGTGTAATTGCGAACGAGTCTTCGAGTGAAGCAATCTGATGCATTTTTTGAGATTGCTTCGCTCCCAATCCCGCAAACGGGACGCAATGACTTTTCTTTTGTGTCATTAGTAACGAGTCTTCGAGTGAAGCAATCTTTTGTTTTTAATTCTAATTTGAGAGAGGATGCCGCTTCCTACGCGATTAATTTGTTTTGGACAGATCACCCTACAATAATTCGGCAATTCTTATAACTTTTTAAGCAATTATTTTCTTTTTATCTTTTGCACCTCAGTTTTTATAGTTTAAGGTAAAATGATGATAAAAATCTCCCGGCAAAGATTAGATACGTTAAAACATAATTTCAGCGGGAAACGAATTGCAGTTATAGGCGACTTAATGCTTGATTGCTACTTTTGGGGCGATGTTAAAAGGATTTCCCCCGAAGCTCCCGTACCGGTAATCGAAGTGGCAAACGAATTTTTCCGATTTGGCGGCGCAGCAAACGTGGCTCTGAATATTTTAAAACTTGGCGGCGTTGCTTATCCTGTTGGCGTTATCGGTTACGATAATGATGGTTCAATCTTTCGCTCTTTAATTAACGAAAACAAAATATGCACCGATGGTTTGATGATTGACGACAAACGACCTACTACCACTAAAACAAGAGTGATAGCAAGACAGCAGCATGTGGTAAGAATTGATAAAGAAAGCAAAGATGATATTCAGGAACATACGCAGAACAAAATTTTAGATTATATAAAAGAAAATATAGAAAAGCTTGACGGTTTGATCCTTCAGGATTATAACAAAGGCGTTCTCACTCCCTTGTTAATTAAAAACATTATTGAACTTGCCGTGAACAATAATAAACTGATTACTGTCGACCCGAAGTTCAGCAACTTTTTCAGCTATCAAAACGTTACAGTATTCAAACCTAACAGAAAAGAAACTGAAGACGCTCTTGGAATTCGCATTCGTACAAATGAAGATGTTTCATTTGCCGGGAATAAACTCCTTGAAAAGTTAAATGCCAAATTTGTTCTGCTAACACTCGGAGAAGAAGGCATTGCAATTTTCCAAAAAGGGAAACCCGAAAAACGAATGCCGACAAAAGCACGTAAAGTTTCTGATGTTTCCGGCGCAGGCGATACTGTAATATCAACTTTAACTATGGCGCTTGCTGCTGGCGCGGATATACTTGAAGCTTCTTACCTTGCAAATTATGCAGGCGGAATTGTATGCGAAGAAGTTGGTATAATTCCTATTGAACGAGAAAAATTATTTAATACAGTGAGCGATTTACAGTAATGAATAGAAACATAAGCAGAGAAGAACTCGTTGCAATTCGAAAAGAATTAAAAGCTGATGGCAGAAAAGTTGTTTTTACAAACGGTTGTTTCGACATCATACATTCCGGGCATGTTGATTATTTAACAAAAGCTAAAATGATGGGCGATGTTCTTTTTGTCGGCATTAACAGCGACTCGTCCATTAAAAGAATTAAAGGTGACAAACGCCCCATCCTTGATGAAAACGAACGCGCTTTTATTGTTGCAAGCCTAAAGGCTGTTGATTACGTTTCATTATTTGATGAAGATACTCCAAAAGAATTAATTGGAGCCATTGTTCCCGATGTGCTTGTTAAAGGAGCCGATTGGGCTATTGAAAATATTGTTGGGCGCGATGTGGTTGAAGCTAACGGCGGTAAGGTGGAAACAATTAAGTTTGTAAACAACCAATCAACCTCAAATATTATTAAGAAGATACTTAGCAAATACCAAATTTGATAATAGTTATTATGGGCATCTCTAAAAACATAGTGTCATTGCGAATGAGTCCTCGAATGAAGCAATCCCAGGGTAGAATTTTGAGATCACTTCGCTCCCAATCCCGCAAAACGGGACGCAATGACAGTGAGGTCATTCTTTTGATAAATAAAGGCAATGCCTTTTTTGGTAACTCGCAATGACAATTGATTTTGAGATTTTAGAGATGCCCTTATGCCAAACTTAAATCATAATATTAATTTCAAAATAAAATTAGAAATAGTGCACTTAAAAATTGACTGAAGAAAATAAAGAACAAACGAAAGATAAAAAGACCATAAAGAAAAAGCGCACACTTTTTCATAGGGTGATAAATGTATTTCTATACATTTGTTTGGGAATATTTGCGGTGTTAATTATCGCTTTCGGCGTAAGTCAAACTAGAATGTTTAAAAACTGGTTAAAAGATTTTGCGGTTGAACAAGTTAACGGCGCTATAAATGGTAAGTTAAGCATAGAAAAAATTGACGGGACTATTTTCACCTCCATTTATTTGCGCCATCCGGTTTTAACGCTTGATAATGACACACTTCTAAATGTAGAATCTATCGAAGTACGAATAAGCCCTTTGCAGTTGCTGCGAAAAAGAATATTCGTAAGAAAATTTGAAATAAAAAATGGTTCGATTGAAATAATTAAAAATGATAATGGCGAGTTAAATATTTCAAACCTCGTTCCGCCCGCACCGGAAGATACAACAACTTCCGAATTCCCTTTCACAATTGAGATTGCCGATTTCAAACTTACTGATATTGATTTTCGGCTTCAGCGGAGGGATTTGAAAGGGAGTACTGAAAATTATCAAACTTTAAATATGGATGATTTTCGTTCGGAAGATATAAATTTATCGTTGAACGCTTTTGCCGATATAAATAACAATCAGTTCGAGGCGGCAATTCATCACTTAAATATCAATTCGAATATCAATGGCTTTAATCTTAATAATTTTGCGGCGGAGTTTATTGTCAACCCCGATGAATTAAGCGCATCCGGGCTATCACTTCAAACTGATTTGTCGAATATTTCTCTATCCTTTTCTGTAAAGGATTATAATCTTTTTGACAGCACTTCAATTCTTAAAAATTCTAATCTTCAGTTGTCTTTAGAAGCCGACAAATTTCACTTCTCAGACCTTGAAGTTTTTGTGCCTGCATCAGATTTACTGCGCGGAGAAATTTATGCGGCGTTTGATGTTGAGGGTCCTTTCGATTCGTTAAACATAAACGAATTGGAAATTGGAATGCCCGGAAGTAAACTTGCAACCGTTGGAAAGTTTTTAAATTTAAGCGACCCGGAGAACTCATACATCATAGCCGATTTTAATGACACCTATATCGATCAAGCTGATGTAAACAATTTACTCCCTTCTTTAAATTTGCCTCGCTACCCGGAATTAGGTGTAATCAGATTTGATATTTTAAAATATGCCGGAAAGTTTCTAAATTTTAATACAAACGCATTCATTAAAACAGATAAAGGCTCGGTTCATTTAAATGGGTCGTTAAATTTGGAAAAGCCGCAAATGCAGTATGACGCCTCTTTTTCAACACTCAATCTCGATATATCACCCTTTACGAATATTCCTACAAATTTAAATCTACGCGGTTCTATTAAAGGAGCGGGAGTAAATCCTAAAACACTAAATGCCGATATAAATATTTTTGCGGATGGTTCTGTTATTGATGCTAACCGGTTTGACACTCTGAGAATTTCTGCAGATGCTAACGAGAGTTTTATTAATTATAATCTTCTTGCCGATTTCAATAATTCAACCGTAGATTTGATCGGCGATTTAAATTTCGAAAATGAAGATAGTCCAGCTTATACCATTAAAGGCGCTATACAAAGATTAAATCTATCTGATTTCAGCAAAGACACTACATTCCAAAGCAGTATTAATCTATCATTCGATATTAAGGGGGATGGTTTTGACCCCGACAAGATGAATTTATTTGCAAGCCTTCTTCTTAATGAATCCTCCTTAAACGACATCCGCATTGATTCAACCCGTGCAATAGTTGATCTTAGTTATGAAGAAAATGGTGAACGTATTGTAAACTTTGTTTCCGAGTTGGCAGATATTACATTAACAGGTCAGTATTCGATAACGCAAATAACTGAATTACTTCAAAGCGAAGCAGGTTTGATTGCAAATGTGATAGATGAAAAATTACGCGAGTTAAATTTTAATAAATTAGAAGCAGCCATTAGTAAGCAAGCAACCGCTATTTCTGTAAATAGTAAAGTCCCGATAACTTTCCCTCAAATTGTTTCCCCTATCAATCTTAATTACTTTATCGAATTAAAAAACTTTGATTTATTATCGGCTTTTATGGGAGATACTAAACTTGACGTTGATGGTTATCTTACAGGCAAAATCAAAAGCAACAGCGATAGTATTTCTGTTTCGATAAATACAACAATTGAATACTTAAAATACTTAAGCTCTGAAGACGTTTTTTTCTTCACCGATCTGCAGTTGAACACTTCGATAACAAACAGCCTACAGGCAAAAGCTCTTGATGATATTTATCTAAGTATAGATTTGGATACGAAAAGAATTTTCCTCGGTAACGAACTTAAAAACCTGAGCTTTAATCTGGCGCTTAAGAATAGAATTGCCGACATTAATTTTTACGTTGATTATGAAGAGATTGCTTATGTTAAATTTATCGGAATGGCGGATCTAAAAAGTTCATTGATTAAACTTGATATCGATTCGCTCAGTTTACGTTATGATGAATTTGATTTAGTAAATAAAGGCAATCTAAAATTCGCATACTCTGGGAAAGATATAATAATTGAACAATTTGTTCTCTCTCACGACCCCGGCACAATTTCTTTAGAAGGAGCTTTGGGGCAGCAGGGAGACCAAACTTTAAGATTACAAATAGATAATCTGCGCGGTAGTCACCTCAGCACACAACTGCTTGGACTTACAAAGGATAACAGCCTTTACGGAAGTATAAATGTGGACAGCCGAATTTCGGGAAATTTCGCAGATCCCACAATGGATATTAAATTGCAAATTGACAGCATTTCTTACAAAAAGAAAAACCTTGGTTCGCTCACAAGTAATTTAAACTACAAAAACGAAAATCTTAAAGTTGATGTTCGCTTTATTGATTCTTTGGTAAACCTAAATAAGCCTGCTCTTTTTATCGCCGGCGATGTTCCGATAAATCTTGCTATCAGCGGCGCTAAAGAAAGATTAATTAATTCGCGCCCCATAGATATAAAATTAACTTCTGAAGAATTTAACCTAAGCACTTTTGGCGATTTGCTGCCAGCCGTTAATAACATTAGGGGAATGATGACTGCCGGGCTAACCATAGGCGGAACGTATGACCATCTTCAACCCGAAGGGTTTTTAGAAATAAGAGACGCCGCTTTTATAGTTGAAGCAAATAATCTCGAATACAATGCCGGCTTAAAAGTAAATATAACAGAAGATCAAATTATTCTTGATAGTTTAACAATAGCAAATGTGCCGGGCACTAAAAACGGCGGTAGTATGACCGGTTCCGGGCGGGCTTACCATAACAATTTTCAAATAGCTTCAACCGATTTCTCGGTCAATGGGCAGTTGAAAATTCTTGACGAAACTTCGAAATCGGCAAGCCCGGTTGTTTATGGCGAACTTGTGATAGCTTCCCGCGGCAATATCGAATTACAAATAAACGACGATAGAAGATATTTATCAGCTCCGGTAACAATAAAAACTGCAAAGCTTACTTTCCCTCCTACACAAGCGTCATATCAAAACGCGTCGGAAAAATTTATTTATATTTTTGTTGAAGATACAGCAAGCGATAAGGGCGAACTAAGTTTTGAGCAGTTAATTGAATTAACGCAGGAAAGAAACCGAAGCAGCGAAGCTTTATCGACAAAAAATTTACCGTTTGATTTTTCAATTGATGTAGTTGTTGAGGATGAGGCAAAAATTATTTTTGTTCTTTCGAAAGAATTAAATCAAAACCTTACTGCAGTCCTCGGAGGAAACTTTATATATGAAAGTATAAATAATAATACAAGAGCTATTGGTGAACTTAAACTACTCGACGGTTCAACACTTCAATTTTTAACTAAAACCTTTATAGCTTCGGGTACGGTTAAATTTGAAAACGATTTAACCAATCCATATCTTGATGTAACAGCAACATATAGAGATTACTATTACCCCGCAGGCGATTCAACTTCGGCTTCAAATCAAGAAGTTGAAGTTGCGGTTAAAATTAAAATTAAAGGAGCCCTTGAAGACTTGGGGCAAAACTTTCTGCAAGGGGAAAATAATATTGCTATTTACCGCGGCACAAGCAACATCGAAAATAACGAACCTGACCTGACTTTAAACTCAACCGATGCGGTTATGTTTATTTTAACGGGAAGCTTTACTACCGGCGCAACACAGCAGCAGCGTAATCAAGCAGCACAGTATGCAACTTCGCTTGCCGGTTCTATTGTTGGAGGTTTTTTAAACGAACAATTTGGAGAGTATATTCGAAGTGTTGAACTCCGGCAGGTAGGCACAACAACTAAATTTAACGTTGTTGGTAGAGCCGGTGAATTTAGGTACTCAATTGGCGGATCAACAGCAGTATTCCAGGATTTGAGTTATGCAAATATTAAAATTGAATATCCGATTATAAAAAAATTGTTCCTGCGTCTTGAGCGCAGAGAAGCAATAACAACAAATGACATTTCAAACGAAATGGTAAACGAACTAGGTTTAAGATATAAATTTGAATTCTAATGAAACGAAAAGTAAAAGCATTCTTTAAAAACAATCCCGGCTCATCAAACAAGCCGAGAGAAATTGCTCGTCAACTCTACTTAAATGAAGAGTTTGAATATGAGGCGTTGAAATCAGTACTTCATCAATTGGTTGAAGAAAATTATATTGCAAAAAGCGGCAAACGATACCGGCTAAATGTTGTTCCGGAAACAAACCTTGTAACCGGCGTTCTAGAGGTTAATGAAAATGGCTTCGGTTTTGTCGTTCTAAAAAATTCCAAGCTTGGCGATATTTTTATTGCTTCAAGAAACCTTGGCGCCGCTTTTTCAGGCGATGTAGTTGAAGCCTCAATATTTGCAAAAGGTAAAGGTAAAAATCTTGAAGGACAAATCGTCCGCGTAATTACGCGTAAACGAGAAACAATTGTTGGAACTTTAAGAAAATCAAAGTCATTCTATTTCCTAAAACCCGACGATCCCAAAGTGCACCGCGACATTTACATTTATGAACAAAATTTAAATGGCGCTAAGGATGGTGATAAGGTTTTGGTTGGAGACATCACGTGGGATAATTCTTTGCTTAACCCCGAAGGAAAAGTGATTGACCTAATTGGTAAACCCGGTTCACCGGATACTGAAATGGCTGCTCTCGCGCATGAGTTTAATCTCCCTTATAAATTCAATAACAGTGTGCTTGAAGAGGCGGAAAATATTTCGCCTGTTATTGATGAAAAAGTTTTAAAGAATAGATTAGATTTTAGAAAGCATAATGTTGTAACAATTGACCCGGAAGACGCAAAAGATTTTGACGATGCTCTGTCTATCGAAAAATTAGAGAACGGAAATTTTTCCGTTGGAATTCATATTGCAGATGTTTCGCATTACGTTCAACCAAACTCGTCGCTTGATGCGGAAGCATTAAACCGCGGCAACAGCGTTTATCTTGTGGGTCAGGTAATCCCGATGCTTCCCGAAAAATTATCCAACGGGATCTGCTCCTTAGTGCCTAATGAAGAACGTTTAACTTTTTCGGTTGTTGCCGAAATAACATCCCGCGGAAAACTTCAAAGTTATAAAACCGGCAAATCGGTCATCAAAAGCAAAAGAAGATTTACTTATGATGAAGTTCAGGAAATTATAGAACATAAAAAGGGCGATTATAAAGATGATCTACTTGCGCTTCATAAGTTAGCTCAAA
>Ga0210009_1001612_pt1 | contig 18552 bp, 13 predicted proteins | sample CryGeyCG2114_065_FD_185457 | JGI IMG/M metagenome (GOLD analysis project Ga0210009, IMG submission 185457) | Groundwater microbial communities from aquifer - Crystal Geyser CG12_big_fil_rev_8/21/14_0.65 (SPAdes) (version 2) | ecosystem: Environmental > Aquatic > Deep subsurface > Groundwater ... | reverse complement strand
CTGAAGACTCTTTAAATATTTTAACTGACAAAGCAAATTTAGGTGATAATACAAAAGGATCAATTCTAAAAAAATGAAAGTTTGAATTATTCAATTGAATTCAAACAATTTAATATGAAATCTCCTTTTACCGAAGACGATAATTACACTTTGACCGGAACCATTTACGGAAATGTTGTTAACAATAATGACAGTGTGAACATATCTTTAAATAGTAATTTGGATTATGTTAAGGTGTGGGGAGATGTTGGAGTGTATTTTTTATCTGATTTATCCTTAAACATTAATTTATTAAATAAACTAAATTTTACAAACCTCTCAAATTTAGAAGCAAATATTGTATTAAATACAAAGAGAATTTTTACAGGCAGTGATATCAAGAATATAAGGTTAGATTATTCATTGAAGGCTGGGCAGGGTAATTTAAAATTCAGTTCTGATGTAAGAGACAATTTCAATATAAATATTATAGCTCAAACCGACTTTGATGCTCTAAAATCTACACTAAAATTTGAAAGATTAAGAATAAACTTTAGTAGATATGTTGTAAAAAATAATGGTCTAATTAATATTTCTTATTCAAAAGGAAAGATCAATTTTGATAATTTCCTTTTATCATTAGGGGAAAGTAATTTTAAAATAGATGGATCTTTAAGCAGCAATGAGGATCACAATTTATTAATAACTTTAGACGATATTTCTATTCAAGATATTGCAACAAAAATTTCAAGAATTGATGAACTTAAAAATTATAATGGACAAGTAAATCTTTTTGCTTCAATAGAAGGGAATTATTTTGAACCCAAAATAGTTCTATCTATGAAGATAAATAATTTATCAAAAGATAAATATAATTTGGGTTTGCTGGATGCCAAAGTTAATTATTCAAACCAAAAATTAACTCTGGATTTATCTATAACTGATACACTTGATTTAAAACTGAATAATCTATTAAAAGTATCGGGTGTTTTGCCAATTGATTTGGGTTTGGATAAAATCGATAACAGACTTATAGAAAATGAGATCACAAACTTCAATTTTTCAACTAATAATTTCCCACTATTAGCAGTAAGTAATTTTATACCTAAATTTTCCAAATTAAATGGCTTGATAAATTCTGATCTGAAATTTAGCGGTAAGATAAATAATTTATTGCCAACTGGTTTCGTTAATATAGAAAATGTATCATTTATATTAGATTTTAATAATCTTGGTTATAATGCAAGTTTTAAAATAACAGCTGATAACGGTAATATAACTTTAGATAATTTATATATTGCAAATACTTCCGGCACAAGAAACGGTGGTGAATTAACAGGAAATGGTTTTACAATTCTAAAAAATTATGATATTATCTCACCAAAAATATATTTGAATGGAGAGCTAAAAATATTAAGTGATGCATCTAGGTCTGTAAGTCCTTTAATATATGGTGATTTAGTAGTTGCAACAGAAAGTAAAGCTGAATTTATCATGGACTTTGATAATATAAACTTAAAAGCACCTTTACTTGTAAAAAGCGCTAATTTGACTTTCTCTCAAGCTAAGCCATCTTATAAAAATACAAGAGACAATTTTATTTATAAATATATTACCGATACTTTAAATGTGGATAAAGATATTACCAGTTTTGATAATTTGATTAAACTATCACTACTTAAAAATTCATCTTTAACTAAAAATAATTTAAGTTCCAGCAATATATTCTTTGATGTTGATATCAAAGTTGAAGATGAAGCAACAATTAAATTTATTTTGGATAAAGAATTCAACCAGATATTAAATGCAAATATTAGCGGTGATTTTCAGTATAAAACTATAGAAGGTATACCAAGAGCATTTGGCACATTAACTTTAAGAGAAGGTTCATCTCTTGAATTTTTAACAAAGACTTTTGAAGCTGGCGGCAGTCTTCGTTTTGAAAATGAATTAGCAAACCCAAATCTAGATGTTGTTGGTATTTACAGGAACTATTATTATGAACCAACGACAGACTCAACTAATGTATCTTCACATGAAAAAGAGGTGGCTGTTAAAGTTAAATTAACAGGTCCTCTTCAGGATCTTAATAAAAACTTTATTAACAATAAGAACAATCTTGCCGTATATTATGGGACTGAAAATATTGATAAAGATATTCCGGATCCAACTAAAGATGCTTCAGATGCAATTATGTTTATAGTCACAGGTCGTTTTACAAATACGGAAGAAGGGTATACAAATGTAAATCAAAATAATACATTAACTGGTACAGCTTCATCAATTGCCAGTTCTTTAATTGGTGGTTTACTTAATTCTTACGCGGGAGATTATATAAGGAGCGTGGAATTGAAACAAATGGGAACTTATACAAAATTCAGTCTTTCCGGCAAAGTAAATAAATTTAAATATTCAATTGGCGGTACAACAGAAGTTTTTCAGGATCTTGGAAGAACCAACATAAGAATTGAATATCCATTTTTCCAAAAGTTTTTTATCCGTCTTGAAAGAAAAGAATCACTTACTGAATCTAATCTGTTGAGAGAAATGATTAATGAATTAGGTCTAAAATATAAATTTGAGTTTTAGTGAAACGAAAAGTAAAATCCCTATTTAAAAATAATCCTGGCAGGCAATTTAAAAGAAGAGGAATTGCCAAGAGACTTGATGTTACAACTGATAGTGAATATAGTACTTTAAAAGCTGTTTTATATGCTCTTGAAAAGGAAAATTATATAAAAAAATTAGGCAAACGATATCTATTGAATATAGAAGAAAGTCCTGTTCATCTCACCGGAACACTTCAAGTAAATAAATCCGGATATGGTTTTGTAATTATTAATAATTCCAAAATGAAGGATGTTTATATATCCAGTAAAAATTTAAATAAAGCATTAGACGGTGATAATGTTAAAATTGAAATAATTGGTGGCAGTGGAAAAAGCTCTGAAGGAAAAATTATAGAAATAATAAAAAGGAAAAGAAATATTATTGAAGGTTATCTTGCAAGTAAAGGGAGTAAAAGATTTGTTCAACCTATTGAAGAAAACCTACCTCAAAAAATAGAAATTATTGGTGGTATTCCTAAGGATATAAAATTAAATGAAAAAGTAATTGTTAAAAATATTGTTTGGGAAAAATCTAAAAAAAATCCGGCTGGTAACATTACAAAATTTGTTGAAAAGGAAATAAATACAAAAGATGATTTTCAGCATTTGATAGAAAAATTTAATCTTCCTTTTAAATTCAATAAAAATGCACTTAGTGAAATCAAAACAATTCCATTTTCTATTACAGAAGAAGAGATAAAACAAAGATTAGATTACAGAAAAAAAGTTGTAATTACCATAGATCCTGTTGATGCAAAAGATTTTGATGATGCTCTTTCAATTCAAGAAGATGAGAACGGTAATTATTTAATTGGAATTCATATAGCTGATGTTTCGCATTATATAAAAACCGGAAGTGAATTAGACAGGGAAGCACAAAAAAGAGGCAACAGTATTTATCTGGTTGGTAAAGTAATACCTATGCTTCCCGAAGAAATTTCCAATAATATTTGTTCCTTAAAACCCAATGAAGACAGACTGACCTATTCAATTTTCATAAAAATTACAAAAAAAGGAAAAATACTAAACTTTAATCCTCAAAAATGTGTTATAAATAGTAATAGAAGATTTACCTACGAAGAAGTTCAGGAAATTATTGATAATAAATCGGGTGAATATTACGCAGAAATTGAGAAATTAAACAATATTGCAATAAAATTAAGAGAAAAAAGACTTAAAGAAGGCAGTATTGAATTTTTTACACCTGAAGTTAAAATTGAACTTAATGAAGTCGGTAAACCTATAAATGTTGTTTTAAAGGAATTTATTCAGAGTAATTCTTTGGTTGAAGAATTTATGCTTTTGGCCAATAAATTAGTAGCCGAAAGTATATCAAAAAATCCCAAAAGCAGAGAATTTATCTATAGAGTGCACGATTTACCTGATTCTGATAAAGTAAAAGAATTTGCAAATTTTGTAAAAAAATTAGGATATAACTTTTCACCTAATTCCAATACAAAAGTAAATAAATTTCAAACTTTAATTGCAGAAGCTAAAGGAAAAGAAGAACAAGCTTTAATAAATGAATTAGCAATTCGTTCAATGGCAAAAGCTGTTTATTCCACAAAAAATATTGGGCACTACGGTTTAGGTTTTAAATATTATACGCATTTTACTTCACCTATTAGAAGATATGCGGATCTTGAAGTTCATAGATTACTTTTTGATGTTACAAATAAAAAGGAAACAAAATTTAAAGACAAAAAGTATTTAAGTAACTTATGCGATCATATTTCTTTAACTGAAAGAGATGCTGTGGAAGCCGAAAGATATTCCACTAAATTAAAACAAGTTCAATTTTTAAGTGAACATATTGGTGATGAATTTGAAGGTATAATTTCCGGAATTGTTTATTTTGGTTTGTTTATTAAGTTAATAGATACTTTGGCAGAAGGATTAGTTAGGTTGAAAGATATTAAAGATGATTATTATTTTTATGATGAAAAAAGTTACTCAATTATTGGTGCAAGAACTAAAAAAACATACAGACTTGGTGACAAAATTAAAGTTAAATTAATTAAAGCAGATGTTAAAAAAACAGAAATCGATTTTATTATTATCTAAAATTCTTAGGAGAAGTTTATGATAAAATATATTATAAAAATTTTTCTATTTATAATTTTTATTCAGTCAATAATTTTTGGACAGTTTGGAAAGAATAAAGTTCAGTATAAAGGTTTTAACTGGTACTATGTACAAACAAATCACTTTGATATTTATTTTTCAAATAAGGGAAGAGACCTTGCCGAATTTACAACTAAAGAAGCTGAAGAATCATTAGAGTCTTTACAAAATAGTTATAACTATAAAATTAATAATAGGATAACCATAATAATATATAATTCTACAAATGATTTTCAGGAAACCAACACAACTGATCAATATTTAAGCGAAGGTATAGAAGGATTTACTGAGTTATTTAAGAATAGAGTGGTTATACAATTTATGGGTTCTTATAAGGAATTTAGACATCTTATTCACCATGAACTGAGCCATGCTGTTTTAAACGATATGTTTTATGGTGGATCAATACAAAATATTATTGCTAATAGAATTTCCATTTCTCTACCACTTTGGTTTAATGAAGGGATGGCTGAATATCAGTCTTTAGGATGGGATATTAAAACAGATATGTTTATTAGGGACATAGCAATTAGTGAAAACTTACCTGACATAAATCAACTTAATGGATTTTTAGCATATAGAGGCGGGCAATCTGTATTCTATTATATTTCACAAAAATATGGAAAAGAAAAAATTGGAGAATTAGTAAATAAAATAAAAGGTTTAGGAAGTGTTGAGGCTGGTTTCAAAGAAGCATTGGGATTATCAGTAAAAGAATTAAATAAGAAATGGAAAAAATATATTAAAAAAACCTATTGGCCGGATATTTCTTTTAGAGAAGATCCTGAAGATTATGCAAAAAGATTAACTGATCCTGAAAATGATGATGGATTTTATAATACAATTCCAACTATTTCACCTCAAGGTGATAAGATTGCATTTATATCAAACAGAGATTATTATTTTGACCTATTTATAATGAGTGCAATTGACGGGCGAATAATCAAAAAACTAATACATGGAAATACTACAGCTGATTTTGAACAACTTAATGTTGTTTCCCCTGGGCTTACCTGGTCACCTGATGAGAAAAAAATTGCTCTAACAGCAAAAAGTGGGGGGTATGATGTGATTTATATAATAGATGTAGAATCTGAAGACAGAGAAACATTACCTGTTGAATTAGATGGTATTAGCAGCGTATCCTGGTCTCCTGATGGCAAGCGAATAGCATTTGTTGGTCATAATGGTAAACAATCTGATATTTATACATATAATCTTGAAATTGACAGATTAAGAAATTTAACTAATGATATTTTTACAGATAATGATCCAAGCTGGGCACCTGATGGAAACAACATAGTATTTACATCCGATAGAAATGGTAACTTACATATAGGCCCTATGCCAAGCGATTTTAAAATTTATGATTATAACTATAATCAAGACGATATATATTCAATTAATATTAATTCATTAAAGATAGAAAGAATTACAAACTCACCTGAATCAACAGAATCATATCCTTTAGTAGGTCCGGATGGAAAAGCAATTCTTTATGTTTCTGATGCTAATGGTATTACAAATATTTATAAAAAAGATATTGTATTAGCTAAAGATGATTCAATAAACACTGTGATTAAAAGAAAACCAATTCCAATTACAAATTCATTATCAGGTGTTACACAAATTTCTATATCAAGAGATGGACAGAAACTTACTTTCTCTTCTTTATCACAAGCAAATTATGATATTTATTTAATGAATAATCCGTTTACACCAAAAACTAAATTGGATACTTTACGAAAGACTCTTTATGTATCTAATTTGTTAGAAAAAGAAAAAGAAATAAAAAAGGCTGAAGAACCACAAATTACAGAAAAGATAGATTCTGTAAAAAATGTTAAAATTGAATTTTACACTGGACAGTATTCTGACACAACAAAAACTAAATACGATACAACTGAAGTTTCCTATTCTAATTATGTATTTGGTCCAAAGAGTAAAGAAGAAGAATTAAAAATTAAAAATGCTGTTGATCAATTTAAACCTGTTGATAATTTAGATGAGAACGGAGATTATTTGGTAAAAAGATATAAAATTACATTTTCTCCTGATCTAATTTATGCCAATGCTGGATACAGCACACTTTATGGTTTAACCGGAACTACAATTTTATCTTTCAGTGATGTATTAGGTAATCATAGATTAATAGGACAGACAAGCTTGCAACTTGATCTTAAAAATAGTGATTATGGTTTATCATATTTTTATTTGGCCAATAGAATAAATTACGGTGTTCAACTGTTTCATACTGCAAGATTTGTTTACATTGCAAAAAATAATGTTGTAGATTTTTTTAGATTTAGAAATTTTGGAGCTGTTTTTTCTGCAAGTTATCCTATCAATCAATTTTATAGAATTGATGCTGGTTTAAGTTTCTTTGGTGTTTCACAGGAAAATCTAGATGATCCTACTGATCCAATATCAAAATCCAGTTTTATTATTCCTTCAATTAGTTTGGTTAAGGACAATGTGATGTGGGGAATTACATCTCCTGTGGATGGTTCAAGATATAGATTTGATATTTTTGGTAACCCTGGAATTTCAAAAAGTAATTTAAGTTTTTATTCTATTACCGGAGATTACAGAGCTTATTTTAAAATGGGTGAAGGCTATTATTCATTTGCAGTCAGACTTGCAGGTGGTTATTCCGGTGGAGCAAATCCGCAAAGATTTTTCCTTGGTGGTACGGAAAATTGGATTAACAGAAAATTTGCTACACAGGAAGTCCCAATTGAAACAACATCGGATTTTGTATTTTTAACTGCAGGTGTTCCATTAAGAGGATATGAATATGCTGCTAGTATTGGTTCTAAATACACAATGTTAAATATGGAATTAAGATTTCCATTAATTAGATATTTACTAACCGGTGGTCTGCCATTGTTTTTCAGTAATATGCAGGGCGCGTTATTTGTTGACGCAGGTGCAACCTGGAATCAGAACAGCAGTCTTAAATTGTTTACGAGAGATAGTAATGGAAATTTGATGACGAAAGATTTAATGATCGGAATGGGAGTTGGAGCCAGAGTATTTTTCTTGAATTTTTTAGTTAAATATGATGTGGGCTGGGCTTATGATTTTGATGGATTTTCATCACCGATACATTATATATCTTTAGGTGCTGATTTTTAATACTTAATCTTCTTTAAATTTTTTTGTTTCTTTTGCTGTTCCTTTTTTAGAAACATCTTTAGTCACAGTATCTGTAGACTTTTTAGAAGTTTCTGACTTAGGTTTGTCCTTAGAATTATTGTTTTTATAATCGGTGTGATAGAAACCTGATCCCTTAAATATTACTCCCATTCCTGCACTTATTATTTTAGTAACATCTCCTTCACAATGAGGACATTTTTCTACCGGTTTGTCGCTCATTTTCTGGAACAGTTCAAATCTTTTTCCGCAATCATTGCACCTGTATTCGTATGTTGGCATATCGTATCCAATAATTAAATGAATAGCAAAATAGTGATAAATTGGAAATTTATCTATAATTTAAAGCAATCAATATTTTTCCTTATAAATAGTGATAACTAATATTTTTAACTCAAAAAGACAATTAAAGCTGATTATAAAAATAATTAGTATTGCTTATCTTTTTCTCCAACCGGGTTGTTTGAATTATATTCAAGATGTTAACATTTATCCTGATGGATCCGGTAAAATGAGCATGCATTATTGGAGTAATTTACCTTATGATATTAATTCTGATCAACTCAAGAATTTAACTTTCTTTAATCCTGAATTTTTAAAAAAAGAATTTACATCTGATTATTATAAATTAGAAGGAATAAATGTATATACTGATACTACTGACGGAACAACTCATGCAATTGTTGATATAACATTTGACAGTATTGATTCATTGAATAAATCAAAAACATTTAAGAATTCTAATTTTTTGCTGCTTGAGGACGACGACGGTATAACTACCTTTACTCAAAATGTTCCACATGTAAGCCATAATTTTATTACAGATTCCAGTAAGTTCAGCATAACCTATAAACATACTTTTTATGGAAAAATTTATGATGATAATTCTCAGGAAAAAGAAAACAATACTTTAATTTGGAAGTTTAGACCTGAAGAAATTGATTCCGGTAAAGTTTTATATGCTAAATATAAACCTTTTAGGTTGAAAGAGACTCCGGAATGGATTTATATACTAAGCGGTGTTGTAATAATTATTGTGCTTTTTTTCTTGTTAAAAAGGAATAAATAATATTGAAAAAAAACATTAAATTAATTTATTTTAGTTTTGATGAATAATAAATCTATACAGAAAAATAACTTTAAAAATAAATTTGAGATATTATTAAATGTTTCAGATGATTTAATCTTTATTTTAAATCCTTCAGGTTATTTTGATGTGGTTAATAAAAGCGGAGCTAAAAAACTGGGGTATAAAGAATCTGACATTATTGGTAAACATTTTACTGATTTTATAGATTCTTCAGATTCAGTAATAGTATCCGAATCAATAAAAAAATTATTAGAAAACAAAAAAGTTGTATCCTTTAGAGCAAATTTAAAATCTCTTGATGGTTCAAATGCTTTTTATGAATTTAATTGTAATTCTATAATAGAAAAAGATGAAATTAGTAATATTATTGGAATTGGAAGAGATATTACACAAAATATTGATGATCAAAATAAATTAGCCGACCTAAAGGAAAAACTTTCCGAGGCAAATAGACTTATATCTATTGAGAGACAAAGATCAATTTACAGCAAATCCATTTTGGAAGAGTTGAACAGGTTAAAAAATGAATTTATGTCCAGCATTTCACACGAAATGAGAACTCCTTTAGCTTCAATTATAGGTTTCTCCGAGACTATTGATACCGATTCACAAATGCCTATAGAAATGCGTGAAGAATTTAATAAATTAATTCTTAACGAAGGTAAAAGACTTGCCAGATTGATCAATGATATTTTGAATATATCAAAACTTGAAGGCGGGGAAATAAAACTTGAAAAGAAAAAAATAGATATTGTTAAGTTAATAAATAATGTTGTAGAAGAAACTAAACCAATTATTAGTGAAAAAGAATTAAATTTAACTCTTGATCTGCCCAAGGATGAAAATATATTAATTCTTGATGAAGAAAAAATTAGTCAAATATTAATTGAATTAATAAATAATGCTGTTAAATTTACTTCAAAAGGGGGCAGAATAACTATTATTGGGCAATCTTTATATAAAGAATTTGAAATTATTATTTCAGATACAGGTATTGGGATTCCCGAACAAGATATTAATAAAATATTTCAGAAATTTTTTAGAGCTGAAGTAAATGAATCTGAAATTCAAGGAGCAGGCTTAGGCTTGGTTTTTGTTAAACAAATTGTAGATTTACATAAAGGATTTATTTCTGTTCAAAGTGATTTGAACAAAGGTACTTCCATTACAATTAAACTACCGTTATTATTAGTAAATCAATTGTAAAGGAGAAAAGTGAGTAAAGTCATTTTTATTTGTGACGACGAAAGAGCAATTTCTAAGTTGTTAAAATATTGGGTAAAAGATAAATGGGATTATGAAACTGAAGTTTTTGATTCCGGTGAAGACTTATTAAAAAGATTGGAAAATAAAAAACCCGATCTATTATTATTAGATATTATGCTTCCAGGAATCAGCGGACTTGATGTTTTAAAAAAGATTCGTGAAACTGACCAGCAGCTTCCTGTTATTATGCTTTCTGCACAAGGTGATGTTGAAACAGCAGTTGATTCATTAAGATTTGGTGCTTTTGATTATTTTCCAAAGCCAATCGATGTACAAAGATTAGAACCTACTGTAAAAAATGCTATCAAAAATTATGAATTAACTAAAGAATTAGAAAACTTAAAAGAAACTGTTCAAAAAGAATATAGCTTTGATAATATTATTTCTGCCGATAAAAGAATGCAGGAAGTATTCAAATTAGTTTCAAAAGTATTAGACAATGATATAACTGTTTTAATACACGGAGAAAGTGGAACTGGAAAAGAACTTATTGCCAGAGCTATTCATTATAATGGTAAAAGAAAAGATAAACCATTTATTGTTGTAAATTGTGCTTCTATACCAAGAGAATTATTAGAGAGTGAATTATTTGGCCATGAAAAAGGATCATTTACCGGCGCACATCAAAGAAAATTGGGAAAATTTGAATTAGCAAACGAAGGAACAATCTTTTTAGATGAAGTTGGTGAACTGGAAATGCTCTTACAAGCAAAATTACTCAGAGTAATTCAAGAAAGAGAATTTGAAAGAGTAGGTGGAACAGAACTTATAAAAACAAATGTTAGAATTCTATCTGCCACAAACAGAGACTTGAGAGATGCAGTTCAGGAAAAGCATTTTAGAGAAGATCTTTATTACAGATTAAACTCGTTTCCTATTTTTATTCCTCCTTTAAGAAGCAGAAGGGGTGATATTCTTGTATTAACCGAATATTTTTTGAAAAAATGTAATGAAAAATTAGCAAGGGACATAAAAGGATTTACAAAAGCAGCAATTAAGAACATTTATGATTACGACTGGCCCGGAAATATAAGGGAAATGGAAAATACAATTGAGAGATGTATAATAGTTGCAGAAAAAGAATTAATTGATGTGGAAGATTTACCTCCGCATATTAAACAAAATGAAGACAAAAAATCGCATGCAATACCTGAGGGCGGGTTATTTGAAGGTAATACTATTATTCCTTTTGAAAAATTAAAAGAAGATGCAATTAGACACGCTTTAGAAGTAACAGATGGAAATATTGTTGAAGCTGCTAAAAAATTAAAATTAGGCAGGGCAACAATTTATAGGCTCATGGAAAAATATAGAATTGAAAATCGTTCAAACGAATGATATCTTTAGTAAACTTATTATTATTTGGATAAACTATGGATTTTACAAAAGAAAAATATGGGGATATAACAGTTGAAATTGTTAATCTAACAAGAGCAACACTTAAAGAAGCTGAAGAATTTAAATTGACTTTAGCTCAGGATATAGAAGAACATGTTAGAAAAATTGTTGTTGATCTTAGACAATGTGAATTTATTGATTCTACTTTTCTTGGGGCATTAGTAGTAACACTAAAAAAAATAACTACTCTTGGTGGGGATCTAAAACTTGTAGGATTTCAACCGGCTGTACATTCAATGTTTGAGTTAACCAGAATGTATAGAGTGTTTGAAGCATTTTCAACAAAAGAGGAAGCTATTGCCAGTTTTTCTTGACCTTAATTTTGATTTATAATTAAATAATTTTACACATGAATGGAAAAACTCAGAAATCAATTTTAGTAATAGATGATGATCCCATAATTAGAGACCTGCTAAACCAACAACTTTCCTTAAACTTCTATAATGTTTACGAAGCTGCTAAACCATCTGAAGCACAAAAAATCCTGGAAGACAATAATATAGATTTAGTTTTATGTGATATTATAATGGACGAAATGGACGGTTATGAATTTTGTGCCATTGTAAGAAAGAATAAAAAATTAAGCTTAATTCCATTTATATTCGTTACCGGAGATCCAACAGTTGGTAATAAAAATAAAGCACTTGATGCCGGCGCCGATGATATAATTTTTAAACCGGTTGATATTGACAATCTGTTATTCAAAATACAAGCATTACTCCGCAGATCAGATATTTATAAAAATTTTGGAAATAAAAATAAAGTTGAGGAATCTTTTTCTGAACAAAAAGCAAAAATTTTATTAGTAGATGATGATAAATCTTTGGGAATGTTGTTTCAATATAATCTTAAAAAAGAAGGTTTCTTTTGTGAATTTATGCCAAGTGCTGATGAAGGATTAAAAAAAGCAATTGATTTTAAACCTGACTTAATAATTTCTGATATTATGATGCCTGAAAAAGATGGATTTGAATTTAGGCGAATGATATTAAAAGAAGAATCTCTTAAAGGAATTCCTTTTGTATTTCTTACCTCCAAAGGGGAAGAAGATGATATACTTGAGGGTTATGATTTAGGTATTGCTGATTATGTTTTAAAAACTGCAGGACCTAGAGTTGTGGTAGCAAAAGTAACAGCAATAGTTAAAAGTTTAGGAAAAGAAAGGCAAAAAGCAGTTTCAGAACTTCAACATGCAGCAGATTCAATTCATGTAAAAGTTGTTCCGGATACAACACCAAAATTTGAAGGCTTTGATATTCAACAATGGCATCAGACATATAAAGGAATACCAGGTGGTGATTTTCTGGATTATTTTACTTTAGATGAAAATAATCTGGCTATTGTTTTAGGCGATGTAATGGGTAAGAAATGGGGTGCCTGGTATTTTGCATTTGCTTATGCAGGTTATGTTAGAAGTGCAATAAGAGTTGTATTACAAAATGCTACTAATCTTACACCAAGTATTATTTTACAGCAAGTAAATAAATCTGTATATAAAGATGCAAAAGTATCTGAAGTTTTTGCAACATTATCTATTGTAATAATTAATAAGAAAGACAAAACTCTTAAGTATACAGGTGCAGGTGATTTACCTATTTTATATTTAGACAGATCAAAAAATGAATTAAAAAAAATTCAATCAAAAGGTTTATTGCTGGGCTTTGCTCCTGATGGCAACTATGAAGACATTAATCTAAAACTTAATCAAAATGATTGTGTTTTTATAGTAACTGATGGTATAATAGAATCACGTAATCCCAATGGCGAACAATTTGGAGCTAAAACGATGAGCTCTGTTATAAGAAATATTACTCCTGAAGAAAATCCTATGAATAAATTAAAAACAGAATTTCAGAATTTTACAGGCGGTAATTTTGAAGATGATATAAGTCTGATTACAATTCAGGCCAAATAAGTTTTAATTATTTGATTGAAGTTTTTCTGCCGTATCTGCAATTTTTAATTGTTCTAAAAGCTCATCAAGATCACCTTCCATTATATTTGAAAGATTATAAAGCGTTAGCCCAATTCTGTGATCAGTAACTCTGTTTTGGGGATAATTGTATGTTCTTATTTTATCACTTCTGTCACCGCTTCCAACCATAGTTTTTCTTTGAGCAGAAATTTCATCTGTGTGTTCTTTTAATTTTAAGTCATAAAGTCTGGCTCTAAGCACTTTCATAGCTTTGTTTCTATTCTTAAGCTGTGATCTTTCATCCTGGCACTGTACTACAATTCCTGTAGGAATGTGAGTAATTCTTATTGCTGTTTCAACTTTGTTAACATTCTGCCCGCCTGCACCACCGGATCTATAAACATCAATTCTTAAATCTACCTGATTAACTTCAACCTGAACATCTTCAGCTTCCGGTAATACAGCAACAGATGCTGCAGAAGTGTGCAGTCTTCCGCTTCCTTCAGTTTGCGGTACTCTTTGAACTCTGTGTACACCGCTTTCAAATTTTAGACTGCCGTAGATTTGTTTACCAGAAACCGTAAAAATTACTTCTTTTATTCCCCCCAAACCTGACTCACTTAGATCTATCAGCTCAATTTTCCAACCTTTAAGCTCTCCATATCTCATATACATCCTGTAAAGATCATAAGCAAATAATGATGCTTCTTCACCACCAGTACCTGCGCGTATTTCCATAATAATATCTCTATCATCATTTGGATCTTTAGGAAGTAAAAGTAATTTTATTTCTTCTTCTATTTTTACTGCTTCTGTTTCTAACTCTTCCAACTCTGCTTCAGCCATTTCAATAAGATCAGAATCTTTTTCGTTATCAATTATTTCTTTGTTACCTTTAATATTGTTTAATACTCGTGAGTACTTTTTATAACATGTAATTATATCTTCAAGATCACTTCTTTCTTTACTTAATTGAATTACTTTATCTCTGTCCTTTAGTAATTCAGGGTCAGATAATTGTTGATTAATTTCTTCGAAATGTTTTTTAATCTTTTCTAATTTTTCTATTAACTTCATATAATTCCGCTAAATTTTAGTTTGTAAATATACCAAAGGGGTGTATTAAAAGCTAAATAGAAGAGCTAATTATAATAAGTTGAAACTATATTATAGGTGTGTTTTGTTGATTCAATATGCCAGATAAGTTTAATATTTGTAGCTGATATTAATACTTCTGCTGAATATTTATCTTTTTCGCAAATATGTGGTTTAAGACTTTTCCACATATTATTTTTTTCGTTATAAAAATCAACAAGAAATATTGGTTTTGTTTTGCCAAATCTTAAATGTTCTAACTTTATGATTGAGTCGTTTTTTGCTGTCCATCTGTAGATATTTTTAGAAATAACTTTTTGTCCGTCTTTGTTTATCCAATCACCTAATTCCTGAGTAATTATTGATGATTTATTAGGCTGGGTTACATTTATATCACAATTAAGTTGGATATTTAATGATGGAATCGGATGGTTAACAACAAAATGAAGTTTCTTTACTTTTTCAATTTTTCCGAAAAGATATTTTAAATTTGTATTCATTACATAAAATGTAATGGGAGGAATATTTTAATATTCCTCCCAAATTATTGTTATAAATTTTTCATCCAGACTTTTCTTAGTTTCAGTTGTTCTTCAGTTGCATTTGGGTTTACTTCAAATACATGTTTATTTTCTCTTGCAGAAATTTTTGATGTAACTTTTACAAGTTTATTTTCTCTTGTCAACGTGAAATTCATGCTATCGCCAACTTTTAATTTAGCAAATTTAGCGAATGCTTGATTTGCGTTTTGTAGTGTAACTTTTATTCCTTCAACCTCTTCAATTATGTCTCCATCTAGCAGTCCTGTTTGATCTGATTTATGAGATTTTGCAATTATAAGTTTCTGACCTTTTACACCAATTTGTACTCCTAATGATGCTTTAGAACTATCTACACCTTTAACAGAGAAGTAATCAATACCAATTTTCTTAAAGTATTCTTTTGTAGGAAGCGGTTCAGCTCCTTTAATGTATTTATTAATAAAATCTCTTATTTCAGGATAGGTCATATCTACTATTTCATTGAAAAAGTTAGCTTCAGAAAATGATTTATGCTTTCCATATTTATTTGTCAATTCTTTTAATAATTCTCTTAGTCCAAATTTACCTTTTGAAAGTTCTAACAAACGAATATCTAATAGGGTTGGAATAACAGCTCCTTTCATATAAATGTTTCCGTATTGTTGTGGTAATTCGGTTGCTTTTAATCCTAATTCAGTTAAACTTATTGATTGATCGAAGAAATCATTTGTTATTAATTTTTGGGAAGTAGTTTTTAGATATCCATCTAATGACATTAAGCTATCTCTCAGCTGAATAATATTTGCAGCCCATTCAGTAACTCCTTCGTAAAGCCATAAATGTTGTGACAATACAGGTTTAACAAAATTAAAATTTTCAACCAATTCACTATGAATATTTAAAGGAGTTACAATGTGGAAAAATTCGTGAGCAGCTACTCTTTTTATACCATCAATTACTGGCTTTGTTAGTGGAGCTTCTTTATAGACATATTCTGAACTATAAGAATGTTCCCAAGCACCAACTGTAACATCTTCAAAATGGAAAAGAAATTCATAATGTTTAACAGGTAACCCATTTATAAATTTACTTTCCGCATCTAAAATATCGCTTATTACATTTAACAGATCAGTAGATTTTATTAATCCGGTCTTGGAATATGTATATATGTTAACATCAGTATCTTCAATTTTGGTTGTTGCTTTCGTTAATTTTCCCATAAGGATTGGTGAATCTACTATGTAATCATATGATTCAGCTACATAATATCCATCACTGTTAGTATGTAAAGCGGTACCAATTGTCCAGTTAGAAGGGTATTCTAATTTTACAAATATTTGGTCTGATTGTTTTCCCCAGAAATATCCAAATACAGCCTGTCCATTTATCAACGCATGATCTTCTTCAATAGATGTACCTGCCATTGGATATACAGGATGTTCTTGTACCGGAGTATCCCAAGTATCTGAAATTGTATAAGTAATTTTATAAACGTCTTCTGGATCTTTTATTTTGTATTGATTCGTTGAAATTTTCTCAACTTCAAGACTATCTCCGTTATCATTAAAGGCGTTAAAATTTTTTACAAATCTACCAATGTTCATAATTTGGTATGTACCCGGTGCTGTAGATGCAAATTGGAAAATGTTATTTTCACTCGAAAGATCCTTAGGATAAACAGTAACCTTAAAAGTATCGTTTGTTCTGTCATTTAAATTGATTACAAATTTTTGCTGTGCAAAAACACTTAAGCTTAAAACAATAACCGTTAGGAAAACTAGTTTAGCTTTTCGAATCAAGAAATTCATTCATTACTCCATTAATATACTTGCTAACTACTTTAAAATAATATCATATTATATCTTGCATTTAATGAAAATGATAAGCGTTCTATAATTATGATTAACGGATTAAATAATAGTTAAGTATTTAGGTCAATATGTTGTAATTTTAGGTTTCTTAATATGACTTTAGGGTTTTAATTCTTTAAATTTATTTAACAACAAAAAATCCGTTTTAAATTGAAAAAATTTGATATTCCTACATATTATCAGAGTTCTATAATATCTAAAATTAAAGAAATTAGATATTTAAAAGATCCAAGAAAGATTGATAATTCTCCCACAAGATTAGATTTTGGTCCTGTTATATTTTATGTAGCCAGACATTTTGGATTTTGTTATGGAGTAAAAAATGCAATCGATATTGCGTATAAAACAATAAATGAAAATCCTAAGAAAAGAATTTATTTACTTAGTGAGATGATCCACAATCCGAATGTAAATGCAGATCTGCAGGGAATGAATGTAAAGTTTATTATGGATACATCAGGTAATCAAATTATTCCTTGGGAGCAATTAACAAAAGAAGATATTGTTATTATCCCGGCTTTTGGAACAACTTTGGAAATAGAAAATAAATTAAACGAAATTGGAATAGATCCATATAAATATGATACTACCTGTCCATTTGTCGAAAAAGTTTGGAACAGATCATCTCAGTTGGGTGATGAAGAGAGTACTGTTATAATACACGGTAAAAATACACACGAAGAAACAAGAGCAACTTTTTCACACAGTATTAAAAATGCACCTTCATTAATTGTAAGAGATTTAAAAGAAACTGAATTTTTAGTCTCAGTAATTTTGAAAGAAAAAAAAGAAGAAGACTTTTATGAATACTTCAAAGGTAAATATTCTAAAAGTTTTGATGTGTCTAAAGACTTACAAAAAATTGGCGTTGTAAATCAAACCACAATGCTTGCCTCAGAAACATCTGCAATTGCAACACTTTTGAAAGGTACAATGATAAAAAAATATGGACAGGAAGAAATTGAAAAACATTTTGTAGATACCAGAGACACACTATGTTATGCAACAAATGATAATCAGAATGCTACATATACTTTGTTAAAACAAAAAGCTGATTTTGCAATTGTAGTCGGTGGATATAACAGCTCAAACACAGGACATATTGTTGAGCTTTGTAATGAGAAGATAAAAACCTACTTTATCTCTGATTCAAATAAAATAATTGATAAGAAAAACATTTCACATTTTGATCTAAAAAATAAAAATGAAGTTTTAACAGAAAATTATTTACCGGAAAAAGAAAAGATAGAAATACTTTTAACAAGCGGTGCATCCTGCCCGGATGCAGAAGTAGATAGAGTTATGTTAAAATTATTAGCAATGTTTGATAATACTAACAATATTGATGGTGTTGTCAAACAAATAGCTAATTAGTTAACATTTACAAAATTTGATTGTAAAACTTCTTTTGTTTATTGTTTTTTGATCCAACTATTAAATTTATCAATTGCTTCACCACACTTTCCTAAATAAATTGATATAGCAATATTTAACAACTCATCATTTCTTTATACATTAGCATATAAAT
>Ga0210009_1001610_pt1 | contig 18572 bp, 13 predicted proteins | sample CryGeyCG2114_065_FD_185457 | JGI IMG/M metagenome (GOLD analysis project Ga0210009, IMG submission 185457) | Groundwater microbial communities from aquifer - Crystal Geyser CG12_big_fil_rev_8/21/14_0.65 (SPAdes) (version 2) | ecosystem: Environmental > Aquatic > Deep subsurface > Groundwater ... | reverse complement strand
TTGAAAAAAATAGTGAACGAACATATGACAATCTTACAGAATGACTGCAAAAGAGTAAAAAAGTATTTTAACCACCCGGAGATTAAATATGCCGCTTAATTACGGTTTATCGTCGTCGGATTAATAGCCATGTCATAGGGTAAAAATCATAAGGCAGAGGCGCACCAGATCCTGTACTTGGGTCATAATTAAATCCATTGTATGGAACAGCACAAAGAATATCAAGTCCAGGATTACTGCTATTATAACCTTCAACAATATGCCAAATTAGAATACCTACTGCTGGGTTCTCATCATAGTTACTAAACTCACGGTCATAATCTGTGCCTTTATGGTATTCAATTAAATAATACTCATCCCTTGTTTGATAGTAATCTTTTTTTAGATAAACTTTTACAATTCTGTAACCTCTTTCACTACTGGTATCATCTCTTTGTTGATTTGTCAATTCATTTCTCATATCATAGATTCTAATGTTTTTTAGAATATCTATTTGATCAGAATCAATTTCTAAAATTTCATCAGAAGCAATCCAACCCAAACGCATTAAGTCATAAGAAATCATTGGCCGCTGACCATATAACGCTAAATGAGAATTGGAAGGGTCGTTGTGATACATTAAATCATATGGACTATCTAATACATTTAAATAGACACCTCCAACCCCTGAAACGTTTTGAATAGAAACAGTTCTGTCTGTCCCTCTATCTGGAAACGTTAATGTTGGTTTGCTCCTGTCTATTGCGTACTCAATTCTATGTGCGATTTCATGAGTTATAACTGCAATTCTATGCTGATTACCAACATTTCCATAACAGTATGGCCCATTAAATATTGTAGTACCATTAACCAATTTGAACTCGCCATAATCTGTTGGTACATCAGAGGTAAGTCCTTGATAGTTCCTAGAATAAAATACTATATATCCGGCGTTATTAACAATAGTGGGGAATTTAGCATAAACTGCTCTTAATACCTCATCAAGTCTTGTCTTACTAAGTGAGAAATCATTTTCTGTATACCACATTGAATCTGCACGATCTGGATTCCTAGGAATTTCGAAACTAACGTTAACATTTCCGTGAGACATGGTTTCAAAAAAATCTATTGTTGCAGTTTTTAGAAACCAAGCTGCTTTTATATTACCATTATTATCTATATCCTCTTGTATGCTACTACCATCTGGATAAGTCCCAAGTAGTTTATATTCAGTATTTGAATCATATTCTTTCATTATACTACCCTTATTGGGTGAAGTAAATTCTATAAAAACTACATTCAAATTCCCGCTTAAAGGCGAGTTATAAGTAGTTGACATACTTGCAATTTCCTGTGCTGTGGGAATTAAACACAGTGAATCTGTCTCGCTTGCGATTACTATAATATTTAAAATCAGCATAATAGCTGTTATTATTCTTAACATAATTTCACTCCTCTTGTTTGTATCATTTGATACTATTTTAATAAAATTATTTTTTGTACTAATTGTTTTTTTTCCGTTTTAAGTTTCACAAAATACACACCAGAATTCACTATCGTATTAAAATTATTTTTTCCAGACCATGCAAAGTTATAGGTACCAGGCAAGAATTCTTTGTTAATTATTAAATTTACTTCCTCACCAAGTATATTATAAATTGAAATAGAAACACTTTGAAGTTTTGGGTTACTAAAACTAATATTGGCTGTCAAATTAAAAGGATTCGGGTAAACATTATTGAATATTAGGTCTTTAGGAAGATTATTTGAATTAGTTTCATCTTTAACTGAAACAATTCTATCATTAGTTCTATAAATACCCTGCATTGAAGCAACATATAAATAACCAGTTGAATCGTTTACAATTGCAGTAATATTTATGTTTTCCAAGCCAGTATTGAACGCTTTCCAGTTTTTACCTTCGTCGGATGTATAGTAAATTCCATTACCACGGGAACTTACATAAATCGTATTGTCAACAACTATCATTTTACTTAAAATTATATTAGGTGGAAGTCCACCTCCTATATTATCCCAATTTTGAGTAATCTCGTTATATTTGTGAACACTGTAAATAGTGCTTGCATAAAGGTTATTAGACTTGTTTACTGAAATAACGGGTAAACCACTAAGTCCATTTGAATTTGCTTTCCAGTTTTTCGCATTTTCTGTTGTAAAAAAGACAGTGCCATAATAACTACCAGCATAAACTTCATCATTTTCATCAATATCAAGCGATAAAATATATTGACCCAATATCGGTGTGGTTCTAAATTCACTTGCATCATCATTAATAATTACAATGCCTTCGTTGCTTGTTCCAACATATATTTCATCTTTGCTATTTGTAGCCATTGACCATATTTCTGGACTCCCAGCAAAAGAGTAATTATTTCCTTTAATCCATTCCAGAGTAAGGTTATCTGAATAATAGAAAAGTGGTGTTTCGGAACCGACAAATAATCGACCAGACGATGTTTCTGTAATGCAATTTATTTCTTGCAAGTAATCATTATTAAAAAAGGGCAAAGCTGGTGTAACTTTCCAGTTTTCACCTTTGTTTTCAGTATAATAAATTGTCCCATTTTTCCCACCAGCAAGTAGTTTATTATCGTTTGAAGCAAATAATGTCCAAATATTTGATGCATTTAGCCCATTTGATAAATTTGTGTATTCATTTGTAATTGTTGAATATTGATAAAAACCACTTATTGAGCCAATAAAAAAAGTTGATTCGTTAATTGCTTTAATAGATATTAAATCTTTAACGTCATCATTGAGTAATTCCCAAGAGGTTCCAAAATCTGTGGAATGAAAAAGACCTTCATTATTAACAGCATATAACAAACTGTCTGAAACAATAATAATATACCGCATTAACTGTTGTGGTCTAATTTCTTCCCAAGTGTAACCATTATCAAAAGAGCGGTAGTTTGTCTCATAAAAGGGATCGGTATTTACAAAGATAAATCCTTTTTGGTTAAGTATAATATCTTCACAATTTCCTTCAAATACATTGTAATAATTTTTTCCATAGTTATCAGAAAAAAGTATCCCATTTCTCAGGTATTCGCCTTTTCTAAAAGTTTTACCATCAATCCTGCCATTAGTTGCAAGAATTATTCTTTGGTTAAAGGAATCAAATTGTACATCTTTCACTCCAATCTCGATACCCAGCTCAGCACTTACATCCCAAGAATCGCCATTATCTATTGATTTAAAAATGCCATTCCATTGTGTTGTAAGCAAAATAAAATTGTGTAATGAATCATTTATGTTAGCAAATTTGCCTATACCACTGGTTTCAATTAATTTCCAATCATTTAAGTCACTATTTATTTTTATAATGGTTGCACTATAATCATAATTGCTATTAGCCGTGAACAAAATGTCTTTACTTGGTGTAATAATAGATGAATAAATACTATTAAATTCATTATCTGAGTAAATATTTTGCCAAACAGAAGTTGAAGGTGTAAATAAAAAAACTCCTGCACCATCAGTGCCAACTATTACACTGTCTTGGCTAAGAATATCAATAGTTGTAATTTTTTGACCAAACGGCCCATTCGTCATCTCCCAAAAATTGCTTTCACTTGGTTGAGAATAAATGATGTTCATACAAATAACAGTGGCAATATAAAAATACTTCATTTTAGTAATCCTTTAATTTTTAGGGTAATATTCTGTATAAAATTATTATTTCAACAAAATTATATAAACCCAACAAAATACTCCTTTTTATAAAAGCATAGTTGCAAAAAGTTGTAATTATATTTTTGTTTAGTAAGTATATTAAAATTTTGCTGGTAACTAATTGGCATTGTAAATAAAAATATTGGGGGGGCAGCAAATTGTGTGCCAAGTGTTTTAAGTAAAAAGGCTAAAGTTAAATGCAAATAAATTAGAACATTTTCTTTATGGGAAAAACTTGTAAAGGAGAAAAAAGATATGTGCCTATTTGTATTTACCACTAAAACCTCTTATTTGTTTGCAAGTTAAAAAACAAAAGTTTAAATGGCAAATTATTTATAATAAATTTATTTTAGTTCATATTATTTTACATAAAGCAAAGTAATAGCAACGTGGAACTTTTCCATTGTTATTTTAAATGGTGAGGCAGTTTCAATGGTCCACAAAATCAACAAATCTCTAAGCATACAAATACTAAAAATATTTTTAAAAATATCTTTTGGGAAACTAATAATCTTGGTAGCAAATTAAATTTGTTGCAATGTTAATAATTTCATTAACCCAAAAATTCAGAGGCTGTGTGAACAAGATAAAAGTACAATCTCAAACAAACTACAGTCTGTTTAAGTTTTTTGTGTAAGCAACTTTATTTCAGAAGTAACATCTTTACAGATTTTTCATACATTCTTCCTTTTGTTCCAATGGAAACTGCTTTTAACTTACAGAAGTAAACACCACTTGGAAGATTTGTGGCATCAAACTGAACTTCATAACTTCCAAAGTTTTGCTCTTCATTTACTAACTTTGCTACTTCTTGTCCAAGTATATTATAAACGTGTAAATTTACAAAACCACTTTGCGAAAGCGAATATCTTATAGTTGTGTTGGAATTAAACGGATTTGGATAGTTTCCAAGTAGCTCATAAGTTTTTGGTATTTCTGTTGTTGCTTCACTAACAGCTTCTTTTGCTAGCAATTGTTCTGTTGGTTTTACGACATCGTTTCCAAGATGTCTTTGTGAAGCAAAATATGATTCAGATTCTGGGAATGATCTGCCCCCAAATTAGCATACAAAAAGAAAAGCCAGTATATTAGTAATAATAAACCTGTAGGAAAAATGAACGAAGGAGTTCAAAGCAGAAGCATTTACACAAAAGAATTTAAGGAAAAAACCTGGGGTTGATTCTTAGTATTAAAAGTTGAACACCTTTTAATATTTATCATTTATTATTATTAGTTTACAATTTTATATTTTTTGAGGAATTTATGAGAATAGAAGCAGATATAAAACTTGGATTCAAGGATGTTATGATTCGTCCAAAACGGTCTAATCTAAGAACTCGATCTCAGGTGGACTTAGAAAGAACTTTTAAGTTTATTCACACTGGTATTGAATGGCAAGGAATACCAATTATTTCAGCAAATATGGATACAGTTGGAACATTTCAAATGGCTGAAGTATTAGCTACTTTCAAATTATTGACTGCTATACATAAGCATTATTCCGCAGAGGAATGGCACAAATTTTTAGAAGATAAAAACGATGATTTTTATAATTATATAGCTATAAGCACAGGCACTAGTAAAAGTGATTTAGAAAAGTTAAATCTGTTGATATCAAATTTCCCTAAATTAAAATTTATTTGCATTGATGTAGCAAATGGATATTCAGAACAATTTGTGGATTTTGTAAAACGTGCTAGAGAAATACATAAAGATAAAATAATTTTTGCTGGCAATGTGGTTACTGGTGAAATGGTTGAGGAATTATTGCTTGCCGGGGCTGATGTTATTAAAGTTGGAATAGGACCTGGTTCTGTTTGCACAACACGAATTAAAACTGGAATTGGTTATCCACAATTATCCGCTGTTATTGAATGTGCTGATGCTGCTCACGGTCTTGGAGGACAAATCATTTCTGATGGTGGATGTAAAGTTCCTGGTGATGTTGCAAAAGCTTTTGGTGGAGGTGCCGATTTTGTTATGCTTGGTGGAATGCTTGCCGGACATAATGAAAGCGGTGGTGAACTAATTGAAATTAATGGAAAAAATCTAAAACAATTTTATGGAATGAGCTCAGAAACAGCAATGAACAAACATGTTGGCGGTGTTGCAGATTATAGAGCTTCAGAAGGTAAAACTGTAAATATTCCTTTTCGTGGTCCAGTTAGTGCAACTATTCAAGATATTTTAGGTGGACTTAGATCAACTTGCACTTATGTTGGAGCTTCTAAATTAAAAGAACTCACTAAAAGGACAACATTTATTAGAGTGCAAGAACAGCACAATGAAGTTTTTGAAGATTTAAATTAGTTGTTGGTATTTTCTATTAAACCTGGATAATGCAATAGGATTAAAATAAACAATTTTAGAAAAAGATGAATCAATAAAGGAGCGAAATTGCCCTGACATACTCGGGCTAAGCGTTTGTACCAAAATGGTATAAACGCTTATACTGGAGTTAGACGAATACGCATTAATGCTTTTCTAATACGTATTTATAGTTCAATTTCACTTTACCAAACTAATTTATTACGGAGTTTGAATATTTTTTATACTACAAAAATTGGATATATTTGTTTAAAAAAAATTCTTAATTATGAAAAATATTTCAATAGAAAACAAAATATCAAGCCTTAACATTATTGCTTCCTATGTTGAACAATTTGGCGAGGAAAATAATCTTTCGTTTAACATAGTTTTTGAATTAAATCTTATCCTTGATGAACTTATTACAAACACAATCAACTATGGATATATTGATAATGAGATTCACATGATTGATATTTTTATGGATATTGAGAATAATAATATAGTTATAAAAATAATAGATGATGCAAAAGAGTTTAATCCCCTCTCAAAAGATGAAGTAAGCACAGATAAAGAGTTAGAGCAAAGACAAATTGGCGGTTTAGGTATTCATATTGTCAAACAGAAAACTGATGATATTTATTATGAGAGAAGTGGTGATAGAAATATCTTAAAATTAGTAAAAAGTTTAACCCCAAAAGAAAAATAGTTTTTTCCATTATCCAATAATTGAAAAAACTATTATTTATTAACATGTAAAAAATTACATTTATTTATCAAATTACTTTAGAGTAACTACCATTAACGTTATATCATCCGATTGTTCAGCACCATCAGCAAATTTTTTAATATCCTGTATAATTAATTCAGTACTTTCTTTAGCCGATAATTTTTGCATTTTTACCAGCATATTTTCTAATCTGAAGTAATCATAAATATTTCCATCTTTATCCATAGCTTCATTAACGCCATCAGTGTAAAGCACAAACTTATCCCCCTTTTCCATTTGGTAAATGCTTGATTTATAAGGTTGCAAATCAAACAAGCCTAAAGCCATTCCATGTCTATCTTTTAGGACAGTAATTTCGCCCTTTTCTGAAACAATATAAGCTGGATTATGTCCCGCACTGGTATATTCCATAGTTTTGGTTTTAAGATCTATAATGCACAAAAGTAAAGTGACAAAAAGTTGACTATCATTATTCTGCATTAAATCGCGATTAATTTGATCAATAATTTGTGAACTCGTAATTCCTTTTATAATTTTAGAGCGAATTAATGTTCGTGTAACAGCCATAAACAAGGAGGCTGGAACACCTTTGCCAGCTACATCACCAACAAGAACAACAATTTTTTCGTCGTCAATAAAAAAGAAATCGTACAAATCGCCACCAACTTCTTTGGCAGATTCTAGAATTGCGAATAAATCAACATCCTCCCTTTCAGGAAAAGGAGGGAATATTTTTGGAACCATATCCATTTGAATCTTATGAGCAATTCTTAATTCGCTTTGCATCTTTTCTTTTTCAGCAGTTGTTTCCTTTAAATTTTTAATATAATTATTAAGCTCAAATTGCATTTGTTTAAACGAATTGAAAAGTTCACCAATTTCATCCTTTGAATTTATTTCGGGAAGTTTTGAATTAAATTTTCCAGAACCAATTTCTGTGGCAGCATTTGCAAAAAGATTAAGTGGTTTTGTTAATTTTTTTGAAACTGTTGTTATAGTAGTAACAATAAATATTAAGCCAAAAAAGCCAATTACAACAATTAGAAGTGAAAGATTATTCAAATCGGCATAAAGTTCCTTATCCAGAAAAATTACACCAAGCGCCCATTGGTTTGAATTAAAAGGCGTGTAGTAAATTCTTGAATCGTCTTTAATAGTAACGCCATTTAATTTTTCAAAACCGCTTTTTTTTGCAATCATCTTTCTTCCAATATCTCTTAATGAAGGAATATTAAATTCTTCCGATAGTGAAAATATTGTTTGATTCATTATGAAATTTCTGTTTGGGTGAGTTACAAAAGTTCCAGCATAACTAATAACAAAAGCAAAACCAGTATCATAAATTTGGATTGATGAAACAATTTTATCTAACCAATCCAACTCAATATCAATTGTAATAATTCCCCATAATTCTGTTGCTCCATTTTGAGTCCTAAAAAATGGCACACTATAGGTCGTCATAAGTGTGTTTCCACCACCTTCGTCATAATAGGGTTCACTCCAAACAGGCTTACCAAGTTTAGCAGGAATTTGATACCAATCTTGGTAAAAATATTCATATTTGGGGTCGTTTAAATCGGAAGTAATAATTTTTTCATCGCTTCTATAAACATAATGCGACGAAAAATACTTATCCTTATTAAAACTAAATGGTTCAAATGCAACAGCACTTCCATAAACTTCTTCGTTATTAGCAACAATATTTTGAAGCATCAAAACAAGTTTCTTTTCATCCAAAATATTATTTTCTACAATCATTGCAAAATTAAATGGAATTTTAGCCACTTTACCAATTACTGCATCAATTTGATTAACATATTTTTCGGTAATATTTTTAGCATTTTGTTCAGCAGCATCTAAAAACATATTTCTGGAAATAAAATAATAAGATGTGAAAATTATAAATGCAATTAAGGAAATAGAAGAAACCACATAAAGGTTAAGACGAAATGCGAATGTGTGTTTTTTAGGAAGCATGATATTTTACTATTTAATTCCAAAATAAAAATCAACATAATTAAAGCTGTTATTAATCCTGTTGAGATCTGTGAGAATATTGTAAGTGTTTTCAAAATCCGACTCTAAAAGCTGACCTTTTAAATATTTTTTATCTTTAACATAAAAGAGATCGTGTAATCTATTAAGCATCCATACTTGTTGCGATTTATTAAATGCAATATTTTGTGCTTTCATTTCTATTTCAACTAACTTAATTGCTTCTTCCTTATTCTCAAAAGTGTAATTCCATGCCTCAAATGTTGCTTTAATAAATTTATCAACGGTTTCTTTATCAAAATTATTTTGTAACATGTAAATTCCATCTTCAGGAATATCTAATCCATAATCTGCAAAAAAGAAAGTTTTAAGCTCATCCTCGTTTATACCTGCATTAATAATTGAATGATATTCATTAAACCACATTGTATTCATAGCTTCAATTCCATCAAAAAGGAATAAATTTATTGTAGAATTTATAAGAACAATCTTAACATTTAATTTATTTTTATTAATGAATGACATCAATATTTCATCAAAACCCGATTTCCAAATACCAATTTTCTTATTATTTAAATTAGCTATTTCTTTTATTTTATTATTTTTTGCTACTAAAACTTGCCCACACCTTTGTGAAAGTTGTGCTACATTTATGATTGGAGCATTATAGGAGCGAAGCACCATAGCAGTAGTTAAAAACATTGAAGCAAAATCCACTTTGCCATCTAAAAGCAGGTCTTGAGATGTAACACTTGATGTAGAATGTATAATTTCAACGTCGAATCCATATTTTTTATAAATGCCTTTATCAACCCCAATATAATATCCTGAAAATTGTGCCTGCGGCATCCAATGTACTGCAAATCTGATTTTTTTTAAATTACTTTGTGCGTTTATATTATTGATCGATAACGATACAAAAACAACACATAAATAAATTAAAGATTTTTTCATAGTGCTTCTTTTGGTAATTTAATGGTAAATGTAGTTCCTTCATTTAATACACTAATTACATTAATGGAGCCATTATTAAGCTTTGCAAATTCATTGCAAAGCAACAAACCAATTCCAGTTCCTTTTTCTTTGTTAGTACCTTGTCGTGAGGTATGAACATCAATATTAAAAAGATTAGCAATATAACTTTCTTCCATCCCAACACCTTCATCACTTACTGAAATGTACCAATTATCCGAATCATTTTTTTCGTATATGGTTATATTGGAATCTTGCGGTGAGAATTTTATGCTGTTTGAGACAAGATTTCTAATAATAGTGTTAATCATATCATAATCAGCAAATACACTATAATTTTCATCAACACCATTAATTAAAGAAACCCTTTTTAATTCCGCTGAAGGCTGCAGAATGTTTATTATTTTATTTATTAGTTTGTTCAAATCAAAATATTCTTTATTTACCTCAATATTATTTGTTTGAATTCTTGACCAATTTAATAAATTTTCCAAAAGCTCATAAGTATGTTGAGAAAGATTCTTAATCATCTCTAAAAATTCTTGAGCTTCATCTGCCTCAATTTCTTCATTTTTATTAGTTACAATTTCAGAAAGACCAATTATAGCCGAAATTGGATTTTTTAGATCGTGTGCTATTATCGAAAAAAATTTGTCCTTGGTGGCAATACTTTTTTTAAGTTCATCATTTATTGCAATAATCTTATTTTCGTACCCAATTCGTTCGCTTGCATCTCTTAATGAAGTAAAAACGTAATTCCCGGTTTCATCAGAAAAAGTATTAATGACCATATCAACATAAATAACCTTGCCAAATTTATCACTTATTTCTTTATTGGAAAGAACGCTTCCAAACATTGTAAATTGTGCTGGTGTTTTAATAGGAATAGCTGAGTTCTTCCCTTCTAAAATTTTTGCTAAATTCTGCCCAATAAGTTCTTCTTTTATGTATCCAAGAAGCTCACAAGCTGATTTATTAACATCAATTATTTTACCTGAATAACCATCCGTAATAAAAATTGCATCAACAGTTTCGTCAAATACTGTGTGATAGTTAAATTTGTTTTTTTCTTCCATATTTGAACTTCTTTTTTCTTTTCCGCAAATATAATAAATATCCTTTATTAAATTTTAGAATAAGGACAAGATTATGTTTGTTTTTTCACTTCTAAAATAAAGCATTAAACTTAACTATTCATACTTATTAAAACTGATTTCTTAAACCTGGACAATGCAATTGGATTTAAATTAACAATTTTAGAAAAAGATTAATCAATATAGAAGCGAACTTGTTCCGACTTATTCGGTTTAGCGTTTGTAACCAAAAGGTTGAGTGAAAAATGGTATAAACGCTTAAAGCGAGTTATTCGAAAATATGTATTAATATTTTGCTAATGAATATTTTGGGGTTAAATTGAATCTCACTTCAAAATATTGCAACCTATTGCTGTTTCTAAAAAAGCAGATACACATAAATTTACAGTTATGTTTGCCGTCTATAAATTAAACCTGGATAATGCAATAGGATTAAAATAAACAATTTTAGAAAAAGAACAATCAATATAGAAGCGAACTTGCCCCGACTTACTCGGTCTTAGCGTTTGTACCCAAAAGGTTAAGTGAACAATAGTACAAACGCTTAGAGCGAGTTAGTCGAATATGCATTAATGCTTTTCTAATGCATATTTGGGGTTAAAGTCATCTCTTAATACAATATCTGGACGAATGAATAATTATTAATAGAGTTTCTGAATCTGTCATTTCGATTCCGATGTTTTTTTGTCGGAAGAGAAATGACAAAGAGATAAATCATTATTTTGCAGAAACTATATTTAATAATAGTAAAGCCTTAACCTGAGTGAAAATAAATATATATATACATTTATTAGAAGCTTACTCATCCAAAAGATGTAGTTCCTTTTTCATCCCTTTGCTTTATTGAACAATCCATAATTTCTCGATATTATATTATGTCAATAGGAAAATCTAATTGAAATACCATTAGAAAGATATTTTGACAGATTGCCGATTAATTGCGGAGTAGATACAAAAAATAATTGAGAAATATTATTGGTTCATAAATAGAAAAAAAATGATGAGTTAATTGTCAAATATAACGAACCACTATTTATTATCATTTTAATCATTATAAACAATGTTGAGGAAAATCATGAAAACGAAGTATTTTATTACACTAGTTAGCCTGCTATTTGCAGGATTAGTTTTTACAAGTTGTGAGAACAATCAAAAAAATGTTGAGGAAGCTAAAGAGGATGTTGAAATTGCAAAACAAGATTTAAGAGATGCGCGAGCCGAATATGATAAAGAATGGCAGCAATTCAGAACTGATTCTGAACTAAAAATTAATGTAAATCAAAAAAAAATTGATGATTTTAAAGTTAAACTACGCACTTCTAGTGCAACATTTAAAAACAAATTTGAAAATGAAATAATGTCTCTTGAAGCAAAAAGCATAGAACTTAAGGAGAGAATTAGCCAATATAATTTTCAAGGAAAAGATAATTGGGAAGCATTCAAACGAGAGTTTAATCATGATTTGGATGCAACTGAAAAGGCTCTAAATGATGTGCTAAACCAAAAGTAATAGCAAGCAATTGGATTCTATTTATAAACTGTAATAATATTTAGATATTTATCAAAACACTTAAAATTTTTTGAAATAGCAAGATTTGGTCTGCTTTATTAACTATGACCAATTAAAAAACAATTATAAAGAAAGGAATTTATTATGTCACAAAATACAAAAAGCGCAAAAGGATATTTAGTCGGCTTCTTGGCTGGTGGTGCTGTTGGAGCTACTGTTGCATTTTTAACTACACCTAAAAGCGGTAAGAAAATGAGAAAAAAAATAATTCAAAAGTCTGATAAATACATTGATGAAGTGGATAAGTATATATCCGAGACAAAGCGTAATGCTGGTAAAGCTATAGATAAAAATAGAAAGAAATTTGCAAGTATTCTGCACGATATGACATCAAAATCGGAAGCCATGTATAAGGATGCTGAAAAAGTTTTTAATGATGCAAAAGGAAAAACAATGGAAGTATTTAATTCCGGTAAAGAAATAGTAGAAGCCGAAACAGAGAAATTGATGTCTTCGGTTAAAGCAGGAAAAGAAACTTATGAAGATGAAAAGAAAAAAGTAAAGTAATAAAATGAACTTAACAGAAATTTTAATAGTTATTTTGCTAATATCAGCTTCAGCCCTTTGTATTGCACTGATTTACTTTCATTTTAAGATTGCTAAATCTGTGCAATCTATTAGTTCAAATTTTGCGAATCTCGCATTCAAGATTAATTTATTTATCGATTCAGCACATGAGCTTTCCCAAAAAACTGAAAATGTAATAGATGAAATTGATACACAGCTAAAAGTCTCGAGATCGATTATTAGCGATGTAAGAGAATTTGCAAATAAATTATTGAATGTTGAAACCACAATTAGAGATGTTATTGTTGACGCTGTTTTTCCTTTCAAGAAAAACTTTCGTGCTTTGGGTAAAGGTATTGGTTCATTCTGGGAAAACTATAAAAAATAAAACAACATCCGTTTTTGCAAATGAATATCTCGTTATCATTTTTCAATAGCGGAAATAAAAAATAATAAATATATAAAGAAAGGAAAAAAGTTATGTCACTTATATCATTAGTAATCGTATTACTTGTTGTTGGCATTGTTCTTTGGTTGATTAACAGTTATATACCAATGCAGACCACCATCAAGAAAATTTTGAACGCTGTAGTAATTATTGTAGTAATTCTTTGGTTGTTGAGTGTATTTGGTGTAATTGACAGTCTTGATACAATTCGTATTGGTTAGTGATAACAGAACGAAATGGAAGCTTTGAAATTGGTGCAATTATTTTTTGGTTCTTTTAATTGTAGATAATATTGCTTGTACGGTAGTTCTTTAACCAATCTAATAATTTTAGTTAAGGAACTCCAAAAAATTATTTAGCAAAATAGGATACTAACTAATTAGATTAAACAAATATTATTACGTCAACTCAATCAAAAGGACTAGTTCTTTTCTCATCCTTTTGCTCTATTGAGCTTATTCATCAATATGAGTACTACATTATTCATAATTGGTTTTGAATTATTTTGAAGTCGAATTTCATCCTAATCTAAAACAAGTGAGCAAAAAAATGGATTCATTAAAAGAAATAAGAATAAAGAATAGAGACAGTAAATTAACGTCACGGATAATGAAGCACATCACCAGTAATAGATATATTCTCCCCTCTTTGGTTTTGGCTGTATGTTTAGTAATCACTTACTTTAATTGGGATTTTGCTAATACCGCCAGAAAAACTGAGCTTCAATCATACTTTGAATATCGAGCAAGAGATGTTAATGAACGCATTAAGCAGCGGGTTATTGGTTATAAGCAAATACTTAAAAGCACACTAGGTTTATTTAATGCAAGCGGCAAGGTAAGCCGGGCAGAATTCCGTTTATTCTGTAATTCCCAAAATCTTGATGAAACTTATCCTGGAATACAAGGGGTTGGATTTTCTTTGATCATTCCTCCTAAAGAAATTAAAAAACATATAACCGCAATTCGTAAAGAAGGATTCTCCAAATACAAATTATGGCCGGAAGGAATTAGAGAAACTTATACTTCCATAATTTATCTCGAGCCATTCGAATATCTTAATCTCCATGCATTTGGATACGATATGTTATCTGATTCTATCCGCAGAAAAGCAATGGAAACTGCACGCGACTCAAACAAAGCAGTTATTACTGGAAAAGTTAACTTAGTACAAGAAACGGAAAATGAAATTCAAGCAGGTTTCTTAATCTACTTACCTGTCTACAAAAAAGGAATGTCGCATACTACTCTAATTGATAGACGGAAGAATATTATTGGCTGGGTTTATTCTCCTTTTAGAATGAATAATTTTATGAAAGGTATTTTTGATGAACGAGGCGAAGATCTTGATGTTGAAATTTATGATGGAAAATATATTTCAGACGAAAACAAAATGTATAACACCCAAACTAAAAATATGATAGTAAATAATTCATTGAAAATTGAAAAAGTGATTGATTTTGATGGGCATGAGTGGACAGTCTTAATTAATTATACGCCTCAATTAGAATCTCGATTAGGATTCAATCCCGCGAATGTAATACTAATTGTTGGATTAAGTTTAAGCATTTTGCTTACGATGCTCACATATCTGCTTTTAAATAAACGAATAATTACTATCAATGCTGCCGAAGAGCGCAAGACAGCTGAAGTGTTGTTAAACAAACTACAAGAAGACCAAAAAATATTACTTGATAATATTCCTGCTTGGGTTTTCTATAAGGATACTGAAAATCGTTTTATACATGTTAACAAAACTTTTGCCGATATAATGGAAAAACCTGCGGAGCAATTAGAAGGTAAAACTCTTTTTGATATTTTCCCGAAGGAACAAGCAGAGGCATTTTGGAAAGATGATAAAGAGGTAATTGAATCGGGTAAATCCAAAAATAAAATAATTGAATTAATGCATTCACCTAAAGGTGATATTTGGGTGCAGACAGATAAAATACCGTTTAGAGCCGAGCAAGGCAATATAACCGGTTTGATCGGCTTTGCTCTCGATATCACAGAGCGCAAAAAAGCGGAGGAATCTTTGCTCGAAACCCACCAAATAATTGAAGGTATTATAAACTCAATACCGGTAAGGGTTTTCTGGAAAGATACTAATCTTGCTTTCTTGGGCTGCAACAATCTTTTTACTCTGGATGCAGGTTTCGCGGATCCAAAAGAAATAATCGGAAAAAATGATTTCCAAATGAAATGGCGAAAACAAGCTGAACAATACCAACAAGATGACCGGGAGGTAATTGAAAGCGGCAGACCGAAACTAAACATAGAAGAAGCCCAGACAACCCCCGATGGAAACATCATCACGCTGCTTACAAGCAAGATACCTTTGCTGAATTCTGCAGAAGAGATTATCGGCGTACTTGGAACATATGTTGACATTTCCGAACGTAAAAATGCTGAAGATGAATTAAAGAAAAGTTTTAAACAGGTAACCAAGCTCAACGCTGAAAAAGATAAATTCTTTTCTATTATTGCGCACGATTTAAGAAGTCCGTTTAACGGTTTTATCGGTTTAACAGAGCTAATGGCAGACAACTCTGAAAATTTCTCACAAGCTGAATTTGTTGAACATAGTATATCGCTTAATAACGCCGCTAAGAAGCTTTATAAACTTTTGGAATACTTATTGGAATGGTCTCAAATTCAAAATGGGGCTATTGAGTTTACTCCAAATAATTTTGTATTAAAAAAACTTGTCTCAGAAAGTGTAGACAGCATTTATGAGCGGGCTCTACAAAAAAGAATTGAAATAATAAATGAGGTTGATAATTCGCAAAAAGTTTATGCGGATGAAAAAATGATTGGTTCTGTACTCAGAAATCTTTTATCAAATGCGGTTAAATTCACAAGAACTAATGGTAAAATAAGCATTAAAACCGAACACCCTAATAATGGTAAGGTTACTATTTCAATTGAAGATAATGGTGTCGGTATTCCGGAAGATGATATTGAAAAACTTTTCAAAATTGAGGAAAAGGTAAGAACTCATGGTACTGATGGCGAATTAAGCATTGGTTTGGGCTTATTACTTTGTAAAGAATTTATTGATCTGCACGGAGAAAAAATATGGGTAGAGAGTAATGAAAAAACTGGAAGTAAATTTTCATTTACCCTGCAAGGGGCAAATGGTCATGAAAAATAAAAATAGCAAAGATAAAATAGTAACACTAGTTAAATCAACCTCAAAAATTGAATTGAATTCAGAAGATATTGTGAATAGTTTCTACGAAAACATTGTTAACACAGTACGCGAACCATTACTTATTTTAGATGAAAATTTGAGAGTAGTAAAATCAAGTAAATCTTTCCGTGATTTCTTCAAAGTTAGCTCTGACGAAACAATAGGAAAACTAATTTATGATTTGGGAGATCACCAGTGGGATATTCCTAAACTACGAGAACTTTTAGAGACAATTCTACCAGAAAAAACATTTTTCGACAACTTTGAAGTGGAGCATGATTTTTTATCAATCGGCAAAAGAATAATGCTTTTAAATGCCCGAAAAATTGAAACAGCATTTGGGAATGAAAAAATAATTTTACTTGCCATTGAAGATATTACAAGCCGGAAAAAAGCGGAAGAATCTTTAATGGAAAAGAATAGATTAAATAGTGAATATTTAGATGCTCTGTTAGAACATGCAAATGCACCAATTATAATCTGGGATTCTGCTTTACGGATAAAACGGTTCAATCAGGAATTTGAAAAACTAAGCGGTTATGATTCAAGCGAGGTAATTGATAAACCAATAGAAATACTTTTCCCTAAAGACAAAATTGATTTGCTGATTGACTTATTAAAAAATAATCTTAACAATAATAGTTCCGAAGCAATTGAAATAGATATTTTAACAAAAGAAAAAATTATAAAGACAGTGCAATGGAATTCCATAAGTATTTTTGATGATGATGATAAAAATATTGTTGCAACAATTACACAGGATATCACAAATCGTAAACAAGAGGAAAATAGATTAGGGATTTTGGAAAGCCGCTACCGCCGCCTTTTTGAATCAGCGAAAGACGGAATTCTTATTCTCGATGCGGAATCTGGAAAAATTATTGATGTAAATCCATTTTTGTGTGAATTACTTGATTATTCAAAAGAAAAATTTATTAACAAAGAATTATGGCAAATTGGATTCTTCAAAGACATCGCGGCTAATAAAGATAAATTTTTAGAACTGCAGCAGAAAGAGTATGTTCGTTATGCAGACCTGCCGCTGGAAACAACCGATGGACGAGTGATAAATGTAGAGTTTATAAGCAATGTTTATTTAGTAAACAGTCACAGGGTAATTCAATGTAATATTAGAGATATAACCGAACACAAGAAGTTAATTAATAACCTGATAAATTCAGAAGCTCGCCTTAGAACTCTTGTACAAACAATTCCCGATTTAATATGGTTAAAAGATGTAAATGGTGTTTATCTTTTATGTAACCCGATGTTTGAAAGATTTTTTGGTGCCAATGAAGGTGATATAATTGGAAAAACCGATTATGACTTTGTGGATAAAAAGTTAGCCGATTTCTTCCGAGAAAATGATATTAAAGCAATGGATGCCGGAAAACCTACAAGTAACGAAGAATTAATAACATTTACCGATGATGGTCACCAAGCATATTTGGAAACAATTAAGGTGCCTACCTATGATGCTGATGGTAAACTTGTTGGGGTTCTTGGAATAGGACGAGATATTACAGAGCGTAAACAAGCTGAAGAATTATTACAAGAAACTGAAGAAAGATACCGAGCATTTTTTGAAAATAGTATGGATGGTATACTTTTAACAAGTCCTGACGGAAAAACAATTTCGGCTAACCAAGCTGCTTGTAAAATGTTTGGTTATTCTGAAAATGAATTAATCAATATAGGTAGATCTGGAGTAGTTGATACGACGGATCCGAATTTATCATTTTTGTTAGCGGAAAGGGCAGAAAAAGGTAAAGTCCAATGCGAACTAACATTTATTCGCAAAGACGGGACACATTTTCCATGTGAAATTTCATCCGCGATTTTTAAGAATAGCAAAGGCAGTGAATACACAAGTATGATTATTCGCGATATTTCTGAACGTAAACGTTCAGAGAAAGAAATAATAATTGCAAACAAAGAACTTCAATTTCAAAACGAAGAAAAAGAAAAACGGGCAGCAGAATTAATCATTGCAAACAAAGAACTTCAGTTTCAAAACGAAGAGAAAGAAAAAAGAGCAGCAGAATTAATCACTGCCAAAGAGAGAGCCGAACAGTCCGATAA
>Ga0210009_1001609_pt1 | contig 18575 bp, 21 predicted proteins | sample CryGeyCG2114_065_FD_185457 | JGI IMG/M metagenome (GOLD analysis project Ga0210009, IMG submission 185457) | Groundwater microbial communities from aquifer - Crystal Geyser CG12_big_fil_rev_8/21/14_0.65 (SPAdes) (version 2) | ecosystem: Environmental > Aquatic > Deep subsurface > Groundwater ... | reverse complement strand
ATGCATACCGTTTCTCAAACTGGCCATCGCCAATAACTACAAAAAACAGATTTGGTTGGGCGGACGCGGACCATACGAGTTTGCAGATAAAGATTGGCTTTATCACAATTCTCCAGCTGGAAAACACGGCTTTCTCAGTTTCCATGGTCATGAGTTTATTGTGAACAAGTTACTTGGACAGAAAGTTGGGTGGCACAGCTATATTGGCGGTTCGCTATTCACAATCTGAAAAGAATTGGCCGCCTCTGCATTTGCAAAGGGCGGCCAAAATTTTTTCTACACCACTCCCAACTCTTTGAAAACTTTTTCGTATTGGACGATGGTTTCGCGGGCTAATTTGCTAGTTAGAACAAAACCTGGGCCGGCGTGAGCGATTTGATTACGAACTTTATGCGCCTGCCAAGCATCATCAATCGAAGCCATGGTAGTGGGTGAAATACTACGTAAACGTTCTCCTAGTGACGTGCCAGAATAACCTTTTTGCTTAAGAACCTCGTCTAAAATGATGTCAGCTTCTATCAAAGCTAATTTCCAATCATTGGGATTATCCGAATCTATATGAGTATGTAACTCATAGAGACGATCTGACTGACTAACTCCTTTATTGGCCGACGCAAAGGCATGCTCTTGCGCGCGAAGGCGTTCACTTTGAATTTCCTCTAATTTTGATTTGTGAATTGAGGCATAAATATATAAATACAAGAATAAAAAGGAAATCAAATAAGACAGAATAATAAAAATACCCCACAGCGTCTGCATAAACGACATGACGACATCTAGGGAGACACTAGAAAATACCCCATCACTACCGAAAATTAACTTTAACAACGGGGTCAATAAATCATACCCGACCGAGACGGAGGTAGTGGTAGCGATGACAGTATCTGGCATAATTATTTATCACCGTTTAGGGAGACGTCGTACACTTGCTTTCCAATATCAAACAAACGTGCTTCGCCACCGTGCGGTCCAATATATTGTACCCCAACTGGAAGAGAGATACCTTCCTGCTCCACAGTTCCCATCGGAAATGAAATAGCCGGCACACCAGTTAGATTGACCGGTACAGTGAAAATATCTTGACGATACATTGATAGAGGGTCACCCTGCGCTCCAAATTTGAAAGCCGCTGTGGGGGCGGTCGGTGTCAAAATAATATCAACCTTTTTAAAAATTTCTTCAAGCTCAGCGCGCATTTTGTGACGGACTAATTCGGCCTTGCCATAGTAAGCATCATAATAACCAGAAGATAGTACATAAGTACCAAGTAAAATACGACGCTTAACTTCAGCCCCAAAACCAGTCGCTCGACTCTGCTCGTATACTTCAAGTAAGTTTTTACCATCGACCGAAAGTCCATAGCGCATACCATCATAGCGCGCTAAGTTCGATGATGCCTCGGCGGGCATCACAATATAATAAGCGGCCAGCCCTTGTTCAAATAATGGTAATTCAATATCAACAACAGTATGTCCAGCTGCCTTAAGCGAATCAATGTGGGCTTCAAAATTTGCCAAGACATCGGCGTCTACCCCCACTCCTAAAAAGTCGCGCGGAACACCAAAGGTGTAGAATTTCTTTATCGTGACTGCTGGGTAAGTATCCGATGCAATAGTAGTCGCATCATGTGCATCAAGCCCTGACATAATATTATGAATCAGTTCTGCATCAGCCACTGTATTTACGAGCGGTCCAGCTTGATCAAGTGAGGAACCCATCGCTACCAATCCATAACGCGACACGGCGCCGTAGGTTGGTTTTAGTCCTACCACTCCACAATAGCTAGCTGGTTGACGCACCGACCCACCGGTATCAGTACCAATCGCTACTGGCACCGCTCCCATCGCCACAGCCGCTGCCGATCCACCAGAAGAACCACCGGGGACCCTAGATAAATCATGCGGATTTTTGGTCGGTCCAAAAGCGGAGTTTTCGGTCGAACCACCCATAGCAAACTCATCCATGTTGGTGGACCCGATGATAATTGCTCCAGCTTTTTTTAAGCGAGTTACAATCGTGGCATCGTAGGAAGCGATATAATTTTCCAGCATTTTGGAACCGGCCGAAGCGCGTTTTCCTTCAACCAGGATATTATTCTTAAGTGCTACTGGAATACCTAAAAGAGCTGGGGTGTTTACACCATTATTTTTATATTCTTGCTCGGCCACCTTGGCCAAAGCCAGGGCCTCATCGGCATAGGTATCTAAAAAGGCGTGGATTTCGCCGTCCTTCTCCTTTATTACTCGCAAGGAATTCTCAACCACCGTAATGGGTGAAAGAGTGCCGGCAATGTATTGTTTTCGAATTTCAGAAACGGTCATAAATTATTCATCCTGATTTAAAATCTTTTTAACCAACATATACTGTCCGTCTCTTTGTGGCATGGCACTGAGAAGTTTTTCTGTATATTCGCCCGGCTCGTTGGTAACCTCGTCCGCTCGTAAAATATTGTATCTGGCACCCACGATTGGCTCTGTGCTAGCGTCATCAGCGATAATATTTTTGACGGTACTAACATATTCCAAAATAGCATCTATTTCAGTGCTGAATTTATCAACTTCATCTGGTGAAAGGGCGATGCGGGAAAGGGTTCCCAAATGCAAAATCTCTTCTTTTGTCATAGTGGACATAGTACCATTCCACTCTTAATTACGCTAGAAGTTGACGGAATTCTGTTTCTGATAAAGTTTTGACCCCCAGGCGAACAGCATCATCTGACTTACTACCAGCATCTTTACCCACCACTACAAAGTCAGTTTTAGCAGAAACACTGCTAGACACCTTTCCGCCAGCTAAACGAATCAGGTCTTTTGCTTCATCGCGACTCAAATTTTCAAGTGTTCCAGTCAATACGATAGTTTTCCCGGTTAGTCGGGAGTTTCTTTTTTTGGCAGTCGTTTCAATGATGGTCACATATTTTAACAACTCATCTAAATCACGTTGATTAGCTGGATTAGTAAACCAATCGACCATTGATTGTGCTACTATTGCGCCCACTCCGTGAATAACTGCCAAGTCATCAACGTTGGCAGAACGAATTTTCTCTAGCGAACCAAACTGATCAGCTAGCAGACGGGCTGTTTCTTCCCCCACTTGTTCAATCGAAAGGGCAGTAAGTAAAATCGCGAGCGTCTGCGTCCGTGCCTTATCAATAGCATCCACTGCATTATCGGCAGCTTTTTCTTTAAAACCTTCGAGTGATAAAAAGTCCTCTTTGGTACAAGTAAACAAATCAAAATGATGAGTGATAATTTCAGCATTGAGTAAAGCGTCAATTATCTTTGGCCCAACCCCATCAATATTAAAAGCGTGTTTGGAAACAAAATAATAAAGTTTTCGGCGGCGGAGATAATCAGATTCAAGCACCACACAACGGTAAGCCACTTCTCCAGGAATACGCTCAATACTGCCATCACCACCACAGCCAGGAACGACGCTAGGGAATTTGTATGGTTTGGTTTTTGGTGGGCGTAGTGGGAGCAGGACTGAAACAATTTCAGGAATAACATCACCAGCTTTTTGCAAAATAACAGTGTCACCAATCCGAACATCCAAACGTTTAATTTGGTCTTCATTATGCAAGGTGGCTCTAGCGACTGTTGACCCAGCAATCAAAACTGGACGCAGGTGAGCAACCGGAGTGACCACGCCAGTACGACCGACTTGCAAACCAATATTCTCAACTACCGTGGTAGTTTGCTCGGCCGGAAATTTGAAAGCAATTCCAAAACGAGGTGCCTTAGTGGTATATCCAACCGACTTTTGAATTTCAATATTATCAACTTTTACCACCACCCCATCAACTCCATAAGGTAATTCGTGATGTTTGTCTTTCCATTGATTATAAAAAGTGATTACTTTCTTTAAGGTTGAACATTTTTTAGGATAAGAGTTAGTTGGTAAACCAAGCTGGGCAAGCAGAGCTAATTCCTCATATTGGGTGGCAGGCGGGACGAGCTTTGCTCGTCCCGCCGTAAACATATCTATATCATAACAAAACATTGACAGGTGACGGCGGCGGGCGATTTCTGGGTCAAGTTGTCTAAGAGAACCTGCAGCAGCATTACGCGGATTGGCAAACAACGCCTCGCCCGCCACCGCCCGCTCTTTATTTATCCTCTCAAATTCTTTTTTAGCCAACCACACTTCTCCTACACAAATTAAATCTACTGGGAAAAGAAGTTTTAGTGGTATGTCTTTGATAGTTTTAGCGGTGTGAGTAACGTCTTCTCCGGTCACACCATCACCACGAGTGACGGCTCGCACCAGCAAACCTTCTTTATAGGTCAACACCAGTTTTAATCCATCAATTTTATGTTCAGCTACGTATGACACCCTGGTTTTTTTCAAATCCACCTGCTCCAGCTGGCGCAATAATTTTCCCTCCCAATCAACTAATTCTTCGGCAGAAAATACATTATCAAATGACCATTGCGGGACAATGTGTTTAACCTTAGCAAATGCCTCACTTACAGAACCGCCAATTTTTTCGGCCACCTTTCCCCGAGTACTGGATGTTTTAATTTCCAGCAAAGATAGTTCCTTCACCAACGAGTCATAAGTTTCGTCACTGATTTCTGGAGCATCATCCTCATGATAGCGTTTTTGATGATAGTCCACCAAAGTCCGCAATTGAGCGAGGCGTTTTTTTAGGACAAGCGGGATACTCATGTCTAGAATTCTAGCAAAATTTCCCGCATTAAGGTACCGAGATTTGTCTTTTCGGTACATTTAGCGCTATAACCACGCACTCCGGCAATAGTACAATTTCCCCCCGGATTACAAGATTTTGTGTCATTGGAATAACCAGGAAAGATACTTGTCAAACCGCTAATTACTAGAGGATCGGTAGCATTATCATTCATTACCATGGCAACAATATTAATTTCACTACAGCGGTCGGCACTAGACCAATCAATCGTTGGCTGGTACCTATACACTTTTCCACTAGAACCGCCACTGGTTACAATAATTGATGAACCAGTATTAGATACCGGCGAGGTTGAATTTTCAAAACAATCAAGGGTGATAGCAGTGCCAATCTCAATAGTGGTTGAAGCAGAACGGCGCGTCCTTTTGGCACATTCCAATCCGGCATTAGCAGCGGCAAAAGCCACTTCTGAATCACGCGAGCTAACCGATAACTCCAATTGTTTCAAACTTAATTCCACAATTGCCATTGTCACCGAAATTACCACACCAATTATTAACAGAGTAATTAAAAGAGCAAACCCTTTATTTGTATTTGAATTAATTGGTGTCATAAACATTTTCTAAGTAGGTTATTAACTCGACTTTTTGACCAGCAATTAATGAGCCGGTTCGCCAAGTCACGGTGGATACTACTTTCACTTCTTTATTTCCATTTGGGTACATTTGAATGGCGCGAGTAAATAGGGTTTGGTTATTACCAACACTGTTATAAACATATAACGAACGACCTGGTGTACCATCTAAATACAATCGACAACTTGCTAAATTATTACAATTAGTTATGTCAATGGTAGCAACAGCAGTATCACCGATGGTTAAACCACACTGTTTTCCACTTCCAATACATTTATTAAAATCAGTTTTGAACTTTGTCCAGGGGTTGGTAATATTCCCCTTAAAATACTGCAACATCAAATCATCACGACCTTTTTGTGCCAGCTCCAATCCCTCTTGCGCCAAGAAAAAAGCCGTAACCTGTTCCGAAGCAAAGCTAGTGCTATGATTAGCATCAGTAATAATTTTCATTGGTCCAGTAACAACCAACAACAATAGAGCAATCGCCACGAGTGTCTCAACTAAACTAAAACCCTGTTGTAAATAAAGTTTTTTCATAGATCAAGTTCACGCTGGGTGATAGTGGTTTGTAAAATATATGGTTTTTCACCCACAATGCCAGTTTCTGAGGCCTTAATTATAATCGTCACTGCTGGCTGGTTAACATCACTGGTTTGATTAAAGTTGTCACTTCCAGTCACAAAAAACTTGGCCTCGTCAATACTAATGCCATTAGAGACAATTGATTGGGCTATTGCATTGCCTACCTTACGCATAAGTGTTTTATTACCACTATCAAAGTAATAGGCAATTCTTCCGTCAGTTGCACCAGTGATGCTACCACCAGCTTCGATAAAGGAGATACCATTATTACCGGCCACACAATCCTGATTTGCGTCTGGTGCCAGCTGGCTACCAAAACTGCTGGCACAATAATAATTCTTTCCAGTACGAATTTCGCGCGTCATACTATCCATAGCGAAGCTTAAGTTAGTCATCACCGACTGTTCACCCTGCAATTGTCTATTGCCATCAATCAGAACCAGAAGCGAACCCACCACAATGGTCATCACAATGGTAAACAGTGATAATGCCACTAGCATCTCAATGAGCGTAAAACCTTTATTTTTTTGTTGAATTTGAAGTGACATACTAAAAGCTAATAGGTCACTACTGATATTTGTCCGGTACTGGTTATTTCAATACGCCGGACATCGCCGGCGCCATTATTATTATCACCAACTTTAGCAATATCGATATAAACCGTTGAACCTATTAAAGGAACTCCATTACCAATGCCACGTCTAAATATGCCGTCAAAATTTGGACGCTTGAAAGTGGCGTGTAAATATATTTCTGAAATATTATTTCCAGCGTTATTAATGTAAGATAAATTTCTAATTTGAAAACGTGAGTCAATTATTCCTGTTTTGCCAATCTGCTCACCAGCATCATACATGCCGTCTCCATCTATATCATGAAATATAATATAGGAATTTCTAGAGGCAGTAGTGAAATAAACGCCATATTGTTGTGACACGTTAGTAGCCCCATTATCAGTACCACTCACTGCCAGTAGCTGTGCCTGGCGTAAATCAAAAGCCACTTCATAGGCCTGATTGCGTAGCAACACTGCTCCATTAAAAGCACTTTGTTTGGTCATGATAACAGCTGAAACAAGGGCGATGATACTAATACTGACCAATAATTCAATCAATCCAAAACCACGCTGGGAGGCGATTTTTTTTAAGATGGTTTTTGAATTATAGTTAGAAGACATAGGCAAAGAGCTGAAGGACATCAATATCAAATAGATAAACAGCCAAGAAGCCCAGAATTAAAAACGGCGCAAACGGCACTTCACTTTTAATTGTAAGTGGCGTGGCCATAAAACGTAAGTGCAGTTGTCCCCTAATGGCGATTTTCTGTACAGCAATAATACTGATACTAATAATAGTCCCAATCCAAAAAGCCAGTACCAACATGGAAAATACTCCACCAATACCAACCATAAATCCTAAGGGAATAGCTAATTTAGCATCACCAAAACCCAGCCAACGACCTTTTGAATACGCCCAAAGAGAAGCAAAAAAACCAAATGCCACCAACCCAGCTAGAGCACTCCACACCAAACTCATCCAATCATGGGTACCGTACCACCCCAAACCCTCCAAAATTATCGCCACCAATGAAAGCATATAAATAAATTCATCAGGAATAACAAAATGATACAAATCGTAGACAGCCACTATCACCAAAAGTGACATCAGGAAAAAATTGACCGGCCACAATAATACCGATGATGAAGTATAAATAACCGCCACAAATAAAAGCCCCGTGATTAGTTCTACCCAAAAATATCGACTGGGAATTCGCGCCCCACAGTGCCGGCATCGTCCCCATAAAATTACATAGGAAATGAGTGGAAACAAATCAAACCAGCGCAGTGGTGTTGTACACGACAAACAATGCGACCCGCCAGCAAGTGACTTACCAGTATGAAAACGGTAAAGATAAACATTAAGAAAACTGCCAATTATCACACCAAAAATAAAAGCATAAATACCAAAAAGATAAAACGGGATAAATTCCATAGGTAGAGTAAGTATACCAACAACAAAGCCATTCGAGATAGGTAAAAACGTGGATTGCCGCCTGCCACGCTTCGCTCGCAGCTAATGGCAGCTCGCAAAGATGGATAGATGTGAGCCAACTTACCACCGTTATTGCAAGTCATGGAGCGATAGCAGAGTGACGTGGCAATCCAGAGTGACGACGCCGTGGATTGCCGCGCTGTGGCTCGCAAAGACGGTGTTCGTCGTCTTTGTGAGGAAGGAGCTGGCAAGCGTGAAAAAGTGACTTAATGTTGTGTAAAATAATAAGCGTAGCGACTATATTTTTCATACATAGAATTTTTTATCCTTAATAAAAATTCTTGCACTTTGCAAGACTAGTTGAGCTGGTTTGTACCCGCCTTTAGCTGCGAGCGAAGCGTGGCAGGAAACAAATCGGCCAACTAGTGGACAGTCCCTGTATTAGCATACAAATTTCACTCACTCGGTCATAAAAATAAAACTACACTACGTTACGTCTTATTTTTGCGACACTCGTTCGTTCATTTGTATTTAGCATACAAATTTCACTCACTCGGTCATAAAAATAAAACTACACTACGTTACGTCTTATTTTTGCGACACTCGTTCGTTCATTTGTAGGGGATGACGGGGCGAGCAATGATTGTGTGGATTACTTGACCCAGTTAAAAACAAAAATCGCCCGAAGGCGTTTTTTGTTTGTTTGTATCCTACAAAAATTAAGACGCTACTGGACAAACAGTAACTCCTCCAGTTGGGGTAGCAACCTGTCGCGAAGCGCCGAGACTATCTGCACACCAGCTTTTACCTGTTACATTTGTTAACGGCGCAAATGCAGCCCAGGCACTACCATCAGTGGCAGCAGTGCAAGTTGCACCTAATCCTGCCGTTAAAGAAGCACCGTCAGTACAAACGGAATCTGATGCTGACGTATAATATTTTGATCCATGACTTGTAGCATAAATCTCCGCCTGTGAACGTAGTGATGCAAGTTGCTGTTTTACTTTTGCATCTTCTCCACTCTTTCGCGCACTTCCTAATGAAGCCAACACTGTCGCTGCCAAAATACCAATAATTGCGATAACAACGAGGAGTTCAATCAATGTGAAACCGCGCTGTCCTGATTTTTTAAACATAGAATAGATTTATTTTAATAATTTAGAAAATGGGAGTGAATTCAGACATCAGCTGAGTGTCTTAAGTCACCTTTCATTTTACTCCACGTTGTGCGTGGTTGTTATTATTATACGAGTTATTTTAGTGATTGAGGACGACGTTTGTGGACAACTGGTGGTAGAGTGGCCAGTGAGGAAATATATTTTGTTTATGGGTTTTTGCAATGGTCGTTTTTTACTAAGATGTGGATTGCCACGCTGTGGCTCGCAAAGACGGTGTTCGTCGTCTTCGCGAGGAGGGAGCCCGCAGGTGAATGACGTGGCGATCCATGACGACGCTGGATTGCTTCACTGCGGTTCGCAAAGACGGACACGACGGTGACGATATGGACTGCCACGTCACTTCGCTGTGGCTTCGCTCCCTTACAGGGACTGTCCACTCATTGGGTATTTTGTTTCATTTCCTGCCGCGCTTCGCTCGCAGCTAAAGATTGGCACAAAATCCCTCAATGAGTCTTGCGAAATATCTCCCAGACATTTCTCACTCGCAAAGACGAGATGGTGTGGTCGTCGTCTTTGTGAGGAATGGAGTGGCGATGGAATGACGTGGCGATCCGCAACAACGATGACGCTGGATTGCTTCACTGCGGTTCGCAAAGACGACAGGGAGCGAAGCATATTTATAGAACCACCATCATCGGATGAGATTCGAGGCGAAACGAAGATTTTTGAGGAGATGTACTTAATGTACATTGACGATGAAATCTTCGTTTCAACGAAGAAGATCGCCGATGATACTGATTCTATTAGAAGTTGCTGGTCATGCTGTAGATAGGCATCAACACCGAAGCCAACAACACGCCCACCCCCAGACCAAGCAAAACAATCATCACTGGTTCAATCAAACCAATTAAAGTATCAACAGCGTTATTAACTTCTCGCCGATAGAAGACAGCTAGAGTGCCCATAATTTCTGACAAACTACCGGTTTCTTCCCCTACCTTGACCATCTGAGTAAGAATACCTGGTATTTCCGGATATTCAGACAAAGAATCAGCAAATGAGCGGCCGGCCTTAACATCAGCCAAGGCAGCATCAAGAATCTCCTTATAAACCGAGTCATCTACCACATCACTGGTAACCTCAATGGCCTGCACAATAGAAACTCCATTGCTAAGCATAGTGGAAAGATTGTCACATAGTTTAGTCAAAACTAACTTGCGACGTAGTGTTCCCATGTATGGAATAGATAGCATAAACTCATCATAGGCACGCTTGCCGACCGGGGTTTTGATGAAGCTCCAAAGCATAATTATGCCGACACTAAGAAATATAAAAATAAAACCAATATAATGTACTAGAAAATTAGAGAGTCCAATAACAATTTTGGTATAGATGGGTAATTCTTGACCAGAATCAGTCAAAATTTTGGCAATTTTAGGAATAACCATAGTAAGCATCAAGCCCATAACAGAAAAGAAAACGGCAATAACGAAAGCCGGATAAATCAAGGCATTGCGCGCTTTAGAAATAATCTCATAAGAACGATCCAGGTAATCAGCCAAATAATTAAACGATTTTTCGAGTGAGCCGGACTCCTCACCAGAACGAACTAGGTTCACATAAAAAACCGAAAACACTGTTGGGTGGGCTGCCAACGCTCGCGAGATTGAACTACCACCTTGCAAATCTTCAACAATTTTATTTAAGATGTTAAGCAGATGAGGGTTCTCCATTTCAGCTGAAAGCAACCGAAAAATTCGGAGTGGTGATACATGTGCTTGGAATAGGGTGGCAATCTGTCTAGATAGAATAACTATTTCCTTATTTGAAACACCTTCAAAAAAACCAATTTTAAGATTGAATAAATTCTTTTTATCTGTCACCGGGTCAATTGACATGATAGTATAACCACGCTTTTGTACCGCAGTAATGGCCGCATCTATTGATGATGCCTCAACTGTACCATCTCGTTCCGCATTGGTATTGTCGATAGCAACGTAAGTGAATAACATGATACTTTTTATATTAAATGAGACGTTCTAAACCTTTAGGATTTGGAGCATATAAGAAGGCGTTTTCGACCGTAATCTCTCCCTGCTGAACTAATTGCGCCAAAGACCGATTCATATCAATCATGCCTTGCTCCAATCCTGTTTCTATCACCGAATAAATTTCATGTGTTCGTCCTTCACGAATCAGATTGCTAACAGCGCCATTGTTAATCAAAAGCTCGTAAGCCGGTACTAAACCGCCTGAAATACGTGGGACAAGTCGTTGTGAAAAAATCGCAATCAAAGAAGCGGACAGCTGAGCACGAATTTGACCTTGTTGATCACCAGAAAATGAATCAATGATGCGATTGATGGTTTGGGCAGCATCATTAGTATGAAGAGTGGAAAAAACCAAATGCCCCGTCTCAGCTGCCGTCACTGCTATGGCAATAGTTTCGGGATTGCGCATTTCACCCACTAAAATGACATCAACATCTTGTCTAAAAACGGCATTGAGGGCAGACTCAAAATTTGGTGTATCAATACCGACCTCACGTTGATTGATCAGAGCTTTTTCAGCGGTGTAAACATATTCTATCGGATCTTCAATAGTCACAATATGATCAGACCTTTTTTTATTAATGCAATTTACCATGGCCGCCAAGGTGGTTGATTTTCCTTGACCAACTGGACCAACACATAAAAAGAACCCTTGGTTTCTATCAGTAAAATTATCCAATATTGGTGGTAGATTTAATTCCTCTAATGATAAGATGACATTAGGAATTAACCGCAAGGCTACCGACAGTCGACCTTTTTGAAAAAAGGCATTGCCACGAAAACGAATATTATCTGCATTTTCATAAGAAAAATCCACTTCTTCACGTTTTTTAAGACGCTCGAAAAACTCTGGCCTCATTAATACCTGAGCAAAACCAGTTACGTCAACCTCAGTCAATATCGGTTTCTTAACTAAAGGAATCAATGAACTACTGATTCGAAAAATTGGGTGACTACCAACAGAAAGATGTAAATCAGAACCTTGTTCACTGACCAATGATTGAACTAAAATTTGTAACTCTTTTTTATAATCAACTGACATATGTGATGTTATTTAGCTGACATTATTTCTTCCACTTTCTTTACCACCTCACTCGGAATTGACTGCGCCTTGATAATATACCCGATTGCGCCAGCTTTTTTTGCCTCTTCAATATCCTGGTCTTGTCCTTGATTGGATAGAACAATTAATTTCATTTTTACCTTTGGTACCATTTTTTTAATTTCATTTAAAAGCTCAACGCCCGTCATCCCAGGCATAATCATATCCACCAGCATCAAATCAAAAACATCACCCTGCTCCAGAATTCGGAGAGCGTCAGAAGCATGCAGTGCGGTTATCACATCATGACCACACTCAACAAACTTCATGGCATACAATTCTCGTAAGAAGGCATCATCATCAACTATTAGTATTTTCATCATCTTTTATGATAGCATCAACATTTATATTTTTAGATGAGTTATCGACAGTTACTTCTGGTTCATCCAATAAATCATCCATACCCACTTTTGAACCAAACAGATTCATCTCTTCATAAGGAATAATATGATTAAGTGCCTTAACAATTGCATCCTCCTTCATAGACATAAAACCATGTTGCCTGGCCACATCATAAATCTCTTCTTCAGAGGCACCCTTAAGAATTAGGTTCTGAATCGGCTCTGTTACCTCTAACGCTTCCATCACAGCTATTCTCCCCTTCATACCAGTGGCACTATCTGGACTTTGTTGAGGGTGTAAAAATGTCCTCCCATTTGGAATTCTATTAAGATATTTTTTGGGTAGAGTCTTGAATTCTTCCTCCATAATTAATTCCATGCTTTTTCCAATCGGTTCTTCTCGTCCACTGCCTGGTTTAATTCTTCGTGCCAGGCGTTGCGCTAAGGCCAATTTAAGAGTCGGAGCAATTAGATAGGGGTCGATACCCATATCAATTAAGCGCGGTATCACTCCGATGGAATTATTAGTGTGAATGGTTGAGAGCACCAAGTGACCAGTCAAGGCTGCCTGAATAGCTAGCTGGGCAGTTTCTTTATCACGAATTTCTCCAACCATAATAATATCCGGGTCTTGACGCAAGGCACTACGTAAACCATTGGCAAAGGTATAACCAATTTCAGGGTGGACCTGCGACTGACTGACACCTTCAATATTATATTCAACTGGATCCTCTAGTGAAAGAACATTTTTGGTTTTCTTATCCATTTCTGCCAACATGGCATAAAGAGTGGTGGATTTACCAGAGCCAGTCGGACCAGAAATGAGAATAATTCCAAATGGCTCATTTAACATTCGACGGATTACAGTGAGTAAGTGCCCAGTAATGCCGGCCGCCTCTAAATTAGTAACTCCCTTTTCGTTATCCAAAATACGCATCACCACATTCTCACCATGATTTGTAGGTAGTACCGATACACGGAAATCAATTTTACGACCATCAAAAGTAGCAGAGAAACGACCATCCTGTGGCTTACGACGTTCATCCAAACGCATTGATGAAAGAATTTTAATTCTGGCTACCACCGCCACTTGAACATTTTTGGGTAACTCCAAGCTGATCACTAATATTCCGTCAACTCGGAAACGGACAGCCACCTTTTTTTCACTTGGTTCGATATGAATATCTGACGCATTGCCGTCAACGGCATATCTCAGGATGGTGGCCACAATTTTTGTTATAGGTGCGTCCTCTTTAATATATTCAAAGGAAGTATTGTCACCATCTCCACCCTCTTCACTACCTTTATTGGCAATCTCAGTGTCTAGTTCGTTTTCTAGAGTAACTAGAGCCGCCGTTACATCGCCTTTTAAATTTTCATATGATTCCTGAGCAATTTTAATATCGCGCTCAAACATGAAGACCATTTTGAATGGTAGATTGTGTTTGGAGCTGATAAAATTTAAGACTTCGCGTACTTGTAAATCATCTGGATTGTTTACTCCAACCACTAACACACCATCCTCAACCAAAAGAGGGGTAACATGATAATGTAGAGCTGATTCTTCAGGAATAAAAGAAAGAACCTCTTCGGTTAAAGAAAATCCTTCTTTTAATGTGAATGGTGGTACTTGATAATATTTAGCGATTGCGGTTCGCAAAACACCTTCTTCCACACCACTATCGATCATGGCCTCCTCGACACTTTTCTCTTGCTCTTCAATAAGCTTACTGGCTTTCGCCAGTTCTGCCACGGAAATTACTTCTTGTTGTTTAAGATAGTGTAAAATATCCATAATTAAATTATCCGTAATCGCTAATGGGATGGCTCATTATCAGTTTGGATATTGGACACTGTGTCAAAAATATTAGATTTTCCGACTACTTGTTCGAGCACGTCACTGGAGTAAGAAACCAAACTAGAAAAATTAGGATTATTAAATATTTCAAAATCAAATGATATAGATTCTAGCTGGTTGCGTCTTTCAATAAAAACTTGAGTTTGTGTCAATAGTTGGTCTGATATAGCATCAGCATTGTTTAGTGAGAGGGAATTTGAGCCCCTCTCCTTTAGCATATAATACCCAATCGCAACCAAAACAATAACTGTCAGGATAATAAGAACATTTTTAAATAACTGTGACATATAAATTATAATTTAAACTTGATCATCAGTTGGGATTATTATTTCACGAGAAAAAGCGGAAAGTAAAAGGGTGGCGGTGAGAAAACCATTTTCGGATGGGTCGACCGTTAAAAGTGCCACCTGGAGTGGATAGTTATTAATTTCAATAGCCCCAAGCAGTTCTTTTAATTGAGCGTAAGTGACATCGGCCACAATTTCAAATTGATGGGTTGTCAGCCCCGATGTTTCAACCACCTCATTGTTGTCCTTCTTTATTACCGGACCCTTATACACTAAGGAGTTGGCTACGATTTGTTGCTGCTTCAAAATAGTATTCAAATCCTTCAAGACGGACACATCATCAATTTTATCTGGTAGATATATTAGTAAAGCTTGTTTGTTAGACAAGGTTAAGCTATCAATGTCATGCAGTCGGTCTGATAACTGTTTATTAACACTAGCCACCTTTGTCGCCTCCTCCATATATATTTGGGACATGTCTTGTGTACTTTTAATCTTACTAATGGTGGGATTGATATACAAAAAACCAATCGTAATAGCTATTACAACCATGGCAATTTTATAAAAAAGTTGAAACGGATTCATGATGATACTTGGTTAGAAGTTTCTTCGGGTGTTGTTGTAGAGTTGGTGTCTTGTTGTGTTGATGGTAAATTAATTATATTTGGGGTATAGAGAATTACATCTTTATCAAAAATAAATTGAGCAGATAGTTGGATTAATCTCTTGTCTTGCCTTGTAGTGGTATTGTCCATATCAATAGTAATCGGGGTGAAAATCAAATTAGAAAAATTAGTTGATGTTATGCTTTGGTTATTTTTATATTGACCACGTTGAAATAAAACATTATCAAATGAGTCTGTACCCAACTCTGCCTCTACTAGTAAGGACACCTGGTCTGATTGAGTGATCTTGAGTGAATTGAATTGAACAGTTTTAGTTGTGGCACCTTCTAAAATATTTAACAGAGATACCAGAGAAACATGGGAATTCAGAAGCTGATTACTAAACTTTAATCGTTCATTAAATTCAACAACACGAAGCATGTCCGCCTCCTTAAAATCTTTTATGGCTGAATCCAAATTAATAACATTTTGTTGAAAAACATTTTCCGTATATTTCTGATAAATAAACACCGTTGCCGAGGCAAGTGGGGCAGCAATAAAAAGCGCGTAAATAATAATTGACAATATATAAATGTTATGGTGACGGACTTGCCTAACATTGTCAATTGATTTTCGCTTGGGTATAAAAGAACTAGATGGTATCTCTGACATATTAATATTATTATATGCTTAATAGAATGATAAAAGTAGTAATTTAACTGTGGACAAAAAACAAACCAGAAGCTGCAGACACTAAATTGCGGTGAAATGACTCTTTTAATCAAATACTCTGAGGGCGGCACCAAGAGCCACTGAAAATGACTGACCGATTTCATTCATGGTGTCCTCCATAAAAGCTGGATAAGCAACTTTATTGAAAGGATTGACTTTTATGGTTGGCCGACTAAGGTGATCACCAATAAAAACATCAATCCCAGGGAATATACTACCGCCACCGGTTAAATAGACAGCAGAAATTTCCGAACCAGATCGCGCCTCATACTCTTCAATTACTTGTCTGAATTCTTTTAGAACTCGGTCGTAATGATTGTGGTGAATTTTTTGCAAGGCAGTTAATTGCTCCTGGTGACTGGTAGCCAATCTCTTTAGTGTCTCAGCGTCCTCAAAAGATAAGTCTAGCTCTTTAGCTATGAGCTGTGTCACTACCGCCCCACCAGCCCGCACACGATACATTCGTTGTAGTAAGCCATTATGTATTAAATAAAGTTTGGTTGAAGTAGCCCCAATATCAACAATAGCCACATTGGGATCATTGTTTGAATACAAACTTCTAATGGTACTAAAACACTCAATTTCGGTTGGGGAGTTAGAAAATTCAACAGTCTGCATCAGGGTGTTGAAACGACGCAAAGATTCATTTTGAATTGCCGCCAACAACACATCTCGCGAGGTTTCGCCAACCACTGTTCTAGCTTCTACTTCAACCCAGTCAAGTGTCACTTCAGCAATTGGAACAGGAATGTATTTTCTGGCTTCAACCCTCACCCGTGAAGTTATATCCTCCTTGGGGTCGGCCTTTAATGTCATGGTCGTCACAAAACTTGAAGAGAGAGGCATAGCAAAAACCGCCTCGTGTGATTTAACTGCAGATTCTCGAAGAATATCAACTAACGCCTGGCGTTCAATATTAGGAAGTAACACTACCGACTGCCCAACAGTCATCCCCTCTTCATAAGGACCAAGTTGAAGTTCACCGTAGGTGGTGAGTGTTATTACATCTTTTCTATTTTGTAGTTCAACCACCTTAATAGAAGACGAGCCAATATCAATTCCCACCACTCGATTACTAGTGGATGGCTTTTCTTTAACAAATGAAAACAACTTAGCTAAGGACATATGAACAAATACTCTATTATAATAACACGCCCATCATCTATACTTATCTACATGATACACATATGGCAATGGTTGACAGATATTATATTTCCCCCTAGTAAACCTGGGCTACTTATCCGTCCCTTATCACCAGATAATTTTCAACTATTCTATCGACCTCACAAAAAGGGATCAGTGCAAATTTTAAGTGAATATCATATCCCGGCTGTACAAGCAGCTATCACGGCCTGCAAATTTGAAAACAACCTACAGGCTACTAAGCTAATCGGCAAGCTACTAAATTTGTGGTTGGTTGATCAGTCGGCCATTGATACGGTTCTAATTCCGATTCCACTAAGTTATAAGCGGCAGAAAAAACGCAAACACAACCAAGTAGAACGGGTCTTAAGAACACTACCTCCTCTGCCCTTTCGTTATACCATCTGTACCGAAATTCTAACTCGGACACACGACACCAAACCACAGACGTCACTCAATCGCCAAGACCGTCTCAAAAACATGGACCATGCTTTTGAAGTAAACAAAAAACAATTGAAAAAAATTTCATCATACAGGCGAGTCGTTATTTGTGATGATGTCTTAACTACTGGAGCGACACTAGGTGCGGCAAAAGTTGCACTTTTGCCGCACCTCCCTCCCCACACCGAACTAATCTGCGTGGCCTGGGCGCATTAGCTATTTTGTATTTACTAGACTAGACCTTTAATTTTGATTCTTCACGTCTTGCCCTCAACAAAAATAACATCAAAACAATTAAAAAGACAAATAGCGTTGCACCAATAAGTGGCAAAGTGATGTAGCCATACTCAAATACATAACGCCGAGCACAATCAGATACTCCCGAGGCCGGACAGGGCAAAACACCATTTCCCCCCATCTGTAGGTAATGAGTATATAGGGCAATGACTAACCCAATACCAGAAAGCACAATACTATAAATGGCGATGGTGAAATCTTTCCTATAAGTAGCCATACCGAACAAAACGACTTGGGGATAGAGAAACACTCTTCCCAGCCAGCATAGTCCACAAGGCACGATGCCAAAATATTCTGAATACACCAGTGTCATCACCATACCAATTAAAGCAAAAATGAAAGACGAGACCAGAGCGAATTTTACTATTATTCGCTCAACTTTCTCTTGGCGAAAAAAATATAAGATCACTAAGGCCAGTAAACAAATTTGTAGACCAAGGGTGGCTGTACCGACTAAAAAATTCAGAAAAGTTAATGACATATATATGACGATTATTGGGCTGGTGCTACACAGCCAGTTTTTTCAGCCAGCTTAGCAAATGATAACTCCCCTCCTTCTCGCGATCCATCTGCAAATTCCCAGGTCGGATAACCCGTTATTTTTTTGTCGGCGCAAATCTGCGTTTGAGATTGACCATCAGGTTTAGAGCATTCAACATAAGGTAATAATTTTACCGACTTACCAAAAAGAGCTTTCTGGGCCTGACAGTGCGGACACCAATAAGCACCATAAAAGGT
>Ga0210009_1001602_pt1 | contig 18650 bp, 15 predicted proteins | sample CryGeyCG2114_065_FD_185457 | JGI IMG/M metagenome (GOLD analysis project Ga0210009, IMG submission 185457) | Groundwater microbial communities from aquifer - Crystal Geyser CG12_big_fil_rev_8/21/14_0.65 (SPAdes) (version 2) | ecosystem: Environmental > Aquatic > Deep subsurface > Groundwater ... | reverse complement strand
GGGCGCTCGCGGTGCTGGAACGCGCGCGGAGTTTCATGCAGGCGACCGGGCAGTCCTTCGAAGCCGCACTGGCCGTCACCCGGGCGGGCAACCTCTTCACCACCCACACAGCAGTGGCGGCGGGCTTTGACCGTTTTGCCCCGGACCTGATCGAACATTGTCTGGGGGGTTATGCCCGGAATCAGCTTGGTATTACACTCCACGATTTGCTGGCGCTGGGGCGCCGGAACCCGAACGATTCGGCGGAAGATTTCAATATGGCGTATCTGGCGATACGCGGCAGCGGCGCGGTGAATGGCGTGAGTCGTTTGCACGGCAAGGTAAGCCAACGCCTGTTCGAGCCGCTGTTTCCGCACTGGCCCACGGACGAAATCCCGGTTGGACATGTGACCAACGGTGTGCATATGCCGACCTGGGATTCGGTTCCGGCCGATGATCTTTGGACGGAGGCCTGCGGAAAAGACCGCTGGCTGGGGACGGTGGAAACGCTGGAGCAGGACATTCGCCAGGTCTCCGACGCCAAGCTCTGGCAATTCCGCACCGCCGCCCGCGAGTCCCTTGTTGGATACGCCCGCAAACGATTGTCCCGGCAACTGGCCGCGTCAGGCGCATCACCCGAGGCGGTTGAAGGTGCGCAGCATCTGTTTGATCCAAACACGTTGACGCTCGGCTTTGCGCGCCGCTTCGCGACCTACAAGAGACCGAATCTGCTGCTGCACGACCCGGAACGCCTGCTGCGCCTGCTGACGAATCCGCAACGCCCGGTACAGCTCATCATGGCCGGCAAGGCCCATCCGGCGGACCAGGCCGGGCAGGCCCTGATCCGGCAATGGATGCATTTCATCCGGCGGCCCGAGGTGCGCGCCCATGTGATCTTCCTCAGTGACTACGATATGGATTTGACCGAGCAGTTGGTGCAGGGCGTGGATGTCTGGCTCAACACACCGCGCCGTCCCTGGGAAGCGTGCGGAACCAGCGGCATGAAAGTGCTGGTCAACGGCGGCATCAACCTGTCTGAACTGGACGGCTGGTGGGCGGAAGCCTACACACCGGAGGTGGGCTGGGCGCTCGGGGATGGACAGGAACACGGCGACGACCCCGCCTGGGACACGACCGAAGCCGAAGCCCTCTATGACCTGCTCGAACGCGAGGTGATTCCCGAATTTTATACGCGCGACGAGCAAGGAATTTCCAATGCCTGGGTGGCGCGAATGCGGGAAAGCATGGCGCAATTGACGCCGCGTTTTTCCACCAACCGCGCGGTGTGCGAATACACCGAGAAACATTATTTGCCGGCCGCATCAGCCTATCTTGCGCGGGCTGCCGGTAATGGCGCAATCGGTGTGGAACTGGCTGAATGGCAGCACGCGCTGGAACAAAAATGGGCCGCGCTGCGCTTCGGCGAAGTAAAGGTTGAAACCGCGGGCGAGCAGCATATATTTGAAGTGCAGATGTATCTCGATGATCTCGATCCGGAGGCCGTGCGGGTCGAGCTTTACGCCGATGGTGCTGCGCCGGAGCGGGTGGAGATGAAGCGTGTGCGGCAACTGGTGGGTGCGACCCACGGCTACGCCTATCGTGCAGAGGTGCCTGCAACCCGCCCGGCAGCGGACTATACGGCGCGCCTGATCCCGCACCACGACGGCGTGGCGGTTCCACTCGAAGCCGCTCAAATTTTGTGGCAGCGATGATTCAATACGAAAATGAATGCGCCTGGATGACCAGCCGATGGGGTGTACGGTTGACCATGAAAAGAAAATCGCACCGGATTTTCTGCGTTCTCAATTCCGGCTCACAGGACCAGTCGGAGTAAGCTGGTGTTTGTGCAGGCGAGGGGTAAAACAAAATGAATCGAACGTTTATTTTAGCCGCGTTGCTCGTGTTTGCAGTGCAGGCAGTTGCGGCGAATCCAGGCAACATGCCCGCCGTATCGACCGCCGACCACACCAGGTTCAAGGCGCTGCAAGGCGCCTTCCAGACCGGTGAAGAGGTTACCCAGGCTTGTCTGGCATGCCATACCGAGGCGGCCAAACAAGTGATGGCGACGCGCCACTGGACCTGGGATTACGTCAACCCGGGCACCGGCCAGCGCCTGGGCAAGAAGACCATGCTCAACAGCTTTTGCATCGCCGACCGCAGCAACGAAGCGTTCTGCAATGCCTGCCATGCGGGCTATGGCTGGAAGGATGACAAGTTCGATTTCAGCTCGGAGAAAAATGTCGATTGCCTGTCCTGCCACAATCAGGGCAATTACAAAAAAATCCCAGGTCTGGCCGGTCATCCTGCTTATCAGCGCATGGAATCTCCGCCCGGTTCCGGCAAGTTCATCGAGGCAGTGAATCTGCCCCAGGTTGCGCAGCATATCGGCAAGACCAGCCGCGACACTTGCGGTGCCTGCCACTTTTACGGCGGCGGCGGGGACGGGGTGAAACACGGCGACCTTGATTCCTCGCTGAACCAGCCGACGCGAGCGCTGGACGTGCACATGGGCACGGACGGCGGCAATTTCACCTGTGCCACCTGCCATCTGACGGAAGGTCACAAGATCGCCGGCAGCCGCGTCGCACCGACCGCTGCCGATCCGCACGGCGCGATGCGGCGCGGCGAGAAAAGCGGGCGCAACCCTGCAACCTGCCAGGCTTGCCACGGCGATCAGCCGCACAAGCCGGGTGTGGGCGGCAGTTTGCTGGGCATGTTGACGCGGGGCGACCGACTCAACGCCCACACCCATAAACTGGCTTGCCAGACCTGTCACATCCCGGCCTTCGCCCGCGGCGGCGTGCCGACCAAGATGCGCTGGGACTGGTCCAAGGCCGGCACGCTGGATGCAAACGGCAAGCCGTTCCAGAAAAAAGACGAGCACGGCCATGTCATCTTTGACAGCAAGAAGGGCGATTTCCGTCTGGGTGAGAACGTGCAACCGGACTACGTCTGGTTCGATGGCCGTGTTGATTACACGCTAAAGACCGACCGTATTGATCCCGCCCGCATCGTGCAGATCAACCGTTTCCACGGCGAACCCGGTGCCGCCGATGCGCGCATCTGGCCGGTGAAGCGTTTCACCGGCAAACAGCCTTACGATCTGGAATATCTGACCCTGCTGATACCCCACACGGCCACGCCGGACAAGACCGCACTCTGGTACAACTTCGACTGGCCCAAGGCGCTCGCTGCCGGCACCGCCGCAGCCGGCCAGCCCTTCAGCGGCAAATTCGGTTTTGCCGAGACGGTGATGCTGTGGCCGATCACCCATATGGTCGCGCCGAAAGAGCAGGCAGTGGGTTGCGGTGAGTGTCACAGCCGCAGTGGCCGCCTGCAGGAAGTGAGCGGAATCTATCTGCCGGGCCGCGATCACACGCCGTGGCTGGATCGTGCCGGTTTCGGCCTGGCCTTACTTGCTTTGCTGGGGGTGCTGGCGCACGGCGCCCTGCGCATTCTCACCCGCAACCGTCGCAAGGAATAATGACATGACCGACCATCTCTACATCTTCAAGCGCTTCGAGCGTTTCTGGCACTGGGCGCAGGCGCTGCTGATCATCGCCATGCTGCTAACCGGCTTCGAAATCCACGGCAGCTACCACCTGGCCGGATTCCAGCGCGCGGTGGGCATCCACACTTTTGCCGCCTGGGCGCTGATCACACTGTGGGTGTTTGCCATCTTCTGGCACTTCACCACCGGCGAATGGCGCCAATACATTCCCACGTTGAAGAATGTGGACACCATGTTCCGCTACTACGTGCTGGGCATTTTCACCGGCGCGCCGCATCCTTATCGCGTGACCCAGTTGAAGAAGCACAACCCGCTGCAACGCCTCTCCTATCTGGGGATCAAGCTGTTCATCAACCCGCTGATTTGGGCCAGCGGCCTGGGCTTGCTGTATTACCAGGCATGGCGCGACAGCGCGACGTTTGGACTGGATCTGGCCGCGGTCGCCTTGCTGCATAGCGTGATGGCGTTCGCGATGCTGATTTTCCTCATCGTGCACGTCTATCTCACCACCACCGGCCACACCCCGCTGGCGCATATCCGCGCCATGATCACGGGGTATGAAGAAGTGGAGGACTGAATCTCGCTTGTGCCAGGGTTAGGTATGCAAGGCGCCGAAATTCGTTGCACAAAAGGGATGTGATGGTTAAAAAATTGGGGTATCCGGATTTTCTGGTGGGTGAGCGTTAAAACTGATCTTTACCGAGAAGGTCGAGCAATGTGGGTAGATTGGTTCCAAGATTCCCTTGCCGAGTTTGAATCTTGGTTTCGTAATCATCATCGAAAGAACCAGTCAAGCACATGTAACGCGCCATCCCGACTTCCTCAAACTTCTGCTTCTTCTTGATTCGCACCTCCTCTTGGATAGCAACTCGCTTTTGCAGCATGTCGTTGAATAGTACCTTGGCTCTCAGTCTTTCAAAGGTGTAACCCCGTCCATTTCGATACACCCGACGAATCTTTGAATTGAAGCTTTCCGTAAAGGCGTTGGTAACGCGCTCATCGTCAAAGTAGTACAGGATGTATTCTTTCCAGTTACGGAACGCCGTTTTCACCGGGCGGAAAGGCTTCTCCAGTTCTGGCGGAATGCTGCTTTCCCATCTCAGATATTTAGCCCAAGCCTCTTCCTTGGTCGTGACATCATGGATTCGGAATAGTCGCTCTTTCAGATCGTAGGCCGCATCCAACAGCGGGAAACTGTTCAGCCAACCAGAGACAGTGATGTATTGTTCCTCGTTCAGATCACCATGTCGTTTAGAAAAAAGCTTGTGGGCACGCTTCAAGCCTTTTTCATACTTTTTCTGGTCTGCTCTGCCAACGCCGCGACGAACAGCGTCCAGTGAGGCGTTTGCCTTGCTGACGACGTGGAACTTATCGACTACGATCTTGGCATTGGGCAACACCTGCTGGACAGCTATGCGATACGGTCGCCACCTATCCATCGCAACATGTGTGATCTTCTCTTTGTCTGACAGGGATTGTAGAAACTTGACGATGGAGGTGCTGTAGCGGTCGGGCAGCATGTCGACCAGCGCATGCCCGTGGATGTTGGCGAATACAGCCCTGAATCGTTCCAACTTGATTTCGTCGATCCCTAGCCAAGGCGGTGTTTCTCGCTTGAATTGCTTTTCCAGTCCTGCCACGTATTCGTCAAATATATTCCGGACGGTTTTTCCATCGGCGTTGGCCTGCTTGGCGATCTCGGCATAGGTGTATTCGAGAGACTGTCGCCCAATCCAGTGAGCCAGTCGCTCAGTCATCTGCCGAGCTATATCAACTTCCGGAACAGCGGCGGTGAAGGTCTTGTTGCACAGCTTGCAGAGCAGACGAGGTGCATCCAGATAAATGGCCACGCTCTTGCCATGCGAAGGCAGGTCCCTCACAAAAAGCGTCTTCTGCGCATGCTTGATGGTGTCGTGAGATCTACCGCAGTGTGGGCATAGTCTGGATATTGCGGCAGGCTCTGCCCTGATGTGGTACTCGGCGTCCGTCTCCTTGAAGTCTATTACGTTAAGGAAACTCTGATTAAGTCCTCATTCGTCATTCCGGCGAAGGCCGGAATCCAGTGTTTTCAATGGACTGGACACCGGCCTTCGCCGGTGTGACGGACTTAATCAGACCTTCCTTAAGGCCGGGTAGGTTCAGAATGTTGACGGGCATGAAGGCATATCCAAAATAGAAAAACCCCCAAGCATCAATGATGCAAGGGGGTTTGATTGTGTTGATTTATTATCTGATAGCTTGTGCAGCAGCATTGAGAGCCCTGTGCATTCCGATATGCAGACTTCCAAGTTTTGGAGTTTGCCCATGGGATGGGTTGGGCGGCACGGAAAAAAATATCTCGTTCCACGGCAGTTCAACCATGTTGCGGAGATCAAATTTCGTGTCGTATGACAAACCGGCGATTTCGTAGGCAGCTTTGTTTTCTGCTTTTCGAATTGCAAATTCACCAGCATTCAATCGATCAACCTTCTGCGATGTCCCATAAGCAAACTTCACCGTATCCCCATCTTCGTATTCTGTAACAGAAACAACGAGTGCTGGGCGAGGCTTCGGTCCCGGAACGTCCCTAGGGCGTTGCGGGAAGTGGCACCAGACAATATCTCCTGGGTTAGGCAATTCCCACATGATCTCTCCTTAAAGCAAAGAACGCGTGCTGATTGCCTTGCCCTTCGGCAGCATTGGTTCTGCAGCCTTTCGAATGCGACGGATGTCCCCAACTGTAAGTGGGCCATCATCAATCTCGTAGGCAGGAAGAACCTCTTTTGCAAAACGGGAGATAGCGAGATGTACCACCATCGTTTCACTTACATCCATTTCATCAGCCAGCGCCTTCAGGGTTTCTCTCGTAACCCCATAAGGAGAATCTTTAGATTTGAATTTCAGAAGCAAATTTCTCATGGTTACCTCCTCATTAGATATATATTTATTATATACCCTGTGCTGACGCTTGCAATATGAAAATTTTTGCATCGCGAGCTCCTTTGAAATGCGCGTAGCTGCACCCTTGACGGTAGCAACTTACCCGCGTGGGTTAATGACGCGATATTTTGCGCCGACGAAACCTAACTTCCAGCAATGAATTTGGATTTCAGGTTGGTTCGATATGCCAGCAACGTCTGGCGACGATCTTCCTCGCGGGGAGGAGAACTCATGGACGATAAAAGCGGTCGCGGCTGCGCTCGGAAAGTGCAGACGTAATCGTTCTTGGGTCGTTCCGGAAGTTTGTTACTGCGATTGCCCGAAGGCTGGTTGGAATGCCATGAGTCTTTTATGCCCGAGGCGTCGTCGTCAGCCATGCCGACGATCACTGGATCAAATCCGGCACCGACGGGCAGCCCGAGGTGCAGTTGTATTTCTTCTGGTCGCTGACCTGTCCGCATTGCACCGAAGCGCATCCCTATATCGAGGCCATTCCGCAGTAGCGACCGTGGGTGAAATTGCACGCGCTGGAGCTCACCCGCAGTGCGGAGAATGTCCGTCTTTATGAAACCATGGCGCAACAGCTGGGCCAGAAAGCGGTGTCCGTCCCGGCCCTGCTGTTCTGCGGCGAGATGCATGTCGGCTGGGCAGACGATGCCACCACCGGCGCAATGATCCGCCAGCGCCTCGACGATTGCCGCGCGCGCCCTGGGCGAATCGTCCGCGACCGCTACACCGCTACGCGAAACCATCCAGCTGCCGTTGCTCGGTGCCATCGACCCTTCCAGCCTGTCGCTGCCAGCGCTCACCCTCGTGCTGGCGGGGCTGGACGCGTTCAATCCCTGCGCCCTCTTCGTGCTGCTGTTCCTGCTCTCCATGCTGGCGCACCAGAAGAGCCGGAAGCGCATGCTGCTCATCGGCGGTGTATTCGTGCTGGTTTCCGGCCTGATGTATTTCGCCTTTATGGCTGCGTGGCTGAATGTTTTCCAGCTCTTCGGCCATCTTTTCTGGGTCACGCTGGCGGCGGGCGCGCTGGCGGTATTCGTCGGCGCGGTGAACGTGAAGGATTTCTTCCTGTTTGAAAAAGGCCTCACGCTGTCGATCCCGGAATCGAAAAAGCCAGACATCTTCCGCCGCGCGCGCGCCATCCTTGCCGCCGAGAACCTGCCGGCCATGCTGGCGGCGACGATCTTCCTCGCCATCGCCGCCAACTTCTATGAGCTGCTGTGCACGGCGGGCTTTCCCATGGTCTATACCCGATTGCTCACGCTGGCCGATCTCTCCGACGCCGGGCGCTGCGGTGATCTCGCGGCCTCGCGAGAAGTCAGGGAAGCGGCAAAGCAGATGGAAGCGGTGGCAATTTGGTGAGCTGCAACACCGGAGAGGCAATCATGAATCGTCCCCCGGTTTGCCCTGCTGTTGGGCGGGCGTCGCAATGAAGTTCTTTGCCATCGTGTGGAATAACGGCGTAGGGCAGATCAGTCGGGAGCAGAGTTTGGCAATAAATGCGGCCGCCATCAGCGGGAGAATCATTTCGTGGTTTGCGGTCATTTCCATGACGATGACGAAGGCAGTGATTGGCGCCTGGGTTACGCCGGCGAAATAAGCGACCATTCCCAAAATGATAGCGGCACCCGTGGGAACGGAAGTAAAGATTTGCGCGATGTTGTAGCCCAACCCTGCGCCTGCAGAAAGTGTGGGTGCCATGATCCCGCCGGGAATGCCACTGACGTAAGAGATTACCGTGGCTGCCATCTTCAACAAGCCGAAGCTCTCGGGTAACACTGAAGTGCCATCAATCAGGGATTTTGCCTCGTTATATCCGCTACCATAAGTATTGCCTTGCGAAGCCAGCCCAATCAGCGCCAATAGCAAGCCGCAAGCTGCGGCGAATTTGATCGGCTTTGCACGCATCCATCCGCCCAGCCGTCCCGCCAAACCCTTGTTTACTTCGATCAGCATTCTGCTGAAAACTCCGCCCATCAAGCCGCCGGCGATACCACACAGAATCACTACGCTCCAATCACTGCCGAAGGCCAATGACTCGGAGGTGCGACCGAAATAGGCATAATTACCGAGCAGGGCCAGTGAGGTGATACCGGCAATAATCACCGTCATCAAGATGGTTGAGCTATTGTGTTCTTCAAATGAGCGGCTCATCTCCTCGATGGCGAAGACGATCCCGGCCAAAGGCGTATTGAATGCGGCTGCAACACCTGCGGCCGCACCGGCAAGGATCAATCCTTTTTCCATGTCGGATCGGGGGAAGCGTGCCAGCTTTCCCATGCTGTGCATGATCGATGCTCCGATTTGCACAGTAGGACCTTCGCGGCCAACCGATGCGCCAAACAGGAAGCCCATGACAGTGAGCGCAATTTTGCCAAAAGTTACCCGGAGTGACAGCACTTTCTCACGCACATCGCCATGTTCGTCAAGCGATGCGATGACTTGAGGAATGCCGCTCCCCTGTGATCCGTTAAAGAATCTTCGCGTGAGAAAAACGATCAGGGCAAAACCAAGCGGCGTTATCAGAAGGGGAAGCCAAGGTGAAACGGCCAGCAATTTATGGAACGTGGTATTGGCCCACTCACAGACGACAGCGAACAATATGGCGATCAACCCTACGCTGATTGCCCCACCCAGGAATACGAGCCGGCGTTTCCACCTAACAATCAAGGCATTCTCCTCTTCACAAGTTGTACCGTTCGTACGATAGTGTCCGGCTGGCAATGCCGGGACTTTATGCTGCCCAACTTCCGAGGGACGAACAGTAGATCGAAATACTTGGCTAAGCAATTCGACTCATGTGTGCGTTCCAGTTTCGGCATTTTGTTCAGCCAGGAAGCTGTCTTGATTGCCTGCGATAATCATGATCAGCGCGCCGGAATAGACAAAGGTGGACAGCATGATAACGCCGATGACCACGGCCTTGAACATCTTGAGGTGCAGGAACGAGGCCGGGATCATCGTGAGCATGACGATGGACAGGCTGCCCTTGATGCCGGCGAAGGTCAGTACGTTCCACCAGCGCAGGCTGATGTTGACCCTCTTTTCGGTGCACCCGGCAATCGCGGCGAACAGACCCGTCAGCACCGGCACTTGCTGGAACAGGAAGTGCGCGGCAAAAAATGCACAAGCAGCCCCAGCGGGGACGGGATGCTCAGTTATTCTTCCCGTCGCAGGGCCAGAAACAGGATGGTGGCTACCCTCAACAATGTGGCCATCATCAATTCAATTCCGTGCCCAAGTGGTGGCGTTTAAGGCGCGGGTGGCGTTTCGCGCGTCTTGCCCAGCGAGCGTGCGAAGACGCGCTGTATGGCCGGTGCCGGATAAGCGATAACGAGCAAGGCGGTCAGCGTGATACTGACCAGCACCACCATGTAAGTCACATCGCGTATCGTTTCCCCGCCCGCCACGCCATAGTTCAGCGGCAACGAAGCCAACACTGCCGCCGCCAGCCCCTTGGGTGCCATGATTGCGGTGATGGCGGTGTCGCGCAGATTGAAATCCGGGCTGCGCAGGACGAAGCGGGTCAACAGCATGCGCATGGCATAGATCAGCAACACCATGGAAATTGCCGCAAATGCAATTTCGGCGGCGCCGAAATGGATGGAGATACCCAGATAGATAAAGAAGTATGTCTTGAGCAGGAACACCGCCTCGCGGTAGAAGGTGATATCCATCTGGTTTAACGGCTCCAGCTTGCGGTCGAGCTGCTGGATGCGGTGCAGGCCGAACTTTTCGAAATTGGTCAGGGTGATGCCCAGTGACAGCGCGGCGATGGCGCCGGAGAAACCCAGCCCTTCGGTCGCGCCGTACACGATGAACACGTAGGCGAGGGTGGAAGAGATGGTGTTGGGGAAGTCGCGTACCTTGCCCAGTACCAGCAGCCAGCCGATGCCGCCGATGAAGCCGATGACTGCGGCGAAGACCAGTGCGGCGATCACGCCGCCAACCAGTCGTCCCGCCGCGACATCGCCCTGGGTGTATATCTGCAACAGGGCGAACACGCCGACGATGCACAGCACATCGGTCAGCGCCGATTCCAGCACCAGTACGGTGGAGGCTTTTTCGCCCAGTTTGAGCGCAGTCACCATCGGGATGACCACGGCGGAAGAAGTGCCGCCTACGGTCACACCGAGCAGGATGGCGGGGAGCATGGCGAGGTCCAGCGTGAAATAAGCAACCACAGCAACCACGACGATAGTCAGGATGAAACAAGCGAAGCTCAGCCAGCCGGTGGTGGCGAGGGACTTTCCGAGTACGTTCAGGTCAAGTGAAGTGCCGCTTTCGAACAGGATCACCACCAGTGCGATGGTGGCGATGAGGGAGCCGATCTTGCCGAAATCGCCGGGCGATACGATGCCGAGCAGGGGGCCGAGCACAATGCCGAGTAACATCAGTACCAGCACATCAGGGATGTTGGTGCGGGAAAATTGCAGCGACAAGAAATGCGCAAAAAACACCAGCAGGCCAATGACGAGGATAGTGGTGGACATAGGCGCTCTCGAATGGATGGGACGCGATTATACCTGACGCATATTGCAGGCTCTTGTCACGGCTTGCGCTAGAATCACACCACTCGGGAAAGAAAAATCATGGAAAACACTTCATTCATCGAATACCTTCACATTCCCAAAGAAATCTTGCGCGTGACGGTCATTCTGGTGCTGGCCTGGCTGTTGCTCCATGTCAGCCGCAAAATGGTCCGCCTGTTCCGCGACCATATGCGCACGCGCATCGACTCTGCGGAAGAAGGGCGGCGCATCGAGACGCTGGCGCGCGTGTTTCGCTACATCACCACGGTGATCATCACGCTGGTGGCCGGCATGCTGGTGTTGAGCGAGATCGGCCTCTCTATTGCGCCTATCCTGGGTGCGGCCGGCGTGGTCGGTATCGCCGTCGGCTTTGGCGCGCAGAGCCTGATCAAGGATTTTTTCAACGGCTTCTTTATGCTGCTGGAGAACCAGATCCGCCAGGGCGATGCGGTCGAGGTGTGCGGCAAGATCGGTGTGGTGGAAGACATCACGCTGCGCTATGTGCGCCTGCGCGACAACGAGGGCAATGTGCACTATGTTCCGAACGGGCAGATCACCACCGTCACCAACAAGTCGCGCGACTACGCGTTTGCGCTGATCGATATCGGCGTGGCCTACCGCGAGGATCTGGACGAGGTCTATCCGGTGATCCGTGAAACCGGCACGGCATTGCGCACCGACCCGGATGTCGGGCCGAAGATCCTCGATGATGTGGAAATACAGGGTGTGCAGAACTGGGCCGACTCGGCCGTGGTGATCCGTTGCCGTATCAAGACCGTGGCGCTGGAGCAGTGGGCGGTGCGCCGGGTGTTCCTGGCGCGGCTGAAGACGGCCTTCGACCGTCACGGTATCGAGATTCCCTATCCGCACGTCACGCTGTATGCGGGGCAGGACAAGCTGGGCAAGGCGCCGCCGTTTCCGGTGGCATTGCCAAAGCGGGAGGTTTAGAAATTCTCTAAATTGTTCGCCACACCAGCGAAGATTGATGTCCGGCAAAAATAACAGGTTCAGTGCAATGCACTGACGTAACAGCATTATTAAAAAATCGCTGGATTCCGGCCTGCACCGGAATAATGACGGAATTCGAATTGGGAATGCCATCAAATGAAACGGCACGCTGCAGGGGCCCGTTTTATTACTCGAAATCGTCCGCTGTACTATCGTCGTTGTGCTCGTGGAACAGCTGCTCCAGTTCGTCCTCAAAGAAGAACTTCTCCGCACCGAAGGCCGGCTTGAGCTCGTCGATCCAGGTGGCGGTCTCGTTGTATTCGGCGAAGAACGGGCGCTGCACCCAATCCGGATCCCGTCCCTGCAGGAAACGCATCACCATCACCTTGCGGTCGCCCGCGTCGGCCACCCCCAGCATCTGGATCTTGCCCGGCGTGGCTGACATGCTGGGGCCGCGCACGGTGCGCGCCAGCCCCGATACCTGCTGATACGCCTCGCGGAAGATCTGCCAGGCGCGCACCAGCGGCACCGAGAAATAGTGCTGCGCGCCGGTGTCGCGCGCGAGGAACATGTAATACGGCACGCAGCCCAGCCTGACCTGCTCTTCCCACATCTTCGCCCACAGTGCCGGGTCGTCGTTGATGTGGCGCATCACCGGCGACTGGGTGCGGATCATCACGTTGGCTTCGCGCAGGTTGCGGATGGCCAGGCGCATGGTGTCGTTCTCCAGTTCGTGCGGATGGTTGAAATGCGCCATCAGCGCCAGATGTTTGCCGGCATCGGTCACTTTGCGGAACAGTGCCAGCATCTCATCCGCATCGTCGTCGTCCACAAACTTGTGCGGCCAGTAGGCCAGCACCTTGGTGCCGATGCGGATGTTGACCAGATTGGGCAGGTCGGCCGAGAGCAGCGGTTCGATATAGGCGGCGAGGTTCTTTGCGCTCATGATCATCGGGTCTCCACCGGTGAACAGGATGTCGGTGATCTGCGGGTTGCGTTTCACGTACTCGACCAGCTTCTCCACTTCGCGGCTGGCGAACTTGATGTCGGTCATGCCGACGAATTGCGGCCAGCGGAAGCAAAAGGTGCAGTAGGCGTGGCAGGTCTGGCCTTGGCTGGGGAAGAAGAGGATGGTCTGGCGGTATTTGTGCTGCATGCCGTGCAGCCGTTCGCCGTCCATCTCGGGCACGTTGTGCTCGGCCTGCCCGGCGGGGTGGGGATTGAGCTGCATGCGGATGCGGTTGGCCGCGTCCTTGATTGCGGCTTTGTCCGCGCCGGCCCCGAGCAGGGCGGCCATCTCGTCGTAATGCTCCGGGCGCAGCATGTCTTTTTGCGGGAAGGTCAGCGCGAAGATGGGGTCGTTTGGCACCTTGTCCCAGTCAATCAATTGCTCGACCACATAGTTGTTGGCCTTGAACGGCAGCACATTGCCGACCACTTCGATTTCGAATTGCTGTTGCTCGGAGAGTTTTGCGATCTGCGGGATATCGCGGAAGTTGTTCAAGTTGTAGGACCGGAACTGCGGTTGGCTGGCGGAATAGATGGGCAGAACGGTCTGTCGCGTGTCGTTCATGGCGGGAACTCCTTGTGCAAATGAATGGAAAACATCGAGGCCGGTGTGCGGCATCGTGCTTCTCGTATGAATGGGGGGGGCGTTTATAACACAGCAAGGCAGACTGGCAAACCATGCGACAAGGTGCTGCCCGTGGCTTTTGCAGCTGAAAAACAAGATGAACACTAGCCGGCGTTGCGTTGTGCTGGAATACCGCAATTTATGCCAACTTCTGTCAAAAATTGGCAATTCATTTCATTAATGGGTCAATTTGTGTAGAATAAGGCCATTCTTTACCATCAAGTTCGTCGCAGAACCCATGTGGCGGCAGGTTAAATCAGGCCGATGATTGATCTCAAAGCAATTGCATCCCCCGTTCATTCTTTTGTTCCTCTCCGTCGCCGCGCGGATACTGTCGCGCTGTTCGGCGAGGTGCTGGCGGATGTCTTTTCCGATCGATCCGTACTGGGTGGCGCGCCGTTCAATGTCGCCAGACACCTGAAAGCCTTCGGTCTGAACCCGGTTCTGATCACCCGCACCGGCAACGACGCGTTGCACGACAAGCTGCTGGGTGTCATGACCGCCTGCGGCATGGAAACAGTGGGCGTGCAGTGCGATCCGGTGCATCCGACCGGCCGGGTGCGGGTGCATATCGGCGACGGCGGGCATCGCTTCGAGATTCTGCCGGATCAGGCTTATGACCACATCCATGCGGCCGTGGCGCGCATGGTTTCCCTTTCGATTCATCCCGCATTGTTCTATTTCGGCACGCTGGCGCAGCGCAGTGTAATGTCGCGGCGCGCGCTGAAGACCCTGTTGCACGGCAGCGGGGTGCCAAGCTTTCTGGATATGAATTTGCGTCCGCCCTGGTATTCGGGGAGCACGCTCAGGCGCTCCCTGCAGATGGCCGATACCGTCAAGCTGAACGCCGACGAGATGGCGATTCTGGCGGAAGAGTTGAAGCTGGCGGGTGGCAATATGACCGAACAGGCACGCGCGCTGATGCAAAGCTACGGTCTGGAGCGTGTACTGATCACCTGCGGCGCCGAGGGCGCCCGGCTGGTCGAGACGGATGGCCGCGAGCTTCACGTTGCCACACAGGACCGGCCTGTCACCGTGGTCGATACGGTGGGTGCCGGGGACGGATTCTCGGCGGTGTTCATTCTTGGCATGATGCGGGCCTGGCCGGTGCTGCCGACGCTGGAGCGGGCCCATGCCTTTGCCGCCGCGATCTGCGGGATACGCGGCGCAATTCCGGATCATGATGATTTCTACCAGCCGTTCCGCCGGGAGTGGAAATGACGAAAAAATCACCTGCAAAACCGGAAAAGCCCCTGTTCATCCTGCTGATCAGCGTGCACGGTTTGATTCGCGGACACGACCTGGAACTGGGCCGCGATGCGGATACCGGCGGCCAGACCAAATATGTGGTGGAACTCGCCCGCGCACTGGGCGAACAGGACGATGTGGAGCGCGTGGTGCTGCTGACGCGGCACGTCACCGATCCGCTGGTCAGTCCGGATTACGCACAGCCGCTGGAGCCGTTGTCGGACAAGGCGGACATCGTGCGCATCGAGTGCGGCGAGCAGAAATATCTGCGCAAAGAGATGCTGTGGGATTCGCTGGAGAATTTTTCCGATAACACGCTGGCCTGGATCAAGGCGCAGGCGCGTCCGCCCGATGTCATTCACAGCCACTATGCCGATGCCGGCTATGTCGGCTCAAGGCTGTCGCACCAGCTGGGCGTTCCGTTGCTGCACACCGGCCATTCACTGGGACGCAACAAGCGCAAACAATTGCTGGCGTCCGGTGTCAAGCGCAGCGAGATCGAGGACACCTATCACATCAGCCGCCGCATCGAGGCGGAAGAAACCACGCTGGGCGTGGCCGAGCGCGTGATCACCAGCACCCGGCAGGAAATCGAACAGCAATACGGCTTGTATGATTTCTACCAGCCGGAACGCATGCGGGTGATTCCCCCGGGCACCGACTTGACCCAATATTTTCCCCCGCGCGGCGACGAGAAGAAGAGCGCAATCGCGGCCGAGACCAGGCGTTTTCTGGCCGAACCGGACAAGCCCCTCATCCTGGCGCTGTCGCGCCCCGACCCGCGCAAGAACATCGTCGCCCTGATCGAAGCCTACGGCGAATCGCCCGCATTGCAGCAGGCGGCCAATCTGGTGATCGTGGCCGGCAATCGCAATGACATCCAGGAGATGGAAGACACTTCCGCCGCTGTGCTGACCGGCATTCTGCTGGCGGTGGACAAGTACGATCTGTACGGAAAAGTGGCCTATCCCAAGCATCATCTGCCGGATGACGTTTCGCTGCTGTACCGGCTGACCGCCGCTTCGCGCGGTGTGTTCGTCAACCCCGCGCTGACCGAACCCTTCGGTCTGACGCTCATCGAGGCCGCCGCCTGCGGCCTGCCCATCGTGGCGACCGAGGACGGCGGCCCGACCGACATCATCGGCAATTGCCGGAACGGCTATCTGATCAACCCGCTGGACAAGGCGGCCATGGCGGAGACGCTGCTTGCCGCGCTCACCGACAGAGTGGCTTGGCGCCGCCTGGCAAAAAACGGTATCGACGGGGTGCGCCGCCATTACTCCTGGCAGGCGCATGTGGAAAAATATCTGCAGGTTGTCAGGCCGCTGGCGGAGAAATCCGAACCCTTACCGCCCGTCAAGCTTAACCGTCGCCCCGGCATGTTCCGCAACAAGGCGCTGTTCACCAGCATCGACCTGAATCTGGTCGGTGATGACGAAGCGCTGGCGCTGTTGCTGCAACGCCTGCATGCGCAACGCAAATTCATTCTCTTCGGCATCGCCACCGGGCGCCGTCTGGATGATGCGCTGGCCAAACTGCGCCGCCACAACATTCCCAAGCCCGATGTGCTGATCACCGGGCAGGGAACGGAGATCCACTACGCACCCGATCTGACACGTTCCGACGCGTGGGTGCGCCACATCAATCATCTGTGGAATCCGCAGGCGGTGCGGGAGATTCTGGCCGACATGCCGGGGCTGTTGCCGCAGCCCAAGAGCCAGCAAAGCCCGTTCAAGATCAGCTACTACTTCGATCACAGCGTGGCGAACGCGCAGGAAATCCGCCAGAACCTGCTGCGCAACGAGCAGGCGGTGAATGCCGTGTTCTCGTTCGGCCAGTTTCTCGATGTGGTGCCGGTGCGCGCATCGAAAGGCCTGGCCATGCGCTGGTGTGCCGAGCAACTGGGGTTCGCGCTGGAGAACACGCTGGTCTGCGGCGTGACCGGCGCCGACACCGACATGCTGCTGGGCAACACGCAGGGTGCGGTGGTGAGCAATCAGCATCTGGACGAATTGTCCGAGGTGACTTGCATGGACAGCATCTACGTGACGGAGCAAGCGTTTGCCGCAGGGGTGCTGGAGGCGATCGCTCACTTTGATTTCTTCGCTAACGGAAAAGATGGGCATGCAGCATGAGCGGTTTTTTGCTCTGTACCGATCTCGACCGCACGCTGATTTCGAACGGGCCGCAAGCCGAGTCGCCTGGCGCGCGCGCAATGTTCCGCCGCCTGGTGGCGCGTGACGACGTGACGCTGGCCTACGTCAGCGGTCGCCATCGGGCGCTGATCGAGCAGGCGATTGCAGAATACGATTTGCCGCAGCCCGATTACGCTATCGCCGATGTTGGTGCCACGATCTATCGGGTGAAAGCGGGGAATTGGGAAAGCTGGAATGAATGGGAGGCGCAAATTGCACCCGACTGGCGCGGGCTATCCCATGACGCGTTGCGCGACCTGGTGCAAATTTCGCTCGCGCTGAAATTGCAGGAACAGGAAAAACAGAATCGCCATAAACTCAGCTTCTATCTCAATCTGGATGCCGACATTCCGGCACTGCTTGAACGCCTGCGTGAAGTGCTGGCGCGGGAAGGAATCAAAGCCAACCTGATTTACAGCATTGATGAGGCGGTCGCGGTGGGACTGCTCGATGTGTTGCCGGCCAGTGCCAACAAATTGCATGCCATCCGCTTTCTGATGGAGACAAAGCAATTCGCGCTGGCGGACACCCTGTTTGCCGGAGATAGCGGCAACGATCTGGATGTCCTGTTGAGCGAAGTGCCGAGCGTTCTGGTGGCCAATGCCGCCAGCGAGGTGCGGGAGCTGGCGAGTGCCGCCCATCACCCATCGCTGTATTTCGCCTGGGGCGGTTACCTCGGCATGAACGGCAATTACAGCGCGGGCATTCTCGAAGGGGTCGCGCATTTCTGGCCGGAAGCGGATGGCTGGCTGCGCGCAATGAACTAACGCACAGGGCGCAGGCCACCCCAAAAGATAAATCGTCTGCGCCCTGTGCGTTTCCCTCACCCCCGCTCCCGGGGGGCGAGGGGTACGGTATGCCCTCGCTGCGCAAGATTGACGTTAACCCGGAGAACACGATGTACGAACAAGCCTCACACGCCATGCTCAACGAGATATTGCAGGAGCTCAAGCCGGAGATCGGCGAGCTGCGGTTGCGCCATTTCTATACCCGGCTGGGGGCAAATTTTTACACCATCCACTCCCTGTTTCACTTGCTTTACGGCGAGCGTGCCGACTTCAAGGCGCAGATGGTCAGTCTGGTCGAGACGCTGGCTCAACGCTACATCGAGCGCGCACCGCATCTGCGCAAATCCGACCTGGCGCGTGAGCGCGACTACAACTGGTTCCTCAGCCAGAAATGGGTGGGCATGGCGCTGTATTGCGACCGCTTCGCCGGCAATCTCAAGGGACTGCGCGCGAAACTGCCCTATCTGCAGGATCTGGGTGTCAACCTGCTGCATGTGATGCCGATTCTGGATTGTCCGGAATGCGCCAGCGATGGCGGTTATGCGGTGCGCGACTTTTGCAAGGTGGATACGCGTTTTGGCAGCAACGAAGATGTCGAGGCATTGGCCGCCACCATGCGCAAGCGCGAGATGCTGCTGGTGCTGGATGTGGTGGTCAACCATACTTCCGACCAGCACGAGTGGGCGCAGCAGGCGCGCCGGGGAGATAAAAAATATCAGGATTACTACTACGTGTTCGATGACCGCGAGATGCCGGACGCGTACGAGGAAACGATGCCGGAAGTATTCCCGGTCAATGCGCCCGGCAACTTCACCTGGGATGCGGCGATGGGCAAATGGGTGATGACGGTCTTCAACACCTACCAGTGGGATCTGAATTACCGCAATCCTG
>Ga0210009_1001596_pt1 | contig 18692 bp, 8 predicted proteins | sample CryGeyCG2114_065_FD_185457 | JGI IMG/M metagenome (GOLD analysis project Ga0210009, IMG submission 185457) | Groundwater microbial communities from aquifer - Crystal Geyser CG12_big_fil_rev_8/21/14_0.65 (SPAdes) (version 2) | ecosystem: Environmental > Aquatic > Deep subsurface > Groundwater ... | reverse complement strand
ATCGTCACATTTTGTGTTGCAGTGTTCAAACCATCATTTGCTCTTACTTGAATAATGTAGCTGCTCTTCGTTTCAAAGTCTGGGACATTCTTGAAGGTTACTACTCCTGCTGCGATATTGAATAAGGCTTCATCATTTCCAGTGCCCAAGCTATAAGTCAATGCATTCGCATCTGTTGCTGTGATTGTATAAGCTGTGCCTGTGCCGTTCTCTGCAAAGTTTACTGCTATTGCTGAAGTGAAGACTGGATTGATTTCATCAACGTCAGTAATTGTGATAGTCACATTTTGTGATGCTGTGTTCAATCCGTCATTCGCTCTTACTTGAATAATGTAGCTGCTCTTCGTTTCAAAGTCAGGGGCAGTTTTGAAGGTTACTATTCCTGCATTAATGTTGAATAATGCTTCATCATTGCCAGTTCCTAGGCTATAAGTAATTGGATTAGCATCTGTTGCTGTGATTGTATAAGCTGTGCCTGTTCCATTCTCTACAAAGTTTACTGCTGTTGCTGAAGTAAACACTGGAAGTATTTCATCAACGTCAGTAATTGTGATAGTCACATTTTGTGTTGCAGTGTTCAATCCGTCATTTGCTCTTACTTGAATAATGTAGCTGCTCTTCGTTTCAAAGTCAGGGGCAGTTTTGAAGGTTACTATTCCTGCATTAATGTTGAATAATGCTTCATCATTGCCAGTTCCTAGGCTATAAGTAATTGGATTAGCATCTGTTGCTGTGATTGTATAAGCTGTGCCTGTTCCATTCTCTACAAAGTTTACTGCTGTTGCTGAAGTGAAGACTGGATTGATTTCATCAACGTCAGTAATTGTGATAGTCACATTTTGTGATGCAGTGTTCAATCCGTCATTTGCTCTTACTTGGATTGTGTAGCTGCTCTTCGTTTCAAAGTCTGGGACATTCTTAAAAGTTATTATACCAGCTGCAATATTGAATAAGGCCTCATCATTTCCAGTGCCTAAGCTGTAAGTAATGGCATTCGAATCAGTAGCTGTGATTGTATAAGCTGTGCCTGTTCCATTCTCTGCAAAGTTTACTGCTGTTGCTGAAGTGAAGACTGGATTGATTTCATCAACGTCAGTAATTGTGATAGTCACATTTTGTGATGCAGTGTTCAATCCGTCATTTGCTCTTACTTGGATTGTGTAGCTGCTCTTCGTTTCAAAGTCTGGGACATTCTTGAAGGTTACTACTCCCGCTGCTATATTGAAAAAGGCTTCATCGTTATCCGTGCCTAAGCGATAGGTAATTGGATTAGCATCTGTTGCTGTGATGGTGTAAGCTGTTGCAGTTCCGTTTTCAGAAAAGTTTACTGCTGTTGCTGAAGTAAACACTGGAAGTATTTCATCAACGTCAGTAATTGTGATAGTCACATTTTGTGATGCTGTGTTCAAACCATCATTTGCTCTTACTTGGATTGTGTAGCTAGACTTAGTCTCAAAGTCTGGGACATTCTTGAAGGTTATTACTCCTGCTGCGATGTTGAATAATGTTTCATCATTGCCAGTGCCTAAGCTATAGATAATTGGATTAGCATCAGTTGCTGTAATCGTGTAAGCTGTACCTGTGCCGTTCTCTGCAAAGTTTACTGCTGTTGCTGAAGTGAAAACAGGAAGTATTTCATCAACATCAGTAATTGAGATAGTCACATTTTGTGTTGCAGTGTTCAAACCATCATTTGCTCTTACTTGGATAAGATAGCTAGACTTAGTCTCAAAGTCTGGGACATTCTTGAAGGTTATTACTCCTGCATTAATGTTGAATAATGTTTCATCATTGCCCGTGCCTAAGCTATAGGTAATTGGATTAGCATCTGTTGCTGTGATTGTATAAGCTGTGCCTGTTCCATTCTCTGCAAAGTTTACTGCTGTTGCTGAAGTAAATACTGGATTGATTTCATCAACGTCAGTAATTGTGATAGTCACATTTTGAGTAGCCTCGTTCAAGCCATCATTTGCTTTTACTTGAATAGTATAACTAGACTTCGTTTCAAAGTCAGGGGCTGTTTTGAAGGTTACTATTCCTGCTGCTATATTGAAAAAGGCTTCATCGTTATCCGTGCCCAAGCTATAAGTCAATGCATTCGCATCCGTTGCTGTGATTGTATAAGCTGTACCTGTTCCATTCTCTGCAAAGTTTACTACTGTTGCTGAAGTGAAGACTGGATTGATTTCATCTACATCTGTAATTGTGATCGTCACATTTTGTGATGCGGTGTTCAAACCATCATTCGCTCTTACTTGGATAAGGTAGCTGCTCTTCGTTTCAAAGTCTGGGACATTCTTGAAGGTTACTACTCCCGCTGCTATATTGAAAAAGGCTTCATCGTTATCCGTGCCTAAGCCGTAAGTAATGGCATTCGCATCTGTTGCTGTGATGGTGTAAGCTGTTCCTGTTCCGTTTTCAGCAAAGTTCACTGCTATAGCCGAAGTAAATACAGGAAGTATTTCATCTACATCAGTAATCGTAATCGTCACATTTTGTGATGCTGTGTTCAAACCATCATTTGCTCTTACTTGGATTGTGTAGCTGCTCTTCGTTTCAAAGTCTGGTACATTCTTGAAGGTTACTACTCCCGCTGCTATATTGAAAAAGGCTTCATCATTTCCAGTGCCTAAGCTATAGGTAATTGGATTAGCATCCGTTGCTGTAATCGTATAAGCTGTACCTGTTCCATTCTCTGCAAAGTTTACTGATGTAGCCGAAGTGAATACTGGATTGATTTCATCTACATCTGTAATTGTGATCGTCACATTTTGTGATGCGGTGTTCAAGCCATCATTTGCTTTTACTTGAATAATGTAGCTGCTCTTCGTTTCAAAGTCAGGGGCTGTTTTGAAGGTTACTATTCCTGCTGCTATATTGAAAAAGGCTTCATCGTTTCCTGTACCTAAGCTGTAAGTCAATGCATTCGCATCAGTAGCTGTGATTGTATAAGCTGTGCCTGTTCCATTCTCTGCAAAGTTTACTGCTGTTGCTGAAGTGAAGACTGGATTGATTTCATCAACGTCAGTAATTGTGATAGTCACATTTTGTGTTGCAGTGTTCAAACCATCATTCGCTCTTACTTGGATAAGGTAGCTAGACTTAGTCTCAAAGTCTGGGACATTCTTGAAGGTTATTACTCCCGCTGCGATATTGAATAAGGCTTCATCGTTTCCTGTACCTAAGCTGTAAGTCAATGCATTCGCATCAGTAGCTGTGATTGTATAAGCTGTGCCTGTTCCGTTTTCAGCAAAGTTTACTGTGGTAGCTGAGGTGAAGACTGGTAAATTAGCATCAATCGCATCGTTGGCTTGAGAAATGGCCGTTGTAAAAGCACTGCTCGCTACTCCTGTCGAATTGCTAATTGTAAAATTGACCGGAATATTTGAACCTGCCGCCACATCAGTTCCACCTGAAGAGATGGTGAAGGTTGCAGTGTAACTAGTATTGCTCACTTTCGTGAAGTTGCCTAAAGCAAATCCTCCTATTGTGCCATTGATCCCGCCAGATCCGGTGGTGTAGTTATTAGCATCTTCCGCTACTATGATTGTAGCGGTGACTATATCACCAATTTTCATTGATGCATTAGGAATACTAATACTCGAAATTACAGGAGATGTTGATAATGTAATTTTGTGAACAACAGAATTGCCATAACCTGCCAAATACAAAGCCCCATCAGGGCCGAAGGTAATACCTCTTGGACTTTGAAATCTTACTACCGAACCTGTTCCACTAACTAAACCTGAATTTGAAGGGCCTCCTCCTAATACGCTTGTAACCTCACCGTTAGATTTGATTAGTCTAATAGTATGATTCTGACTATCTGAAACATACATATCACCAGCCGCATTGAGCGTCATATCTTGAGGGAAATTAAAAGTAGCATTACTGGTTGTACCATTTAGAAAACCAAGAGTACCATTCCCAGCCACAGTAGTTACTTGGCCAGATGTTGTGATTTTTCTAATCGCGTGATTTCTTTGATCAGCAACATATAAATCACCATTCGTATGCATATGCAATCCAATAGGTTGATTAAATCTAGCATTGGTCCCATTTCCATCCTGATAACCAACTGTTCCACCTGCATATGTTGTTACTACCCCGGCAGGGGTGATTTTCCTGATCGCGCTATTGCCTTGTTCTACGACATAAATATTATCATTCGCATCAATTGCTAAATCAGCTGGCAAACTGAAACTTGCTCCAGTCCCCGTACCGTTTATAAAACCTTCAGTATTACCTGCAAAAGTAGTCATTACACCTGCTGGAGTTATTTTCGCAATCTTATGTGAGAAAAAATCAGAAGCATAAAGATTACCATTAGAATCAATGACCAATCCAAAAGGGAAAGACATTGATGCAGAAGTACCTGTGCCTTCTGCAAAACCGTCTCCACCATTCCCAATAAAAGTACTCACAGTTCCATCTGTGGCTATCTTTCTTATCCTATGTCCCGAAGGATCAGAAACATACATATTACCAGCTGCATCATAAACCAATTGAATAGGGTCATTAAATGAAGCACTCAATCTTGGTCCATTGGCGTTGCCTCGTGTTGGAATACCTGCATAAATTTCTGCGGAGGCACCAATATCAATAAGTTCTAAAAAGAACGATTTTTGAATTTTCTGAGCGTATTGTGATATGTTAAAACTTGCCGATACGTTAGAATCTGAAGTAAAAAGGCTCGCCCAGATATTATCAGCTAGATTATTTTTCGCGGAATCTTCAGTCACTAATGACTCGAGCACATTCGCATAATAGGAATCGAATCTGAGATCATATCCAACCGCCTTGACTTGGAATGAGAAAGCCAGCATGAATAATGAGAAACACAAAATAGCAGATAAAGGAATGAAGTTCTTCCCGCAGGCAGAAAAGCGGGTGATAAGTGAAGCGAGCATAAGTATGTTTTGGATGAATAATGACAATGCTCCTCAAAACGGAACTTGACATTTCAAAAGTCGCCAAAGCATAATGTATGGACACCACCCGAAACGGGTAGTTCTTCAAGAAAATGTTGTTTAAATCAGAAATTAATCCTTTTGTATCCAGATGTACTCTATTCTTTCGATAACCTCGGGTTTTGTGGATGCTCCCATTTTAGAATAGATATGACGCAAATGATATTTGATGGTATTGAGTGACAAAAAGAGTTTTTCTCCTATCTCTTGATTGCTAAGGCGATCTACAATGTGTTCAAGAATTTCTGATTCTCTTGCTGAGAGGTCAAATACCTTAATTGCTTTTAGAATTTTCGCTTTTCCTTCAGGCTGACTGTGCAATAAGGTCATTTGAATTGCAACCATGATGTCTTCAGGCGCAAATGGCTTAATTAAGTAATTACCTGGTTTAGCTTCAGTTGCTTCGAACAAGGTTTTTTTATCGGAATAAGAGGTCAGAAAAAAGAAAGGTATGTTCTTTTTTCTACATAAGTGACCTAAAATAATTCCCTCATGATCCCCAGCTAAATTGATATCCAGAATTGCTAAATCTATTGTCTCCTCATGAATTATGCTTTCGGCATGTTCTTGAGTTTTGCAACGTTGAATCTTCTTATAACCTAGCTGAAAGAGCATTTCCTGAAGTGTCTCGGCAATGATCACTTCATCCTCTACAATCAAAATCCTTAATGAATCCACAGGCAGAAAGAAAGCAAATTTTGTCGAGTGCAGGAAAGAATATTACAGATAAACTTTAGACTTTAGTCATCCTATTAGATTTAGCATATTTGAATAAATGTATAATTCAATTAATATTGATAGTGAAGTTTATCAACTTCAGTAACACAGTTCTAGGCTTAGGTTCAGGAGTTCGGTTTGTACTCAAAGCTCCTAAAGCAGCACTAGTTTAAATAGTCAGTTATTAACAATGAGCACAAATAAAATAGTGTCAAGCACCCAAAAACCTGCAGTGAGAATAAAGACCTTAACAACTAACTTCTGTTCGTTTTTCTTTTTGGCTTTCTTTATCACTTCCAGTCTATTTGCTCAGGATATCCCAAACCCCGGGGAGTTAGTACAAGAATTTAAAGAGAAACTTTCGTTACAAAAAAAACTCAATACAGACACTCTCCAGATTTATGCTTTTTACCTTAAAAAGCTTGTCGAAAGAGGTAATTACCAACATGCTGATACAATTTTCAACCAACTTGATTTAAAACATGAACCAATTAACGGTTCTTCCGAACTTGTAGAAATTTATAAGCAAAGGGCCTACATGTACAAAGTACAGCAAAGGCTAACGAAGTCACTTGAAGATTACTTGTTCTTAAAGAATTATTTTGAGGCGTCAAACGATCAAACCCAATTAGCCGAACTTTACTGCTTACTTGCTGAATACTACAGATCCATTCTAGAATTTGATCTTTGCATAAAACACTTAGAGCTTGCTAGTGATCTTTTCAAAATCAATCCACCTCGCCCAGAAATTCTTGCCTTTTGGTACAGTAGAAAAGCAGCATGGGCCAATGAATTTTATCATAACAATGATAGTGTACTTGTCTATGCCAACGAAGGATTGAGAATAGTTGAACAAACTAACGATGCTTACACCAAAGCGTTGCTTTTAAACGAAATTGGGTTCATTTCAAAAGGGAACGGAGGAAGTCAAGAAGTTATTTTGGACTATTACACCAGATCAAAGGATCTGCTTTTAGAAAATGAACGCTATAGAGATTATGTTGAAGTAGTTAATAATATGGCCTCTTATCATTACCAATATGCAAGCATTACAGAAGCTAAACGCTTACTCGAAAGTATTGTGATTCGTTCTGAGGAGAATCAATGGTATAGGCCATTAATGACTACCTATGACCTTTTAGCGGGTATATATCGAGACCTAGGTGAAGTAAATAAATCAATAGATGCACGTGAGAAATCATTGATAAGACAGCTAAATGATTGTGAATTAATCAATAGAATTCGGGTAAGTGACCTAGCCTTCAACTATGAAAAAGACTTAGCTCGAAAAGAGTTAGAAGTCCAATCTCAAAAAACTCAAATTGCTCAAGCTGAGGCAAGCAGTAATAAAACAGCATTTATAATATCTCTATGTTTAGCCTTAATCTTATTATTGATAGCGATTGTTAGTTTTCAAATCAATCTACGATTTAAGCGAAAAAACCAATTGCTTAATTTACAAAGTCAGCAAATCAAAAAATCAAACTCAGACCTAGAACGGTCTTTAGGGGAACAAAAAACTCTTTTCAAAGAGCTCAATCACAGGGTTAAAAACAATCTTTCAATACTTACCGGACTTATTTACTTGCAAGAAGTAGCCGAGGGAAATGACAACCTTAAAAATACACTTGGGACATTAAGGAATCGTATTAAATCAATGGCTTTAGCCCATGAAAGCCTTTATAATGCTGAACAAGCAGAGAAGATAGATTTCCAAAATTACTTGAATGCTCTCTTTTTAGAGCTTAAAAACGCATTATCACATGGTAATAAAATCCAAGTACAAATCGCTTGTGAGGGGTTTGAATTAGACCTAAAACAGGCTGTCCCAGTTGCTATGATTATTAATGAACTCTTCACGAATTCAATCAAGCATGGCTATAAAGAATCAAATGATGGCGTTATTACAGTTAAAGCCTACCATGGTGAAATCTTCTCGACTATTAAATATACCGATGATGGGATAGGGTTTGGAATGAAGGATGCGAAAAACAGAACCCTAGGTTTACGCTTGGTCAGCTTATTGCTAGAACAATTAGATGCTAAATTAATCGATAATAGTGGAGAAAAAGGGGTTAGTTTCGTGATTGAAATCCCCAATTCCTAAGTTTGAATTAGAGCCCAATAGCACACCAAAAAAGTATTTGTTTAAAAGCACTAACTGCTCCTGCGGCCATAATTTAAATGTCCTAATCCTAAACCCCAGCCAAATACTCGTGCACAAACTTTATGGCCATAGCTCCTTCTCCAACGGCCGAGGCCACGCGATTCATCGCCCCAGAGCGCACATCGCCAGCGGCAAAAATCCCAGGTGTACTGGTTTCCAGCAAAGAGGGTTCACGCTGTACTTTCCAGAGTTTTTTGTGTTCCTCTTTCTTGGCCAACAATGGCCCAGTTAAAACAAAACCACGATCGTCTTTTAAGATTCCTTCGCCCGTCCAACTGGTATATGGCCGCGCGCCAATAAAGATCAAAAGTGCACCTGCTGGCCTTTTATCTACGGCCCCTGAAACCAAGTTTTTCACACTCACACATTCCAAATAGTCAACGCCATGTGCTGCTTCTATGGCTGATTCAGGCACAAGGGAAATATTGTCGGTTCCGGCAATCTGGTCGATCAAATACTGGCTCATACTGCTCGATAAATCTGCCTTTCGGATAACTATATAGACGTTTTTAGCAAAATTAGCCAAGTACATTGCCGCCTGTCCTGCTGAGTTCCCTCCTCCTACTATGTACACATCTTTACCTTTACAAGCATGAGCTTCGGTCGTTGCAGCGCCATAATAAACGCCTGCTCCAGTAAAATCATTGATGCCCTCAGCTTCCAATTTTCGGTACTGAACGCCCGTGGTAATGATCACAGCTTTGGCATTGATCACCCCTCCATCTTCGAGCTTTACAATTTTATATTGATCCTTTGTTTCTATGGCAATTACAGCTTGAGGTGATAAAAACTCAATACCAAATCTCGTGGCTTGGGTAATCGCCCTACGGGTCAATTCTGCACCGCTAAGTCCTTTTGGAAAACCAAGGTAATTTTCGATTCTAGAACTGGTTCCTGCCTGCCCCCCTGGGGAATGTTTCTCGATCAAAATGGTCTTCAAACCTTCTGAACCTCCATAAACCGCTGCGGCCATTCCTGCTGGCCCTGCCCCAATAATCGCCACATCATACATGGTTTCGGCTGCTTTGCTTTTGAGGCCTATTTTTTCACCCAACTCCACCATTTTTGGATTGGATAGTCGACTGCCATCTTCAAAAAAGACCACAGGCAAATCGTTACCAGCCAAGCCTGCGAGCTGCATCAGCTCCTGTGCTGTTTCATCTTGGTTGTAATCTAGCCATTGGTAAGGAATTAAATTGCCCGATAAAAAATCCTTGATGGCATGCGACTTGGGCGAATATTGATAACCCACCACCCTGATTCCTCTAAAGGCGGGAATATGATTGATTTGCCATTCATCGAGCAGGTCGTTCAGGGTTGGGTAAAGCTTTTCTTCTGGTGGATCCCAGGGTTTGGTCAAGTAGAAATCCAATTGAACATCATTAATGGCCTTCACAGCCGCATTGATATCTGAATAAGCCGTGAGCAACACTCTTTTGGCTGATGGGTAAATCCGTTTTGCTTGCTCCAGAAAGTCTACGCCTGACATTTCTGGCATTCTTTGGTCCGAAAGAAACAATGCGATTTCCTCCCCTTTTTGTTTCAAGTCTTTTAAAGCTTCCAGGGCTTCTTGTGGAGAAGTTGTGCTCATAATGCGGTACTCCGATCGGAATTCAGCCCTTAAGTCTCTTTTGATGGCAGACAAAACCTGCTCATCGTCATCTATGCTAAAAATGATGGGTTGCTTACTCATTGATCAATGCTTCTATTTTGATTTTTAACCTATTGACTTACGGGGAAACAGAATTCAAATTTGGTTTTGCCAGGAACAGACTCTAAACCAATAGATCCATTATGGCCTTGCACTATGCGATGCACTACCTCCAACCCAAGTCCTGTGCCTTTGCCAATGTCTTTGGTGGTGAAAAAGGGTTCAAAAATCCGATTTTGAATCTCCTTTGGAATACCCGTTCCCGTATCTGTGATCTGCACATTGACGACATCACCTCTTCTATCCGCTTTGATCGTTAGACTCCCTCCTTCAGATTCCATTGCATCAAGTGCATTATCGATGATATTTGTCCACACTTGATTCAATTCGCCTGGAATTGCATTGATCAAAGGCAAGTGATCGTCATATTCTTCGATGAGCTTGACTTGGTTTTTGCGGAGCTTATGACCCAAGATAGTAATGGTATTTTGGATGCCTTCACGAATATCGGTGGGCGCCTTATCGCTTGAACGGTCCATATGAGAATAGCTTTTAATGGAATTCACCAAGCTGGAAATGCGCCTGGCGGCTTCTTTAATCTCGCCAACCATTTTTTCGGTGGTCAAAACATTATCAATCCATTCCATCACTTTGGGAAAGGTATCTTGGTCTAAAGACGCCCGAATTTCTTGTAATTCTTGCTCTTCAAAGCCAAATTCAGCCAAAGTTTCAGAGAGCATATAGCAATCACCATATCCATGATCTTCCAACCAATCGGTAAGTTCATCCTCTCTTTGGCTACGAACCATCATGGTTTCACCCTTTTTGACTCCCTTTGCGACCTTCTCGAAAAGGATGTTACTGACCAAATCAATTTGTTCGTTGGTCACATTCATTGACATTACCCGCTTGAATTTATCTGGCACCGTACCCAAATGTTTTTGAAGCGACTCTGAGCTGCGCACCATGGCCGCTGCAGGGTTATTTAGCTCATGTGCCAAGCCAGCAGACAATTTGCCTAGGGCCATCAGTTTTTCATCTTGATGCTGACTACGGGTAAAATCTCTCACCCTATCAGTCATTTCATGTACCAGCATTGCCGTCAATTCGTGGCATTCACACACCAAATCCCTGAAATGCGATTTATTCAGCATAAAAAATTCTGAGTCTATCACTGCGGTGCCATAACCCATTGCCGACTGCGCCCTACTGTAAGGCAGAAGCCCCGATATCTCACCTACCTCCATATGGTAAATCTCTTTGAACTGTCCGTTCTGCTCCATTTTCAAGGACAAGCTGCCCTTGAGCAAAATGATCAATTTATCAATGGGGTCTCCCTTTTTTATATAAGTATCTCCTGCCGGGACAATTACTACCTCTCCTCTGTCCAATAGCCATTGGATTTGTTGGCGAGGTACATCCTGAAAACTTGGAAAAGAGGCGATTTGATTAAGTAGCTCTTCGTTCTGCATGGTTCAAAAACCCAAACTCATTTTGAAAGGTTTCCTTTTGGTTTGGATCAACACAAATTAATCATTGGAAATGAAAATGACTATCATTCAACAGGCGATAGTTCGTCACTTTCGTTTTAATGCCCTATCAAATTTACTTTCATTTTAATCCTTCCCATTTTTCCTTGATTTCCAGAAGTCGGGCATTGAGCAACCGAACACTTTCCTGCATGTGTTCGGTAGGTCTGGCTTCGGCACTTTGCAGCAATGACAACATAAACAGGTATTTCTCTTGCAAACTTATCAAGGTTTCTCTTTCTAGCGGCCCTGCCGAAATACTTCCATACAAGAAGTCACCTCCGTCAGGACGGCCATTTCCCTTCAACGCTTCAAGCTGCTCCTTCACTCCTTTCTTCCACTTCCTTTTGGTATCAGAAAGCAATACGTCCGTGGCTTCACTCATTTCCTGAAGCTGCAAATAGTTATTATAACAATCCATGGAAAGGTCGGTCTGCAACTGAATATCTTGTTTCTCAATGGAAGTTCTAGGATCGAGTCGTACACTGATTTTGCTTTCCAAAATTTCGCCATCTACATTCAATTTGATTTTGTACTCTCCAGGATGAACAAAAGGGCCATCTGGGCCGCTGGGTGTGTCTTTGTATACAGCAGCAATCGCAAAAGCGCGATTTGAACCTCGCGGACTTGGGTACTTCAAGTTCCAAATAAAGCGATTGTGCCCCTGTCTATTGCTCAATAATTGCTGCGGCCTGATCCAATAAACGGGATGCCTTAAATTTGTAGAATCAATACTTTCCGGAGCGTCCAAACTGCTCCAAGATCGGACCGCATTTCCTGTCATGTCCATGATTTCTAATTTCACCTCGCTGTAAGTTTTCGGAAGAAAGTAATCAATGGCCGCTCCATCATGTGGGTTTTTACCTGTGGGTTCCTCTGGAGGCAAAGGTGTATCGCTGAACATGTTGTGCCTGACCCTTGTAGCCATAGTAGGCTCGGCCAAGAAAGGAGCCGATTTATCTATTTTGGTCAAACTACGGAGCGGACTTATATCATCCAAAATCCATATGGATCTTCCATGGGTCCCAATCACCAAATCACTTTCGTGAACCACTAAATCCCTAATAGAAGAAGCTGGCATATTGATCCTCAGTGATTGCCAATGATCGCCATCGTCTATGGTAAAAAACACCTCTTTTTCGGTGCCTGCGAAAAGCAAACCCTTTTGCTTTAAATCTTCTCGGATCACATTCACTGGCCCTCCCAATTCCATTCCATTCACTACTTCTTCCCAAGTCGCCCCTGCATCATGTGTTCTGAAAACATGCGGTTTCATATCATCCTTTCGGATGGAATTGACAGCGATATAGGCGGTTTGTTCATCAAAATGCCCCGCATCGATTTGTGAAATTTTATCCCATGCCTCCAATTGAGGTGGGGTCACGTTTTTCCAGGTCTTTCCTCCATCAATGGTCAGATGCACCAATCCGTCATCGGTGCCGGCCCATATGGTATTGCGATCAATAGGTGATGGGCCTAAGGCATAAATAATGGCCCGCTGAGGCATTGTCTTCATGCTTTCCGTTTTAAAATCTCCAATGCTCGAAGGTGGTTCGGGTTGTACTCGTGTTAAATCTGGACTGATTTGCTGCCATGAATTGCCCCCATCTAAGGTTTTCCAAAGTACATTTGTACCGAAAAGCAGCATGTTATCATCGGCTGGATGAAAAATCAAAGGCATTGTTCTTAAATAGCGGAAGTCACGTGAACGCAGTGCCTCCGGAGCTACGTTTTGAGATTGCCCTGTTTTCTTATTGAATTTTATGACCCTGCCTCCATAAATAATGTTGGGATCTTTGGGGTCTGGAGCTACGTAAGCGTATTCATCGGCACCCACACCCATAAAATCCCTGAAGGAAATTTGGCCACCATTGCCTCGGCTAGCGATACCAATCGCACCGCTTTCTTGCTGGCCACCATAGACCCAATACGGAAACTGATTATCTGTACTGACATGATAAAGCTGCGATGTAGGCTGATTGTACCAAGAACTCCAAGTTTTACCTGCATTAACCGTCACAACCGCACCTTGGTCTGCTGCAAAAATCATGATATCAGGCGAATTTGGATTGATCCAAATTCTGTGGTAATCATCTCCTCCAGGAGCTCCTTTGAACGAACTCCAAGTCAATCCGCCATCATAGGAACGATAAGCGGCAACATTGGCCACATACACTAAATCGGGGTTTTTAGGATGGACTTTGATTTCAGCAAAATCACTTCCTCTGCCCCAAAGTCTTCCATCTGTCGCAATTAGTTCCCAGTTTTCGCCTCCATCATCGCTACGATAAATACCCCCATTTTGACGTGCATCTACTGTGGCATAAATCCGCTGAGGACTACTCGGTGAGATGCCCACCCCAATCCTTCCAAGGCCATCCTTGGCCGTGGGCAGGCCATTTTCCAATTTCTTCCAAGTTGTACCTCCATCGGTTGACTTGTACAAACCACTATTAGGGCCGGAAAAAGACGCATTTTCCCAAGGCCCTTCTTGATGCTCCCACATATCGGCAAAAAGAATTTCAGGATTTGTAGGGTCAAATTCCACCTGAACAGCACCGGTATTATGATTGATGTACAAGACCTTTTCCCATGACTCGCCTCCATTTGCGGAACGAAAAATACCACGCATTTCATTGGCACCATAAGGATGGCCCAAACCTGCTACAAAGACAATATCAGGGTTTGTTGGGTGCACAATGACCCTTGCAATTTGTTGAATGTCATCCAAACCAATTTTCGACCATGATTTACCACCATCGGTAGATTTGAACATGCCATCGCCTACTGATAAGTCAGGCCGATGCAGACCTTCACCGGTTCCTACATAAATCACATTTGGATGGGATGGTGAAACCGCTAAATCTCCGATCGAGCCTGTAGGTGCATCATCAAAAATCGGATACCAAGTGCGCCCGAAATCATCGGTTTTCCATACTCCTCCATTATTGACCCCCATAAAAAACACGTTTGGTTGGTCTGGAATACCAACCGCACCTACCGTACGACCTGCTCTAAAAGGGCCAATCATACGGTATTTTAAATCTTGAAAAGCTGAGTTATCTACATTTTGACCAAGGCAAATGGTTGAGATCAGGAAAAATGCAAGTAAAAAAAAGGGACGCATAGGGTTAAATTATGATGGTTTGAAGCCTTCTAATTTAACCTTTTTTCAATTTGAAGTGGAGAATAATTTGACCTGCAAAGTGATCTACTTAATGATCACAAACTCAACCCTGCGATTAAGACCTCTACCGCTGTCGGTTGAATTTCGTCCAACTGGCTTTTCTGCACCATAACCAATTGTTTGGATCCTGTTGGCTTCAATTCCTTTGGAAATCATATATTCCTTGACCGCGTCTACCCTTTTGAGCGATAACTCCTTGAGCAGTTTTGGATTTCCACGGTTGTCAGTGTGCCCTTCTAATCTGATCTCCATTTCTGGATTTGCTTCCATCAGCGTGACTAAATCATCCAATTGTTCGAGTGAAACCGCTCGGTTGGCAAATTTGGCATTGCCTTCCTCAAAAAGCACATTTTCAATCTTCACCTTGGTACCAATCACTTTAGGAGTAAGTCTAAAGCCTTCTACTTGCCCATCCGTGCTGTCATCTCTTTGTGAAATGGCCGATGCCGTAAATGTCTCTTTGTAATTGAGATAACCTTCCGCCTGGATTTCTACTTTAACCACGCTTCCCTTCGGCATAGACACCAAAAACTTCTTCTCAATCGACTCAACTTCTGAGGTGTTGACCTCTACTTCGTTGCCATTGTAATTTAATTTCACCAATGCATCAATAGGCTTTTCCCAAAGTGCGTCCAAAACTTGCATAGTCAAAGTGACAACAGGAATGGAAGGTTCGAAGCTCTTTTTGAAAGTGTTAGAAGCCTGCGCTGCCTTCTGCACTTCGAGTTCAGCGGTTTCTAATTTTATGCTGAAAATATCACCAAAACCCTGGCTATTTTGGGTCGAAGAAAAATAAGCGATAGCTCCAGAGTTGGGTATAAAATAGCCCAATTCTGTGCCTTTGGTATTGATCGAAGCTCCCATGTTAATGGGCTGCTCCCAACTTGTCCAAGAGTTTCCTCTTCTGGTAGTTTTATACAGCTCTCTGCCTCCGGTAGTTTCTTGACCATTCGATGAGAAATAGAGGGTTTTCATGTCTCCTGCTAAAAATGGAGTCCACTCTTCTCCCAATGTGTTGATGGCAATTCCCATGTTTTCGGGTTGCGACCACGCTCCATTATCTTGCTTTAAGCTTACATACAAATCTTCATTGCCATAATTATCATAACCTTTAAATGAAAGCACCAAGACGGTTTCATCCGGAGAAATTGAGCCACTGAGGTATTCAGAAGCATTCGAGAAAAAACGAATATCGAGCCGCTGAGGGATCGACCAGTGATCTTTCACCCATTCCGACATAGATATTCCGCTTTGAATGGTGCCAGTGTTATCGCTGTAATTGATAAGGTAAATACGTTGGCCATCTGCGGAAAAGCCCACAATCCCATTCAGGCCTTTGTGGTTGATGGTGCTGCCTGCATGACGAGGTTCAGACCAGCCTAAACTGTCCTTTTCCGAATACCAAATATCACCTCGATCAATGACTCCACCTTCATTTTGAGGATGCCCCGAACGTACAAAATAGAGCCTTTTGCCATCAGGACTGAGCACAGGGTTTTGCTCGTCATAAGTAGAATTCACTTTATCCACAGCAACATGGGCTGACTTTTGCCCCACCAAGAAGCTGTTGGGAATAAAAAAAACAAACAGTAAGGTGTAGGTAATTCTTTTCAATATGATCAGTGTAGTGCTTTTCATGCCAGGCGAAAACCGAAAATTATTTACCCCTAAGTTAAGGGGTTTGGTTCACAAAGAGGCCTAAAAAACCATTGGTTTAACATTAATTAAGACGAGATAAGAAAATCAAACTACTTTAGCTTCTGCAGTTGGTCGAGTCTCATCCGCAGCGTTATTGCCTTTCCAAAAAGTGAGATACCGGAATTGATTACCACCAAAGCCAGTGTTCCCCACCAAAACCAATCTTGCCAATCTTTGGCCTCATACTTTCGGATCAGCGCTTCTCCACTCAAAGAAATCCCAAATCCAAGAAGCAAAAGCCCTGAGATGGCGTAGATCAACCAATCTCTTTTTAGTGTTTTGTAATTCTTCATGTCGTTCATATTTAAAAATAAAGCTCTTGGGCAAGCCTAAAAGTATTCGCATGGGCTTCCACTATATGGCTGATTTTCTCGGAATACCCTCCTCCCATACAGGCCGCCAAAGGAATTGCGTTGCGCTTGCATTGCTCTAATACCAACCTATCTCTTTGTTTGCATCCATTGATGGTCATGCCCAATCTTCCTAGTTTATCGGTTGCCAGTACATCCACCCCAGATTGATAAAAAATAAAGTCTGGTTCGACCTTTTCCAACAAAGCCTTCAGGTGAAAATCAAGTAAGGCAAGATAGTCATGGTCATCTGTGCCGTCCTTTAGACCAATGTCCAAATCAGATTTTTCTTTGTGCAAAGGGTAATTGGCCGCACCATGCATGCTAAAGGTAAAAACCCTAGGATCGTCTTGAAAAATTTGAGCCGTACCATTGCCTTGATGAACATCCAAATCCACCACCAAAATCTGTTTTACCAGCTTTTGATCAAGTAAGCCGTGTGCAGCAATGGCAATATCATTCAGCAAGCAAAAACCTTCTCCCCGATTGGTGAACGCGTGATGTGTTCCACCGGCTATGTTCATGGAAACGCCATGGACCAAAGCATATTGAGCTGCTTCTAAGGTGCCGCCCATAATTGTAATTTCGCGCTGCACCAATCGCTCAGACAAAGGAAAACCCGTTTTGCGCTCTTCCTTTCTTGATAATTGAAGTGTTTTTAGGCTATGCCAATAATCAGCATCATGTGTTCGTAACACCTGCGCTTCGGAAATAGCCATAGGCGAAAAGAGTTGTTCAGCCGTAATGGTGCCTTCATACAAAAGTTGTTCTGGCAAAAGGTTGTATTTCGCCATTGGAAACCGATGATTATCGGGCAAAGCATGGGCATAGATGTCGTTCCAGGCTATTTTTAACATGCCTATAAAAGCTTAAAGAGGCAATCTTGTTCAAAATTTTGAAAATTTCTAGCCTTTTTTCTTCGGCCTTGCTTTTACTTTTAAACTCCGAACTCCTAGTTTCATTTTATAGAACCCACCAATCAATACTGCTTTCAACAAGGTCAAAAAGTTATTAGATTGGATTAAGAATCTGATATTTCAGGATTGCAGCTATTTGAACCCGTAAAATTGAGGATATTGCAAATTCAGCAATTATTGTTCTTCACGATTTGATTGTAATTCCTAGGTTGCCGATCTTTCCAATTTATGCGTAGCAAGAAAAAAGCTGAAAAAACGAAAACAAATAATCCTAAGGACAAAAACCACTAATGCATTTACCATTATTACAAGACATCCTCATTCTGCTCGGCTTTTCGGTCGTGATTGTTTTTGCACTTCAAAAGTTCAAACTTCCTTCTATCATAGGATTTTTGTTAACTGGGGTGATCATAGGCCCTTATGGTTTTAGCCTTATCGATGCCGTGGAACAAGTAGAAATTCTATCTGAAATTGGAGTGATTCTGCTGCTCTTTGTTATCGGTATGGAGTTGTCGATCAAGCAGTTGATTTCTATTAAAAAGACCGTATTTATTGGAGGGTCATTGCAAGTGGGAGTTACGATTCTCATAGCCGGCCTTTCGTACTATTTTCTGGGAAATTCATGGAGTGAATCCGTTTTTGTTGGTTTTCTTTTCTCTCTTTCAAGTACTGCAATCGTCTTAAAAACGTTGCAAGACAGGCAACAAATCAGTGCCCCCCACGCCAGAAATGCGCTGGCCATTTTGATCTTTCAAGACATAATTGTGGTGCCAATGATGCTGGTTACCCCAATGATGGCGGGCGAATCAACAAATCTGGGATTAAGCATTCTGGCACTGGTGGTAAAGTCCATTATTGTAATCGCGATTACTTTTGTAGGTGCACGGTATGTCGTGCCAAAGTTGATGCATGCCATTGCCAAAACCAATAGCAAAGAACTTTTCTTGTTGGTGACAATAACGCTGTGCTTTGCGGTGGCTTTTCTCACATCCGAAGCCGGGCTTTCCTTGGCTTTAGGTGCTTTTATGGCAGGTTTGATTGTTTCAGAATCGGAATACAGCCACCAAGCCACAAGTATCATCCTACCGTTTAGAGAGCTTTTTACTAGTTTCTTTTTCGTTTCTGTAGGTATGCTGCTCGATTTGGAGTTTTTCTTGAGCAATATCCCAGTCATCTTGCTTTTGGTGCTGATCGTGTTTATCGTCAAATCATCCATTGCAGCAGGCGCTGTGGCTGTGCTCAAATACCCAACAAGAACGGTGCTCTTGACGGGGTTGGCGCTTTTTCAGGTGGGGGAATTTGCCTTTATCCTATCGAAAGTAGGCATTGAATACAATTTATTATCTGCCCAAACCAACCAGTATTTTTTATCCGTGTCCATTGTTTCAATGATTCTCACCCCTTTTGTAATCATTTTCTCAGAGCATATTACCGACAGGTTTATTGGGGTTTCAAAGAGACTAGGGCTTGACAGTACTTTGGTTTCGGCAAAAGACATGATTGAGA
>Ga0210009_1001593_pt1 | contig 18742 bp, 19 predicted proteins | sample CryGeyCG2114_065_FD_185457 | JGI IMG/M metagenome (GOLD analysis project Ga0210009, IMG submission 185457) | Groundwater microbial communities from aquifer - Crystal Geyser CG12_big_fil_rev_8/21/14_0.65 (SPAdes) (version 2) | ecosystem: Environmental > Aquatic > Deep subsurface > Groundwater ... | reverse complement strand
TTCATTCTTTTGCATCTTTGTTTCACCTTTTGGGTTGTTTGTTTTTGTTTTTTTATCATTACAAAAGTACTGATTTTACAGTACATAAACGCCCAAAAGGTTTTTTTTATGTAAGCTAATCGCTCAAGTTAGGTATTAATAAGGCTATCCGAAATATCTCTCACTCTACCCTCAAATCGTGTAAACATAAAAAGAAAATAGGCTTGGTCATTTAGTTGTCTTTTCCTTGAATATTCTGCTTCTTTTTTATGATGTCCTCTTAAACGAGCTTGAACTTCTATGCTTGCATATTTATTATCAATCTCATTGTAAATTTTTCCGAGTTCGTCAAAAATATTCATTGATGATTATTTATTTAGCAGTTGAAAAAATGATCGTTTAGTAAATTCAACTCCATTTTTTTTATCGCCATTAAATAATTTCCAATACGGGGACTCAAACTGTTCAGCAAAATCAACAAGCATGTAATTACCTTTGGTTGATAAAAGATCAATCCTTCCGTTAGCTCCAACCATCCAAAGCCCTTTTGGCTTTAGTGCCAATACTATTTTATTGTCTTTGTAGATGTCGGCAGTTTCTATGTTAGTTGCGCGGACATTGAATTCAGACATTAACTCCTCATACATTTTTAATTTAGAACCGCGTTTAATGTAATAATCACTTCCCGTTAACCATAATTCGATTGTTGAATAAAGATCTGAAACACGTTTTTTCCAGTCAATAATCCTTTTTTCTACATGTTGTTTGTCAACTTTAATTGTTTTTTGCATCGTCTAAACTTTCTATGTCATTAATCAAAAAATCGTTTTATCAAATATAAATACTTTCACCTTGGCAATATCCCCAATATTTTCTAACCAAGAATATGATCTTCCAATAGCTTATCTATCAATATTCCGATGCCGTCTTTTGTCGGTTCAACTCTTGTTTGATTTCCGCCGGTAAGCACAACCGATTCAACTTTGTGAACTTTTGTCGGCGATCCTTTAACGCCGCAGCGGTCAACATCAAGTTGAAGATCATCCATCGTTAAAGTAGAAATAAAAAGATTTCTTTCTTGATATTCGTGGATCAGCGCATCGGTATAAAGAAGTGAATTCCCTTCGGTTAATTTTTCAAGATCGGTTAAAGATTTTGCCCCTTTGTACGCCATGACTTTTTTTGCGCTGAACGGACGAGGCTCGGCGGCTTCTTTAATTACGGTAACCAAAACCGGTAAAGTTGCTTGAACGATCTCGTGTCCGCCGTCTATTTTTCTTTTAATGGTAACTTTATTTTTTTTAATATCTAAGATTTGTTCTGCGTAGGTAACTTGCGGAATGTTGAGTTTGTCGGCTGTTTGCGGACCGACCTGAGCCGTGTCGCCGTCAATTGCCTGTCTGCCGCCAAAAATGAAATGATAATTCCCGATCTTGTTTATCGCTTCGCTTAACACGTAGGAAGTTGCAAGTGTATCGGCTCCGGCAAATTTTCTATCGCTGATAAGAAAAACTTCATCGGCTCCCATATACAAACATTCGCGTAAAATATCGGAAGCTCTCGGTGGTCCCATAGTAATTGCGGTAACTTTTCCTCCATATTTTTCTTTAACCTGAAGCGCCAACTCAAGCGCGACTTTATCTTCGTGATTAAATATCGCCGGAAGTTTTGAGCGGTTGACCGTTCCGTCTTCCTTCATAACTTTACCCGAAATATTTGCGGTGTCGGGCACTTGCTTAACAAGAACTATTGAATTATACATGCGTTCCCTGAATTATTTGCAAAACAAAAATAAAAAGAATTGGGGAGAAACAACGATTGGAGGGGAAAATTTTTCTCTCCGTCTTCCTACACATTCTTCTGGAAAGTTCTAAAAGTAAAATGTTTTTATATGCCGCCCTTGACTTTCTTGTTGCTTATCATTAATATCCTCTCAGAAAAAATAAAATATTCTTGTTTGTTCCTTTCATTTGGTTTTTTAGACTTAAGTTTTTGGTGTTTAACTGACTCATTATTCTTAATTGATAATTAACGTAAAGGGGTTATATGATAACCTTTTTTAGTACTGATCAAAATAATTTTCCCTTCTTCTTTTTCTTATGTTTCCGCTTTGCTTGGCATATGATGTATTATTCACTGCCTTATCAATTTGTTTATAAGCGGACTATCAAAAGCACGAAATATATTTGCATTTATAGTACTCATGCGTTAAATACTTTCCTGTCTGCCGTTTCCCAAAGCCCAAAATTTTTAATGTCCAAAATCCCTTTCCAAAAATTTGTAATTAATATAATAAACCAAGAACCTATTAAAATATTAGGAGGTTAGGATGAAACGAATAAATTTTCCATGTGCAAGATATTTCCACTTCATCAATTGCTGTCTTAAAAAAACAATCCACATAATATTTATGATGATTATTTTGATGAATGGAAATTCTTTTGCCAAAATTATTACGGTTGATGATGATGGACCCGCTGATTTTGCTACCATCCAAAAGGCAATAGATCATGCCAATGACAACGATACAATTAGTGTTTCCCCGGGCACTTACAATGAATGCCTTGATTTATCAAATAAATCTATATCGTTAATAGGAGCTTCTAGCGATAATACAATAATAAAATGCAATAAAAATTACTCGATTGCCATTTTTGGCAAAGGCAATTACGTTATAAAAAACTTTTCTATAACTAGCGACGTAACAATTAATGGAATTCAAGTTACCTCAGCTACGATTGAAAATAATGTCATAAAAAATGTTTTGACCGGAATCTCTATTGATTCGGGTCTCATAAAAGATAACACAATTGAAAACAACAGAGTTGGTGTTGTAATACGAATAGGGACAATAATAAATAACTTGATAAAGAATAATGGTGACGGAATATCTTATCATAAAAATGTTCAACTGAATAATTATCTCATGATTAAGAATAATGAGATTTATGGTAACGATAATGGCATTTCATATATAATTACTTCTCCAGAATATCTTGATTCTATAATCATTTCTGGGAATACATTTCACAATAATTTTAGTGGAATATATTATAATTATCCGGTGCCAACTCAAAAGAGCTTTAATAAAACTGACTCAATTTCAAGTTATCTAATCGATGCAAAATGGAACTGGTGGGGAACAACGCTTGAAGATTCTATTGCAAATAGTATTTTTGATCATAATGACATGGGAGATAATTCTGCAGTTGTGGATTTTAGTGAATGGTTACTTGAGCAACAACAAACGAATAGTCAACCGGATACAATAGGAATTCATTATAACAATTTTATTAATAATACAAATTTTAATGTATTTGCAACAATACCGGTTGTTTCTGCTATAGAAAAAGGTGAATTAAAAAAAATCGATGAATCATTCTACTTATATCAAAATTATCCCAATCCGTTTAACCCTTCAACAACTATAACTTATCAATTGCCAAAAAACGGAAACGTTACGCTAAAAATATTCGATATTCTTGGCAACGAAGTTAAAACACTTGTAAACGAACAGAAAGAAATGGGCAGATACACTGTACACTTTGATGCTTCATCACTTGCAAGCGGTATGTACATTTACCGGTTACGTGCAAACGATTATACTTCAACTAAAAAAATGTTATTGCTCAAATAAAAGAAGTCAGAATTCAGAAGTAAGAATTGTCTTGTCCGGCAAGGTTCAACAACTTTCCCTCATTTTTTGCGTTTTCTGAATAAAAAAGTAGTTTTCAAACTTTTTATTTCGTTTTGCGGCTGTGTAACTTTAAATTTCTTCATTGCAACGTGACTTTGCTCGATTGTAAATGTACTTTGCATCAATGTAACTTAGCATTTCTTCCGTGCATGTTGACATTGTGTCCGTGTAAACTAGTTTTGTGTCAGTGCGACTTGATTTTGCGCAACTGTAATTTTATTTTTGCGTAGGGATTAATCGGCTTTGTCGTTTCTTCTTCAGAGATCGGAATGTGCAATGGATTTCCATACAAAGAACAAGTTGATGAGAATACAAAAATTTTCACACCTTTTTCTTTTAAAGCGTTTATCAGATTAAAACTACCGGAAACATTATTGCGGTAATACATTTCAGGGTTTCCAGCCGATTCACCCACATAAGCAAAAGCTGCAAAGTGAATTACCGCTTCAATGTTATGCTTTTGAATTGCGGAAAACAATTTTTTTTGTCTAGCAAATCAACTTCTTCAAAAATTATGTTTTGCGGAAGCGATGCTTCGTGTCCGCGCGAAAGATTATCGAGAACGATGACGTCCAATTCTTTTTTAAGCAACAACCGAACAACGTGAGAGCCGATATAACCTGCACCACCGGCAGCTAAAACTGTTATGAATATCCAAGAGTTTATTGTATGTGTATTTTACTGAAGAAATTTAACCTAAAAAATGGTTTTTAAAAAAGAGAAATTCTTCGCTTTCCTTTTTTGCTTCGGGCTCATGTTTGCTTTTGCATAGATGTTTTTCTGTTTGCCGTTTATTCCATCGTTATATGCGATACGATGGTTAAGAATGAAATACCATCGTTCATTAATATTGAAATTTTACATCGCCAAAGGTTTGATAAACTTTTTGATTGTGAAATACTTTGAAAAATATTCTGGCAATTCCTTCGTTTCGTTTTGTAGTGGAGAACTCGCTATTATAAAGGAAATCAATTGTAAAAGAATAAGTTCCTTTATCAAGAAATCTATCTTCTACAATTTCTATGCGGTTGACCGGGCGGTCATCAAGAATTATTTGCACGGAATCCGGTTGAGATAAAGTGAACTGAATTGAGCATGCAAAGCGTGCAGGATTTGGGTAGGCTGGCAAAACTTTGAAATTTAAATTTACAATAGGAAGCCAATCATTTGTATCTATTATTCCGATTGGGTCTGGACTGTCTGATCCGGTTACAGTTATACCGGTATATCCTTTAACATCAACGATGTTGGAATTTGATGAATTATCGGAGCAACCGACAAAGCAAAAAATGAGTGTAGTTAAAATGAAAAGTCTGTGCAAAAATTACTCCGCTATTTTTTCTGATATACTTGGTCTTGTGTGCCGATATCAATTAATAATATTTCAGTTTCCCTGCGCGCATCAAATAATTCTAATCCCGGTTTCTAAAATTTCTTTCACAAACAGGTTGCTTTCGTCAAAATCCTCGGGACGGAACGGGAGCGGAGAGAGTGAAAAATCAATTGCAGCAACTGCTTTAATCATCTTTTCTTTGTCAAATAATCTAATTCCACAAAAATCGTTTGATACAACAGCAATATCTATATCACTCCATTCGTTAAACGTTCCTTTAGCATACGAACCGAAAAGAAAAACTTGTTCGACGTGCAGATTTTGTTTTTCTAATTCGCTAACAAAGTCTTTTATCTTTCCGGTTATGTCAACAGCGATTTCAACCAAAAGTATATTTCCTTAATTTTATTAAAATTTTCTTCTGAATAGTTTTTTGTTAAAGTCTTATATAGGTTCTGCTTGTAATCAGGGTACCTGTTTTCCAAATTAAAATTATTTACTCTCAGCAAGAACTCTAACTGTTCTTGGGTTAAGGGTAATTTTGTTTTGCTTGCAAGTTTAACTAAATCGTGAATTTTGGGAGGAGTTTGCTCTGTATCTTTAACAAAGTGCGCTTTAATTATTTTTTCCAAGATTAAATGACCGATAAACAAACACCAAACATAATGCCCTTTTTCAAAAAGACTTTCGGCAACGGGCAGATCATGTTCGGCGGTTGATACCCAATATTCTATTTGCTCATTTATCGTCATAAAAATTTACTGTTTGAGTTAACAAGTTACATGGATTGTATTCGCTCTATAAAATTAAATGGTTATTCTTTCAAAACAAAATGATTGAAAATAACGAAACTTACGCCGCTGCCGGTGATGGTGGAGCCGGTTGACGAGTGCCGAGTTCTCTATCAAGCATGAAGATGCCGTAACTGTTCTCGCCGATCATTTTCAAATCGTCAATAATTTTGGTTACGTTTGCTTCTTCTTCAACTTGCTCGGTTACAAACCACTGCAAAAAATTATTTGTTGCGTGGTCTTTTACTTCAAGGCTCAAATTGACTAACCCATCAATGCTTGCAGTAATAAATTTTTCGTGCGTGTACGTTTCTTCAAATGCATCAAGTGCCGATTTCCAATTGTTTGCCGGAGCTTCAATTGCGCCAAGAATTGCTCTTCCGCCCTTTTGAATGATGTACGCATAAAACTTCATCGCATGGAGATGTTCTTCGTTAGCTTGAATCTTCATCCAGGCTGACATTCCCGTTAAGTTTTTACTTTCGAAATAGGAAGACATCGAAAGATATAAATAGGAAGAAAAAAATTCCTTGTTGAGTTGTGCATTTAACGCTTTTTCAATTTTTTCATTAATCATAAAAGACCTTTCAGTTAAAGTGAAAATTACTGATAGCAAACTAAGAAAATTTGGTTTGAGCAACAAGATGAAGTTCTATTATAACGCAGAACTTAATACTTGGTTATTTTTGAAAGCTGTATTGATTAAAACTAAAGAATGATGGAATGGTTGTATGATTGAATGAAAAGCATTAGAAAGTTAAACAAGTTTATATTTGAGTCATTCAACCAAACATTCATCCATCCATGCTTTCGAAATCAAATTATGCCTCTAATCCATTGATAATTTTTATTTTCGTAAGATGACATAATAACCGTGATCGTGTTTGTTCTTTTTGCGTATTGCGGTAAATTTAGAAAAGTAAATTTCATCAATTGAAAGAGGAAGTTATGAGTCTTGCCGAATTGCAAAATGTGACAAAGCAAAAAGCAAATAAGCAACAAGCTGAAATTCTTCAACGGTTTTTTAAAACCGGACCCGGTGAATACGGCGAGGGTGATGTGTTTTATGGGATTAAAGTTCCGGTGCAGAGAACTGTTGCACATCAATTTCAGCATCTTCCGCTTAACGATTTACAAATTTTATTGAAATCAAAAGTCCACGAAGAGCGATTGATCGCTCTCTTAATTTTAGTTTTGAAATTTAAATATGCCGATGAAGTTGTGAGAGAAAAGATCTTCAAGTTTTATTTAAAGAACTCGGAGCGTATAAACAATTGGGATTTAGTTGATCTTTCGGCGGATAAAATTGTAGGCGCTTTTTTAATTGATAAAGACAAATCGCTTTTATTCAAGCTGGCGAAGTCTTCCAACTTGTGGGAACGCCGGATTGCGATGCTCTCGACTTATTGTTTTATAAAAAATGGAGTTTTTGAGGTTACGCTTCAAATAGCTGAATTACTTTTGCGTGATCAACAGGACTTAATACACAAAGCTGTCGGCTGGATGCTTCGCGAAATTGGCAAACGCGATTTAGAGCCTGAAGAAGAATTCCTAAAACTTCATTACAAACAAATGCCCCGCACGATGCTTCGCTATGCAATTGAAAAATTTCCCGAAGCTAAACGGCAAGCATATTTAAAAGGAACTATTTAATGAAAAACCAATTTGTAAAAACCTTTGTACTCTTTTTTATAATTTCTATTTTGGCGATCTCGCAGAAAAAAGAGACGAACATACTCTACCAACACTCGGTTATTAATGCTCTCTCTGCCGGTGTGTATGAAGGCGATTTGTCTGTGGACAAATTAAAGCAGTTTGGCGATTTCGGACTTGGAACTTTCAACAATATTGACGGTGAAATGATTGTGCTTGATGGAAAAGTTTATCAAATAAAAACTGACGGCATACCCGTTGAGGCAGCGGACAATTTAATCACTCCGTTTGCCGCAGTTACTTTTTTCAAAAGTGATACCACGCTTGAAATAAAAAATCCGCAAACTCTCCAACAGATAAAAGAAAAAATTGATGCGGCTGTTCCATCCGAAAACTATTTGTATGCAATTAAAGTTTTCGGTGAATTCAAAAGGGTAAAAACGAGAAGCGTTCCCAAGCAACAAAAACCTTTTCCAGATTTAGCTTCTGTAATTAAAGACCAGGTTACATTCGAAAAAGAAACGGTTAGCGGAACGGTGATCGGGTTTAAACTGCCGGAATTTATTGACGGCGTAAATGTAAAAAACTTTCACTTCCATTTTCTTTCAAAAGATAAAAATTTCGGAGGACATTTGCTCGATCTTGTGCTTGATAAAGGAAAAATTGAAATCGGAATCATCAAAGAATTCCGATGTCAGCTTCCTTCAACTGAAAATTTTACTAAAACGAAATTTGGAAAAGAAGAAAGTTATCTACAAAACAAATGAGTTAGCAGTAATCAGTGTTCAGTTTTCAGTGTTCAATTTTCGGAAAAGATGTTAAAATTTTCATAGATGGTCAACAGTAAATCCGCCACGGCGGGCAACGCAAAAACGGAAGAATATTTTCTTGAATTTGAACATCGAACAAGGAACGGTGAGTGATGAAGTTTTTTCCCTTTGAAATTCTACATTCCTTGTTCCATGTTCATTATTTCTGTTGGGTTCTGGCTTTGCCAGATTATGGTTTATTGAAGAATAAATTCTCCCATTATATAATTAATACATAAGTTCCTAACGTAATCTTATAAGAGGTCATCTTGGTAATTAAGAACGAAACGCGTAAATCAATTTTTGCAATTCTGTTTATTATATCCGGAGCGGCTGGATTAATCTACCAAATTGTCTGGTTTAAATATCTCGGATTATTTCTCGGCAATACTACTCATGCACAGATGATCGTGCTTGCGACATTTCTGGGCGGATTAGCCGCGGGAAATTATGTCATCGGTAAAAGAGCAGATGCATTCCGAAATCCGGCAAGATTTTATTCGTTTCTCGAAATTGGAATTGGTTTGTATTGTTTGCTCTATCCAACGATAAGTGTTAGGTTGGGGGAGTTGTTTTTAACCACGGCTGGAAATTATTCAATTGACAGCACATCATTTCTTTTCTATTTCTTCCGCTTTATACTTGCGGCTTTGCTGTTGTTTATTCCAACTGTCGCAATGGGGGGGACGCTTCCTGCGTTGAGCAAATTTTTTGTTGATGATCTAAAATTCGCGCGCCGTGATACCGCGGTTCTTTATTTTCTCAATTCTTTTGGAGCGGTTATCGGGATACTGCTCTCCGGTTTCTTTTTGATAAAAATCTTCGGATTACCAGCAACTATTTACGCCACAGCGGCGGTTAATTTATTTATTGGGCTCATTGGACTTTTAGCCTCCATAAATTATAAACCAGACGAAACGCTGAACGAAACTTTTCTTAATTCACCCGAACAAAAAGAAATTGAAATTACCCCCCGTGTGAGGCGGGCTGTTTTAGCAATTGCCGGAAGTTCTGGATTTGCGGCGCTTCTTTACGAAATGGTTTGGGTTCGCTTGTTAGTAAATATTCTCGGCTCATCAACGTACGCCTTTTCGTTAATGCTGATGGCGTTCATCAGCGGTATTACGCTCGGCAGCTTTCTTGTTTCGCTTAAATTTATCCGCAAGTTTGATAAAGTAAAACTCGTTATATTTTGCCAGGGAATGATTGCTCTCTGCACTATGGCGGCGCTTCCATTTTATGAAAGACTTCCCTATTATCTTTGGAAAATCTCTTCTTATTTTGTTCGGAACGAATCTACCTTCCCAATTTTTCTTACATTACAATTTTTTATCTGCTTTGTTATGCTGATTACACCAACAATTTTTATGGGAATGAATCTTCCTGTTATTGTAGAAATATTTTCTGCATCTCAAAAGAAAATCGGCATATCAATCGGAAAAGTTTTTTCAATCAACACGCTCGGAACCGTACTTGGCGCGTTGTTGAGCGGATTGTTTTTTATTCCTGCTTTCGGAATTAAACACACTTTCGAAATAGGAATTGCGATCAACATCGGTATGGCAATTATACTTTTGTTTTTTTTCGATAAAATAAAACCCATTTCTAAAACAGTTTTTTCAATATTAGCGATTTTTATCTTTGTTGGATTTGTTTGGATCGTCCCTTCTTGGAATACAAGTTTGATGGTGAGCGGAATTTTTAGAGAATTCAGTCTCAATCCCCCCGCAACTTATGCTGATTTCAAGAAACACTATTCTGATCGCGAAATTTTGTTTTACAAAGAAGGAATTGGTGCCAACGTTGGCGTTACAAGAATTAAAGACGAGTTGGGCTCCAAAATTTTAATTATTAACGGCAAACCTGACGCGAGCAGCACGCTTGATATGAACACACAGGTTTTACTCGGACAAATCCCTATGATGCTTCATCCGAATCCGAAGAATATTTTTGTTGTTGGATTCGGTAGCGGCGTTACTCTAGGTTCGGTTTTAACGCACGAAATCAACAAAGTAACGTGTGCGGAAATTTCTCCCGAAGTAATTGAAGCAGGTTATTTGTTTAAAACGGAAAACGGGAATTGTCTTGCCGATAAACGATTAAACGTTGTGGTTGAAGATGCGCTGACTTATTTGAAACTTGCGAAAAATAAATATGATGTTATTATTTCCGAACCTTCCAACCCCTGGATTGCCGGAATAGGGAATCTTTTTTCAAAAGAATATTTCGAACGCTGTAAAACAAAACTTAATGATGATGGTCTGATGATTCAGTGGTTCCATACGTACGAACTAAGCGATGATATTATGAAACTCATTCTTCACACATTCAAAGCCGTATTTCCTTATGCGCAGTTATGGAACCCTCAGCAAGGGGATATTATCATGGTTGGTTCAAAAAAACCGATTACTTTGAATGTGGAACAACTTGAAGAAAAATTACAATTTGATAAAGTCAAAAAGAATTTTCACAAAATCAAAATTGAGAATGTTTTTACCTTCCTTTCGTGCGAAGCTTTTTCTGATGAAGGATTTTACAGCATTTCCGGAAATCTTACTATTAATTCCGAACTTCACCCACGCCTTGAATTTGAAGCGCCGAAAGCATTTTATCTGAATCAAATTTCAACCTTAACCTCGCGCAATGATGAACGGTTCAGAACTACAACCAACCATTTGTTGATACGCAATTACTTACAGACCCATGAACCGGCCATTGCTGAATTAACTTCGGCATTGGCTTTTCATTATAACGAATCAAACAATTACCGGTTGAGTTACGGCATTGCAAAGCTTCTTAGCGAAAAAAATCCTGCGGATTACACAACTTCAATTACTTTAATTAATTCCGAAGAAAAGCTTGGGATGAACAAGTTGAGACTTACGGAATTAGAAAAACTTTACCGTCAATTCCCCGATTCTCCATCTGTTGTACAAAATTATGCTTACGATAAAATTACAGAAGCGGTGTATGCCGTCTCCTTTCTCAAAAATTATCCAATTGATGATTACGCAAAAGAAATATTGAGGACAACAAAGAAAGATTCAGTCTCGCAGATAAAAGCCTTTGCAAATCTCGCAAATTTGTATCTGGAAAACAGCCAGCCGCAGCAAGCATACGAAATGGCTGAACGCGTTTCTAACCTCTTGGATGGAAATAAAAATTTAGGAAAGCTTATTGCACTTGATGATTTTTGTTACACGTATTCGGCTTCAAGTGCTTATACGTTACACTATAGAACGGCAATTGAATACCTTATGGGTTTAACAATGGTTAATCGTCAACATTCTAAAAAAGAAATGCTCGGAAGAATGATTGAGTGGAGGATGAAAAATTAAATTATTGTAATTAAGCAATCTGCCGCGATCCTGAAATCGCGGCAGATACAATTGAAATTAGTACGTTATTTTTATATCCTTCCCTAATTCAAACTTAAAAGGCATTACAACCCACACAGCAACCGGTTTACCTCCTTGCATCGCGGGAGTAAATGTATATTTCATTGCCGCTTCTATTGCTGATTGATTAAAGATTTCATTATCCGATTTTACCACAACTGCTCTTTTGGGAACTCCTTCTTTTCCAATAAGCATTTTAACAAATACACGCCCTTCAATTCCATTTTTTTTAGCCTCTTCAGGGTAAACGGGATTTGCTTTATTAACCATCTCCGGCATTTTTTCTACCGGAACAAATTTATCCATAGCCGGTTCTTCCTCATTCTCGTTTGACGGCATAGGCTTAAGTTCATCCTTTCGAAGTAATCTTCCCTTTACTGTTTTCTCGACTTCAAGTTTGAAAGCCACCGGGAGAATAACCCAAACCTTAACCGCCTTGTTATTTAACATTGCAGGAGAAAATGAAGCCTTTTTTGCTGCATCAATTGCAGCATTATCAAGCATATCTTTGACGCCTTGTTCTACTTTTACCTTTTCAACATTTCCTTTTTCACTAATTAAAAGTTTCAAATAGACCGTTCCTTCAATTCCAGCAAGCTTTGCTAATTTGGGATATACCGGCTTTAACTGAGATTTTAAAGACGGCGCTTTATCAACTTCTATAAAACCGGATTCATCCGGCTTCTGCATTTTTGCCCCTTCTTTTTGTTGAGCAATCAAGCCGAGAAAAGCAATGAGCATAAGCGATAGAACTAATTTAATTTTCATTTTTAGCCTCACATAGTTGGTTTAACTATAATTTGTTTTGTTCTTAAATAAGCGCCCGTAACTTCTACGGTTGGTAAAGCATTCATGAGAAGTTCGAGCTTTTCGTTCTGTTGCTTGACTTCGCGCGTTAAGTCGGCAAACTGTGTTTTATAATCTTCAGATCTTGAGTAGAAAAAGATCGTTAAGATCAAAAGTATTGTGGTAAATGCGTAAGTAACCGCATTGAAAACTTTTCTATTTATAAAAGCTGTTGTTTGTCTTTCGTTCAACTTCCCGATGGAGCGGAGAATTTTTTCATCAAGTTTGTCTGGAAATATTTTTATTGTATCAACAACTCCGCTTTTAAGCGCATTCAACTTTTTGAAGTATGCACGTCCTTCAATATCTTGTGAAAGCAACGTAAATAAGATTGGCTCTCTCCCTTTTTCAAGTTCTCCGTCAAAGTAGAGATCGATCATCGTTTCAATTTCTTTTCTATTCATTATTATCTCTCATTCAAAATGACTTTGGATAATTTAGCAATCAGCCTCTGCCGTGTTTTATACAATCTGCTTTTAACAAGGTTCTCATCAATTTTCATTACCTCGGAAATTTCTTTATAAGAAAAATCTCCGTATTCTTTTAAAAGAAAAACGTCACGCTGTTCAACATCAAGTTTTTCAAGTTCATTCATAACCATTTCATGCAGTTCTTTCGATTCCAATTCCTCCTCAAGTTTTACGGATGAATCAATCTCAATTTCATCCGTATCCACTACATTGAATTGGTCAACTCGAATTTTCTTAGTTCGATAGTAAGCATAAATTGCGTTGCGCGTTGTAGTATAGAGCCAAACATCAACGCGTTCGGAATTCCGTATGCTATTCATGTTTTCAAAAAACTTTTCAAAAACATTTTGAATAATGTCTTCACACATCATCATATCGCCGAGCATTTTACGCGCGTAGTTATAGAGCTTTGTTTTTTGCTGATTGTAGATCAGCGTAAACTCAACGATATTTTTTGTTACTTCACTCAAAAATTGTTTTTCTTTTATGTAAAGATGCTTTAAAGAGGGAAATGTTGCTAAAAGATCAAAAATTTTTTTAGAAAAGCGAGAAGGGGCATTGTTTCACCGAGAAACAAAAAAAGCCGCAGATAACTCCGCGGCTTTTCTTTAATAAACCAAGAAAAAAAATTACGCGATGGTAACTTCTTTTGTAAGATAAACATCTTGAACTAAGTTCACGATTTTGATTCCTTCAGCCATCGGGCGCTGGAAAGCTTTTCTTCCAAGGATTAATCCCATACCGCCGGCACGTTTGTTAATTACCGCAGTTTTGCAAGCATCGGCAAAATCATTTGCACCGGAAGCTCCGCCGCTATTAATTAATCCCGCTCTGCCCATATAATTATTCATCACCTGGTAACGGGTTAAATCAATTTGATTTTCGGAAGTTAGTTCGGTGTAAACGCGTTTATCAATTTTTCCATAAGAAACGCCGCCGGTATTTAGCGCCGTGTAGCCGCCGTTATTTTCCGGTAGTTTTTGCTTGATGATATCTGCTTGAATCGTAACGCCAAGATGATTTGCCTGCCCGGTTAAATCAGCTGAGACGTGGTAATCTTTATCGCTCTTGAATTTAGGATTACGCAAGTAGCACCAGAGGATTGTTCCTAAGCCTAATTCGTGTGCATACTGAAACGCTTCGCTTACTTCAACAATTTGTCTGCCGCTTTCATCCGAACCAAAATAAATTGTTGCGCCAACCGCAGCCGCACCCATATCATACGCTTGCTCAACGCCGGCAAACATAATCTGATCAAATTTATTTGGATAGGTAAGCAGTTCGTTATGATTGATTTTTACGATGAACGGAATTTTGTGCGCGTATTTTCTTGAAACCATTCCAAGCACGCCCAAGGTTGAAGCCACTGCATTACAGCCTCCTTCAATTGCTAACTTAACAATGTTTTCAGGATCGAAAAAATCGGGGTTCTTCGCGAAGGAAGCTCCGGCTGAATGTTCAATTCCCTGATCAACCGGCAATATGGAAACGTAACCGGTTCCTGCAAGTCTGCCTGAATGGAAAATCCATTGAAGATTTTTCATCACGTTAATGTTTCTGTCGCTCGGACTAAAAATTCTATCTACGAAGTCCGGTCCGGGTAAATGTAATTTTTCTTTTGGAACTTTAGCTGAATAGTTTAAGAGTGTGTCAGCTTCTTTACCAAGTAATTCTTGAATTTTGTTAATCATTGTAGCTCCGTTTTTCTTTTATAAATTATACAGTTCAAAAATAACGTGAAAAGGGATGAATTCAAACAGAGTTTAGAAGGGAATGAGAAATAAAGGGAGGGAAAACAATAATAGTTTAAAAATCTCTTGACTTTCTCATTTTTATTTTTGATTATAATTACAGAGAAAATTAATTACTCTCATTTGTTCCTTGTTCGCTGTTTCTTGAAATTAAAATATAGTGTTTTTGAATTCATAACCTGTGGCACCGTGGCGCCATTCGTAATTCCTAATTATTAATTATTAATTAATGAGGAGGTTATATGAAAACTTTTTTTAGAACTGATCAACCTCATTTCTTCTTCATCTTTTACTCGTTACCCTTTTTTACGGGACATACATTTTCTTACTTCACCGTCGGGGATAACTCAAATGTTAAGTAAAACGATTTGTCCCAATTCTATAGAAAAATCCCCCTATACGCGTGAAAGAACATTTACAAATCTATCATATATAATTTTGCAAATTACGCCAAAGTTATTATACGTTTTAATTCAGCTATACATAAGTGAAGTACACAGCCAGACAATTCATGTTAGCGGAAATATTTCCACTGACTCTACTCCTCTGTGTTGTGCAGAATTGATTTACCCTACAGGATTTATATAAATTGGGGCATCGACTTAACTCTAAATTATTTAAAGGAATTTTATAATGCCTAAAATATTAATAATAATCTTTGTTAGCATAATTTGTAACAATCTAATAGCTCAAAACTATGGCACTTGGAATAGTTTTGATGCACTTAACATCGCACGTCAAGCCAATTCTGCTGTACTTTTGGCAAATGGTAATATCCTGGTTGCTGGCGGTGAAAATGGAGAAGTTTTATCCTCTTGTGAAATATATGATGTTAATAATAAAAAATGGCGCAATACTTCTTACTTGAATTATGCAAGATACCGGTTAACTATGATAAGGCTTCTTGATGATAGAGTATTAGCTATTGGGGGTCAAGGTATTAAAAGTTGTGAACTGTTTGACCCAATAACTGAAACATGGAATTTAACTGATTCTCTTTATACAAAAAGATACTCATATAAAATTAATGCAATATTACTTGATGATGGAAGGGTATTAGTTACAGGAGGATTTTTTATCGACAAAGATTCTAACACGAGGGGATATTTAAATGTTTGCGAAATATATGACCCTTCCACAAATAAATGGTCATTAACAGATACGCTTAAATCCAAAAGAGCAGGTCACACTATTACGAAACTGAATGATGGCAGAATATTAGTAGCCGGCGGATTCAATGAAGATGAGTTATTTATTAACAAATGCGAAATCTTCGATCCTAATACAAATACATGGTCTTCGGGGGATACATTAAACTTTTCCAGAAATGCTCACTCCGCTATTTTGCTTCCAAACGGAAAAGTTCTGGTTGCTGGAGGCAAAGACGACGTCAATCCGACTGAACCCTGGCTAAGTTCTTGCGAACTTTACGATCCTGATAAAGATGAATGGTCTGTTGTTGGATCGTTATCTGTTTCAAGGACAGATGCTAAAGTATTTGCAGTATCTGACAATTTAATAATGTTTGTAGGTGGGGTTCAAAACGCGCGTCTTTGGGAACTTTACGATACGAACAAATTCGAGTCAGTTTATTTAAATGGATTCCCGGTTGATAAATTTGACCAGGAGATTTTAATCACTAAAGACAGTAGTATAATCAGTATTGCAGGATCCGAGGTAGACACAAGCGACGAGCTGCCTTTATTATTCGTTACCAATAAATGTGAAATATATAAATTTGGTTTAACAAATATTTATGAAGAAAATCACGTACCACAGAATTACAAGTTAAACCAAAATTACCCAAATCCGTTTAATCCGAATACGGTTATTACTTACTATCTGCCTGTCGGCAATTCTATAGCGTTGAAAGTTTACGATGTTTTAGGGCATGAAATAACAACACTAGAAGCTGGTTACAAATCACTAGGATATCATAAAGTTCGATTCAATGCTTTGGGATTTTCAAGCGGTGTTTATATATATCAGCTAACCGATGGTACAAAATCTATTTCAAAAAAAATGATTATAACAAAATGAGTAAACAAAAAATTTAGGAGAAAATGTAATGTTACATAAAAAATTTTATCAGACATCTATAATATTTTTATTCTTCTTAGTGAGTTCTATAACTTATTCGCAAAAGCTTACAAGATTAACTGCCGAAAATATGATGACTGAAGCCGATATTTATCTTGATAATAGTGGTGTAAGGTAATCCGATTTAGTTACTGTCAAATTTAATTCAAATATCTATGATCTTAAGAATGGGATGAGAAATGCCCAGATTGAAAAAGCAAGTAAAAAAGAAATAAAGGATGTGTTTAAATCGTTCAAAAAAAGATATGGAGAATTTGAGATTATCAAAGTTCACCCAAACAGATTCTGGGGGGATACTTTACGAACAAATAAACGTACCAAAAATATCGTACGTGTTCCAGATTTATCTCAAAAATTTAAATTAGTATTTGCAAATAAAGTGCCCGTTGATTCTATTACACAGGAACTGAGTATGTTACCTGAAGTAAAATTTTCTGAACCTCCTATTATTGCCTATACGTGTTTAGCTCCGAATGATCCTTTGTACGCAAATGACTGGGCATCAAACGCAATTAGTGCGGAGGGAGCGTGGGATATTACAACTGGGAATTCTAATATAACAATTTCAATAAATGATCGATTCGGAACAGACATACCTCCAGCGACACGCATACATGATGATTTAGCTGGAAAAGTTATATCACATAAAAACAGATTCGGAGATCACGGAACCAGTGTAGCCGGTGTTGCTGGAGCTAATACTAATAACAATTTAGGGGTAGCAAGTTTAGGATGGAATTTATCATTAAGGTTTCACAATTGGGTTGCGGAAGATATTGACGAAGCTGTTACTCAAGGAGTAGATATAATTAATTTTAGCTGGATTACCTCGTCATCGACAGCAGTCGCTGACGAATGTGAAGCTGCTTTGGCTCAAGGCGTGGTATTGGTTGCAGCGGCAGGAAACCAGCAAGGTCCACCGCCGGCAGTGTGGTACCCGGCAGCTCACAATTTTGGTGCAACAGGTCAGGTTATTGCCGTTAGTGCCACTGAAATGGATGCTAATCAAGAAGTATGGGTCGACTGGTGGAATTATAGCCCAGGCACTGACCCCATTGGAAACCCTACAACAGGTTTTATTGATTGTTCTGCACCTGGAGTTGCAATACCAATAGCTACATATGAAAGCACATATTCTCTATATGGTCAAGGGACTTCATTAGCCGCTCCTCGTGTCAGCGCTTTAGTAGGATTAATTCTTTCAATAGATAATACATTAACACCGAATGATATTTATGATATTATTACACGGACAACTGAAAAGGTAGGAATAAACAGCTATGATGTTAATGGCTGGAACAGATATCTGGGGTATGGAAGAATAAATGCCAACCAAGCAGTACTTCTTGCCCTTGCTTACGCAAACAAATCAACAACTTATTATGCATCCGGTTACAATAACAATCATACAATTGAGCGGGGATATTCCGGCAAGCTTCACGAGGTATTTCATGGCGGAGGGGAAATCTTCTACCGCAGAAGCAGCAACAGCGGAAGTATCTGGGAGATAACCACAAGATTAAGCAGCGGAAACGGAAGTAATGACGCTCCTTCAATTGTTGCCGGATATAGTGATGTCCTTTGCGCAGTCTGGCAAAACAAAATTGATAGCCGTCATTACAATATCATGTATTCTTTCAGTTCGAATTCTGGAACAAGCTGGACAACACCGGCAATTGTTGCAGGATGCTCAAATGTTTGGATCTCATACTATCAGAGCGAAGATTATTATGGACCCGGTCCAACGCCGGTAATTGCCAGTTTTTTCCAGGGTGGGTCGGAAGGATCCTCAAGCTTTCTATTAGTGTTTGCTGCGGAGAATGGTTTACATTATAGGTATGCTAACAGTTATAGTTCAGGCTGGTCAATTCCTTCAAATGATATTGTCCCCGGCAGCTATGGATCTAGTTCACAG
>Ga0210009_1001592_pt1 | contig 18751 bp, 14 predicted proteins | sample CryGeyCG2114_065_FD_185457 | JGI IMG/M metagenome (GOLD analysis project Ga0210009, IMG submission 185457) | Groundwater microbial communities from aquifer - Crystal Geyser CG12_big_fil_rev_8/21/14_0.65 (SPAdes) (version 2) | ecosystem: Environmental > Aquatic > Deep subsurface > Groundwater ... | reverse complement strand
CTCGTCGGTGTTGAAGGAGAGGTCGTCGCAGTACAGGATGAAACGCTCGGCCCGCCCCTGCACCAGCCCGATGATATGCGACAAGTCGATCAGCCCCTGCTTGTCGATCTGGATCGCGCGCAGACCTTGCGCGGCATATTCGTTCAGCAAAGCTTTGACGAGGGAAGATTTTCCAGTGCCGCGCGCGCCGGAGAGCAACACGTTGTTCGCGCTGCCGCCGTTAACGAATTGCAGCGTGTTCTGCCGAATGCGTTGTTTCTGGTCGTCGATGCCGAACAGGTCGGTCAGCGCGATACGTTGAAAATTGGGAACGGGATGCAGGGCGCGCTGCCGGTGATCCCAACGAAAAGCCGCGGCAGATTGCCAATCGGGGGCTTGCGGCTGCGCGCCGGGCAAAATACTCTCCAGGCGGGAGAGCAGGCCTTCGGCTCGATTAAGGAAACGATCTAGTTTGTCCATTAGGAGGATCCTTATCTGCTTGGCCACCCGCCTCCCCTTGCGCCGCCGAGTAGCGCAAACTGGTCAGGGGTAGTCCGACGACTATGTTTGAGCACGTGACCGCGTAGCGGGTCGTGCGAGTTTATGAGGGGGCCTGACCAGTCGAGCAACGCAGGGAACCCCGAAGGGGCGGCACACCGGGGTCGCCTTTTAGTTGCGGCATAACATGCTTCGCATATTAGCCTTCACTGCAACTTCGTTGTCTTTGGTTACTTTCTTTTGGCAAAGCAAAAGAAAGTAACCTGCTGCCGGGCAGCCCCCGGCGAAGTTGATTTGCTCTACAAACTAACTTCTGTAGCTCGCGTTGATCTTGACGTAGTCGTAAGAAAAATCGCACGTCCACAGCGTGGCATTCACCGTTCCGCGATTCAGCACCACACGGATGGTAATTTCGCTTTGCTGCATCACACGCTGGCCGTCTGTTTCCAGATAACTTGGTGCGCGGCCGCCGTTCTCAGCCACCAGCACATCGTCGAGATACAGCTTCAGTTTCTCAACATCGAGATCGGCCACCCCCGCGTAGCCAATTGCAGCGAGGATGCGCCCGAGATTGGGGTCGGAGGCGAAGAAGGCGGTCTTGACCAGCGGCGAATGGGCGATGGCGTAGCCGATCTTCTTGCACTCGGCTGCGTCTTTGCCCCCTTCAATCTGAATGGTGATGAACTTGGTCGCGCCTTCGCCGTCGCGCACGATGGCCTGTGCCAGCACCGTCGCCACTTCCGTAACGACCTCCAGCATCTGCCAACGGTTGGTGTCGTCGATCACCACACCGCTCCGGCCTGTAGCGATCAGCATCAGCGCATCGTTGGTGGAGGTGTCGCCGTCCACCGTAATGCAATTGAAAGAGGCATTCGCCGCATCCTTGACCATCAGTTGCAACAGCGGTTGCGGGATCGCTGCGTCGGTGGCGATGTAGCCCAGCATGGTGGCCATGTTGGGGTGAATCATGCCGGAGCCCTTGGCAATGCCGGTGACAGTGACAATCTTGCCGTTGATCTGTACTTGACGCGACACTGCTTTAGCCACGATGTCGGTGGTCATGATGGCTTGCGCGGCATCAAACCAGTTGTCGGCCTGCAGATTGGCGATGGCTTGCGGCAAAGCGGCGACAATTTTGTCCACGGGCAGCGGCTCCATGATGACGCCGGTCGAATAAGGCAGGACTTGTTCGGGCGCGCAGCCCAGCAATTGCGCCAACTCAGCACAGGTCGCGCGTGCGGCCTGCATTCCCTGTTCGCCGGTGCCGGCATTGGCGTTGCCGGTGTTGACCACTAATGCGCGGATACCTTTGTCTGCGGCGAGATGCTCGCGCGCCACGGTGACGGGGGCAGCACAGAAACGGTTGGTGGTGAACACCCCGGCAACCGTCGCGCCCGCATCCAGCTTGATAACCAGCAGATCCCTGCGTTGCGCGTACTTGATGCCGGCTTGCGCAACACCCAAAGCAACGCCCGCAACGGGCAGCAGAGAATCCGCGACGGGCGCATCAAGATTAACCGGCATGATTCAGAAACGTCCGCCGGTCTTGTACAGGTAGTTGGTCATTTCGACCGACTGCGCATTCATGCGGCGCACGATGCCATGCACGTGGCGGACGATGCCGCGCATCACGTAATAGACGATGGCGGGTTGGTAATTCAGCAGCGATTCAAATTTGCCGCGATCCAACACCAGCACCTTGCAATCGGTCTTGGCCGTCACGGTCGCGCTGATCTGCGAGACATTACCGCCGACGAAGGTGATGATACCGGCCAGATCACCCGGTTGCAGCAGATGCAGCGTTGCCTGTTCGCCGCCTATCGTTGCGGTCGCCTCGACTTCACCGCTGGACAGCACGATCAGGGAGTTCTTCAGCCGCTCTTCGCCGGGACGCAACAGACTTTGGCCTGCTTTGAACTCCATGACCTCGAATAGCTGGCCGAGCGTTTCAATCTCGGCATCGCGCAATTCTTCGGTCAACGTCGAGCTGTGCAGGGTTTGTAAAATCAGATCATCGGTCGGCATCGTCTTCTCCCGTCTAGTTGATTTGTTCAATTCAATTTACCGTGGCACTGCTTGTATTTCTTGCCCGAACCGCACGGGCATGGATCGTTGCGCCCGACTTTTTGCCCGCTGCGCACAAAAGGTTTGTGCTCCGCATCAGCCGGCTCGTTGTGCCCCAGCGCCTCGTCGTAATCTGAGTGATGATACTGCACATTTTCAGGCGCGTGGGGTGCCTCCGCCTCCTGTACCGCCTGCTCACTGCGAATCTGGACATTGAGCAAGGTCTGTACGACATCGCGCTTGATCGCATCCAGCATGGCAGAGAACAATTCGAATGCCTCGCGCTTGTATTCCTGTTTGGGATTCTTTTGCGCATAGCCGCGCAAATGGATGCCCTGGCGCAAATGATCGAGCGCCGCCAGATGCTCACGCCAGTGCTGATCCAGACTTTGCAGCATCACGACGCGCTCATAACCGTGCATCAACTCGGCGCTGACCTGCTCCACTTTTTCCTGGTACTGCAGGCGGGCAGCCTCGGCGATGCGGCGGAACAAACCGGTCGGGTCGAGTTGCTTGTCCTGCTCCATCCATTGTGCGGCCGGCAGGTGCAACTGGAATTCGGCAGCCAGTACCTTCTCCAGCCCCGCCACATCCCATTGTTCTTCCATGCTGTCCGGCGGCAGGTGCAGATTGACCAGATCGAGCAGCACGCTGTCGCGCATCGCATCGATGGTGTCGCTGATATCCTTGCTTTCGAGCAACTCCGCGCGTTGCTGGTAGATCACTTTGCGCTGATCGTTGGCCACATCGTCGTATTCCAGGATCTGTTTGCGCATGTCGAAATTGCGCGCCTCGACCTTGCGTTGCGCATTCTCGATGGCGCGCGTGACCCAGCTGTGCTCGATCGCTTCTCCCTCCGGCAATTTGAACCGGTTCATGATCGCCGCCACCCGATCCGAGGCGAAGATACGCAACAACGGATCTTCCAGCGACAGGTAGAAACGACTGGAACCGGGATCGCCCTGGCGCCCGGAACGGCCGCGCAATTGGTTGTCCACCCGGCGCGATTCGTGGCGTTCGGTGCCGATGATGTGCAGGCCGCCGCTGGCGATGACCTGCTGGTGCACCGGTTGCCATTCGCTGCGCAATTCGGCAATGCGTTGCTCGCGGGTGGCGGCATCCAGACTTTCGTCCATGCGCACCAGTTCGATCGGCTTCTCCACGTTGCCACCGAGCACAATGTCGGTACCGCGCCCCGCCATGTTGGTGGCGATGGTGATCATCCCGGGACGGCCCGCCTGCGCCACAATCTCGGCCTCATGTGCATGCTGTTTCGCATTCAACACCCGATGCGGCAATTTGACTTTTTCCAGCAGGCCCGACAGCAACTCGGACGTCTCGATTGAGGTCGTCCCCACCAATACCGGCTGTCCGCGTTCGTGACAATCGCGGATATCGGCGAGCACCGCCGTGTATTTCTCCTGCGCGGTGAGGAACACCTTGTCCATCAGATCGTTGCGTATCGTAGGGCGGTTGGGCGGCACGATCACCGTTTCCAGACCGTAGATGGACTGGAATTCGAATGCCTCGGTATCTGCCGTGCCGGTCATGCCGGACAATTTTTCGTACATGCGGAAATAGTTCTGGAAGGTGATCGAGGCCAGGGTCTGGTTCTCTTTCTGGATGGTCACCCCCTCCTTGGCTTCAACCGCCTGATGCAGCCCGTCCGACCAGCGCCGCCCGGCCATCAGGCGTCCGGTGAATTCATCCACGATCACCACTTCGCCGTTCTGCACCACGTAATGCTGGTCGCGATGGAACAGGTTGTGTGCGCGCAAGGCCGCGTACAGATGATGGATCAGGGTGATGTTCGCCGGATCGTACAGACTGCCGCCAGCCGGAAGCAATCCGGCCTGTTCCAGCAACTGTTCGGCACGTTCATGCCCGGCCTCGCTCAACAAAATCTGGTGGTTCTTTTCATCCACGCTGTAATCGCCGGGCGCTTCCTCGGTCGCTTGCCGGGTAAGCAGCGGCACCAAAACATCGACTCGCACATAGATATCGACATCATCCTCGGCCTGACCGGAGATAATCAACGGGGTGCGCGCCTCGTCGATCAGGATTGAATCCACCTCGTCCACGACGGCAAAATTCAAGGTGCGCTGAAAACGCTCCTCCGCACTGGCCGCCATGTTGTCGCGCAGATAATCAAAACCGAATTCATTGTTGGTGCCGTAGGTGATGTCGGCAGCATAGGCGGCCTGCTTTTCCGCCTGCGCCATGCTGGTCAGGATGACCCCGACCGACAGGCCAAGGAAACGATACAGACGCCCCATCCACTCGGCGTCGCGCGCCGCCAGATAGTCGTTCACCGTCACCACGTGCACACCCTTGCCGGACAAGGCATTCAGATAAGCGGCCAGCGTCGCCATCAGGGTCTTGCCCTCGCCGGTGCGCATCTCGGCGATCTTGCCGTAATGCAGCACCATGCCGCCGATCAGCTGCACGTCGAAATGTCGCATCTGCAACACGCGCCGACTGCCTTCGCGCACCACGGCAAAAGCCTCCGGCAACAAATCGTTGAGCGACTCGCCTTGCGCCAGGCGCTGCCTGAATTCCGGGGTTTTGGCCTGGAGTGCCTCATCGGAGAGCGCGACTATTGCAGACTCGAGGGTGTTGATGCGGGTAACGGTCTGCCGATATTGTTTAAGCAAACGGTCATTGCGGCTACCGAAGACGGACTTTAACAATCTGGAAATCATGCTGTCATTTTCTGTGGCTAATGTTGCAAACAAATAAAAAGGGTGAGGCGCTCACCTCACCCTGACGCGAAATCAATGCGTTCAGCTTGCTGCTTTTTGCAGGAAACGCACGGGGTTTTGCGCAATCCCTCTGTAACGTACCTCGAAATGCAGGTGATTACCGGTGGAGCGCCCGGTACTCCCCACTCTGGCAACCTCATGTCCTCGCCGCACCACCTCACCCACCTGAACCAGCACCGAAGAGGCGTGCGCATAGCGAGTCGTGATCTGGTTGCCGTGATCAATTTCGACCATATTACCATACTGGGGATGCGGGCCGGCGAACACCACCACGCCGCCGGCCGAGGCATAGATCGGGGTACCTTGCGGCACCATGTAGTCAACGCCTTCGTGCAGTGCGTTCTGGCCGGTGAATGGATCCAGCCGCCAGCCAAAGTTGGATGAATACCAGCTGGATTTGACCGGGGCAATTGAGGGCAACATCTTTTTATCCAGGCGATCCTGCTGCAACAAGGTCTCCAGTGCGACCAGTTTGTCACTGCGATCGCCCAGCAATACCCTCAAACCATCCAATTGCTGGCCCAGGGATTCCATTGATACTTCATTTTGTGGCGAGGCCGGCAAATAGGGGCCACCCTGTGCCGGCGCGAGGTCAAACGAAAACTCACTCGGCTTCATGCCGCTCATCTTGGCAAGTCTTGCCCCCAAGCCATCAAGGCGTTGCAACTGCGCCTGCATCTGCCCGAGGCGGGCTGCCATTGCATCCAGACTCTGCCGCAGGTAAATCTCCTGCTTGCGCTGCTCTTCGGCTTGCGCACTCGCCAGCCAGGTGCGCAACTCATCGCTGATCACTCCAGGCTGAAAGCGAACAATGGCATACTGTGCCGTCAGCACCGCGGCAACGAACAGACTGAACGCCAACAATCCGGCAATAAACAGATGCACACTCGTCAACGTCAGACTGCGCGCTTTTGCATAATGGCTGGAAACCAGAATAATATTCATACCATACCCCTTTTACGAGACTATCTTAGAACCGTGCCCCATCACCTGAACGCATTCATCGAGTCGAACCCGAATTTGCGCACACTTGCACAAGCGGTCGGGCAAGTCTCCTTGTTGCAACGCCATTTTCAAGCAATCGTCCCCTTCGCACTCGGTCAGAGCAGCCGCGCCGTACACTACGCTGACGGGCGCTTGACGCTGGAAGCGGACAACGGTGCGGTGGCCGGAAAACTGCGCCAACTCGTCCCCCACATAATTTCTTCATTTCGAACAAGTGGATGCGAGGTTACTGGAATTCAGATTCGGGTGCAAGCAAGCAACACGCCGCCGCGCGCACCCGCCCATCCGAGATTACTCGGCGAGCAAGGCAGGCACGCACTCGAGGCGCTCGCTGGCGAACTGCCTGACGACAGCCCGCTCAAATCGTCGCTTGAACGGATGATCAAGCGGGCGCGCTAACCCTCAAGCCACAGATGGACACGGATACACACGGATAGCGCACCCTTTTGTACCAGTTTGGCAATTCGAGCAACCAGTGATAACCCCTATTGGCGCAACCAAATGTTTATCTGTGAGAATCAATAGTCATCTGTGGCCCAATCATGTTTTCTGACTATTTGAAAACACGCCAAGCAGACAAGCCGAAGCGTTCCAGCAAATACAACACCCCGAACACCAGCAGCAAAAACACGACGAACTGTGCAACCTGCACAGCCCACTTGAGATAGCGCGCATCGCGCGAAAAGAGATAGGCGCCCACAGCCGCCGCCATGAACAGGGCCGACAACAACAGAACCAGCCGGATCAGCATAAAACCTAGGCTGCCTGCAATTGCAGGCGCAGGAAATCCGGGGCTTCCTCCTTGTTGTCAAAGGTAACGAACTCCCATGCCTGCTCATCAGCCAGCAAAGCACGGCACAAGGCATTGTTCAGGGCATGGCCCGATTTATGCCCTGAAAAGGCACCAATCAGCGGATACCCGAGCAAATACAGGTCCCCAATCGCATCCAGCACCTTGTGCTTGACGAATTCATCCTCAAACCGCAGACCGTCCGGATTGATGACGCGGTATTCATCCATCACGATAGCGTTGTCCAGATTGCCTCCCAGCGCCAGCCCCTGCGCGCGCATGTACTCCACCTCCTGCATGAAACCAAAGGTGCGTGCGCGACCGACTTCCTTTACATAGGATTGCTTACCCAGATCCACCGTCACCTGCTGTTTCGTACTGGCGAATACAGGGTGCGCGAAATCAATGGTGAAATCGAGACGGTAGCCGTTGTAGGGTTCGAAGCGAACCCATTTGTCGCCGTCCTTCACTTCGATCATTTTCTTGATGCGAATGAATTTCTTGGCGGCTTCCTGCTCGATGATCCCGGCCGATTGCAGCAGGAAGATGAACGTCCCGGCACTGCCGTCCATTATGGGCAGCTCTGGACTGGTCAGTTCGACGATGGCATTATCAATACCCAAGCCTGACAAGGCGGACATCAGGTGCTCGACTGTCGCCACCCGTGCCCCGCCCTCCTCCAGACAGGTGGACAGACGCGTGTCGTTCACCGCCTTCGCCTTGGCGTGAATATCCACCGGCTGCGGCAGATCCACGCGGCGAAACACGATGCCGGTGTCCACACCGGCCGGACGCAAGGTGAGATAGACCTTCTCCCCGGTATGCAGCCCGACTCCTGTCACCTCGACTACCGTCTTCAATGTGCGTTGCTTGACCATTTCTGATTACCTGACAAAACTCGTGTGCAGTTTACCATGCGCCCCCAGCGCGGAACCGAGCCTGCACCACCCCTCATCCTCAATCCGCCTGCTTGCGCAGGAACGACGGAATATCCAGCGTTTCCACCCCGGACTGTTTCATCGCTTCAACCGCCTCACGATGGCGTCCGGAACGATAAACTGCGGGCGTTTCCAGTTCGTTGAAATTGACCAGCGGCGCATCATGCGTGCCGGTGCGCAACTGCTTCTCGTAAGCCAGCACCGGCTTGGTTTGCGGCTTGCGCAGCGAGCCGAGGCCGGTTGCCACGATGGTGACGCGCAGCTCGTCGCCCATGTTCTCGTCGAACACGGAACCGACGATCACCGTGGCTTCCGCTGCGGCGAACTGGAAGCAGTTCATCACTTCGTGCAATTCTTCCAGCGTCAGATTGCTGCTCGAAGTGATATTCACCAGGATGCCGCGCGCACCGGACAGATCGACGTCTTCCAGCAGCGGGCTGGCAATGGCCTGTTCGGCGGCACGCTGTGCCCGACCTTCACCGGCAGCGGAAGCCGCGCCCATCATCGCCATGCCGTTCTCCGACATCAGCGTGCACACGTCGGCGAAATCCACATTGACCATGCCGGGCACGTTGATCACTTCGGCAATACCCGCCACCGCGCCCTGCAGTACGCCATTCGCCGCCTTGAATGCAGCCGGCAGGGTGGTCTTGCCGCCCAGCACTTCCATCAGCTTGGCATTCGGCACGATGATGAGCGAATCGACATACGCCGCCAATTCCTCGATGCCGGCCTGCGCCAGTGCCATGCGTTTGCCCTCGAACAGGAAAGGCTTGGTCACCACGGCCACGGTAAGGATGCCCATTTCCTTGGCCACCTGCGCGATGATCGGGGCGGCGCCGGTGCCGGTACCGCCGCCCATGCCGGCAGTGATAAACACCATGTTCGCACCACTGATGATCTCGGCGATACGTTCCCGGTCTTCTTCCGCCGCGGCCTGTCCGACCTGCGGTTTGGCGCCGGCGCCCAGCCCTTTGGTCAGGCCCGCACCGATTTGCAGCTGGACCCGGGCTTTGCTGCGTTTCAATGCCTGCGCATCGGTATTGATAGTGATGAACTCGACGCCCTGCACGCCCTGCTCGATCATGTGATCGATGGCATTGCCGCCGCAGCCGCCCACCCCTACCACCTTGATCACCGCGCCTTGCGGTTGTGCATCCAACAGTTCGAAAGCCATCATTTTTCTCCTTGGGTTGATATCAATAAATTATTCAAAAAAAACCTGCCCCGCCATGCCTGCTAAAAATTCCCCTTAAACCACATCTTCATCTTTTCCAACACCTCCTTGAATGACCCCGCACCCACTCTCGCCCCCTCGTTGCGCTGTCGCCGCTCCAGTCCGTACAGCAGCAAACCGACACCCGTCGCATAACGCGGTGTCTTTACCACCGCCGACAGCCCGCCGATATTGCACGGCAGTCCCAGTCGCACCGGCAAATGGAATATCTCCTCGCCCAACTCGACCATGCCCTGCAGCGCACTGCTGCCACCGGTGATCACGATGCCGGAAGACAGCAGCTCTTCCATTCCGCTGCGCCGCAATTCGGTCTGTACCAGCGAATACAACTCCTCCACGCGCGGCTCGATCACCTCCGCCAGGGTTTGCCGCGACAACATGCGCGCACTGCGCTCGCCCACACCGGGCACTTCGATCGGCGCATCGGTCGCCAGTTGGCGCAAGGCACAGCCGTATTTGATCTTGATGTCTTCTGCGTCCTTGGTCGGCGTGCGCAATGCCATTGCGATATCGTTGGTAATCTGGTCGCCCGCAATGGGAATCACCGCGGTGTGGCGGATCGCGCCGTTGGTAAAGATCGCCACGTCGGTGGTGCCGCCGCCGATGTCCACCAGACACACGCCCAGTTCCTTCTCGTCATCCGCCAGCACCGCCTTGCTCGACGCCAGCGGTTGCAGGATCATGTCGTTCACTTCCAGTCCGCAGCGGTGGATACATTTCAGAATGTTCTGCACGGCAGACACCGCGCCGGTCACAATATGAATTTCCACTTCCAGGCGCATGCCGCTCATCCCCAGCGGCTTCTTGATTCCTTCCTGTCCGTCGATGCTGAACTCCTGCTCCAGGATGTGCAGAATCTGCTGGTCGCCCGGCAGGCTGATCGAACTGGCGGTCTCGATCGCGCGCACCACATCGGTCTGCACGACCTCCTTCTCCTTGATCTTGATCATGCCGTGCGCGTTCGAGCTGCGGATATGCCCGCCCGCGATACCGGTATAGACCTCGCGGATCTTGCAGTCCGCCATCAACTCGGCTTCCTGCAGCGCCTGCTGGATGGCGCCGACCGTGGCATCGATGTTCACCACCATGCCCTTCTTCATACCCGATGACTGGTGCATGCCGGCACCGATTACCTCCAGCCTGCCCTCCGCGGTTATCTCAGCGACGATGCACGCAATCTTGGAGGTGCCAATGTCGAGTCCGACGATCAAATTCTTGCTTTCCTTGCTCATGGCTCTCTCCCGAAACTCAAGGGCATTTCCATAAATCCATTTTTCATAAGCCCTCTCACGCTGCGCCGCCCGGCACGTAAGTGGCAAAACCATCGCGATAGCGCAGATCGACCCGGCGCACCTCCGACACGTTACTGGCGAAGCCAGCCGATTGCGGGAGGAGGTGCGATGCGCCCGGCATCGCGGCCAGGCTGGACGGATACACCCTGACGAAGCGCGCCAGCCGTTCACTCACTGCCTCCCGTCCCAACGCCACTTGCAACCCGTCATCCAGCTCGATCTGCCACGCCAGGCGCGGCGACAGCGCGATGCGCGCGATATGCCGCCGCAGCGGTTGCAGCTGGCGATTCATCTCGTTATAGGTCTGCGCCATCTGCCGCGAGTTATGCGCTTCGCCTGCAAAGACGGGGAGCCGCTCATCCGTTTCGGCGTGAAACACCTCGCCGTAAGTATTCACCAGCCCGCTCTCGTTCCAGTTCGCCAGCGCGACATGCTCTTCCAGCTCCACCTGCAACACCCAGGGAAACTTGCGCCGCACACTGGCCTGGCGCACCCAGGGCAGTTGCTCGAGCGACTGCCGCGTGCGCTGCAGATCGACCGTGAAAAAATTGCCCTGCACTTGCTCCACCACCTTGCGCAATTGCGCTGCCGTCACATGGCCGGGTGCAGTCGTCAGCTCCACCGTGCGCAAAGCAAATGCGGGCAAGCGCAAAGCGTAGTTCGCCCCAAACCACAGCAGCCAGACCGCACTCACCGCCAGCAACAGCTTGGTCAGTGCACGCATGCGTGTCGCGTCAGCCCACATGCGCCACCTCCAGAATCCGCAGCACCAGTTGCTCGAAACTGATCCCCGCCTGCCGCGCCGCCATCGGCACCAGGCTGTGGTCGGTCATCCCTGGCGAGGTGTTCGCTTCCAGCAAATAGGCTTTACCATCCTCCGCGCCGCGCAAAAAATCCACCCGTCCCCAACCTTCGCCGCCGATCAATGTGAACGCCTGCAAGGCCAACTGCTGCATCGCGGCTTCGTCTGCCGCACTCAAACCGCACGGGCACAGATAACGCGTGTCATTGCTCAGGTATTTCGCCTCGTAGTCATAGAATTCGTTGGCCGGTTCGATCTTGATCACCGGCAATGCGCGGCCGTCGAGGATGGCCACCGTGTATTCGCCGCCGCTGACAAAACTCTCGGCGATCACCACCTTGTCGTGTCGGGCCGCTTCGGCGTAGGCATCCGGCAATTCCGTTACGGTGCGGACCTTGCTGATGCCTACGCTGGAACCTTCGCTGGCCGGCTTCATGAACAGCGGCAGGTCGAGATGGTCGGCCAGCGCCGACCAGTCGGTCGGCGCGAACAAGGCTTCATATTCCGGAATGGGCAAGCCGGACGCCTGCCAGATCATCTTGCTGCGCCATTTATCCATCGCGATGGCGGAGGCCAGCACCCCGCTGCCGGTGTAGGGGATACCCATCAGTTCGAGCGCGCCCTGCACCGTGCCATCCTCGCCGAAGCGCCCGTGCAGCGCGATGAACACGCGGTCAAACTTTTCTTCGCGCAAAACATGCAGGTCGCGCTCGGCCGGATCGAAGGCATGCGCATCCACGCCCGACTTTTGCAGCGCCGCCAATACCGCCGCGCCGCTCTTCAGTGACACTTCACGCTCGGCAGATCGCCCGCCGAGCAGCACCGCGACTTTTCCATAGTTCTTCATTTCACATTTCTCACTAAAATCAAATCTGCCGCAGAGAACACAGAGCACACAGAGAAACCCTCCGTACTCCCTCTGTGATCTCTGTGTTCTCTGTGGCTAAACATTCTTTTCCCCAATAATTTTTACTTCCGGGTGCAAATCGATCCCCGTCTGCCGCAACACCGTGTGCCGTACTTCGCTGATCAGGTCCTCGATGTCTGTCGCCGTCGCGTCGCCTGCGTTGACGATGAAGTTGGCATGCTTCTCCGATACCTGCGCACCGCCGATACGCTTGCCTTTCAAGCCACAGCTTTCAATTAAACGCGCCGCATAATCGCCGGGCGGATTGCGAAATACCGATCCGCAATTCGGCAACTGCAAGGGCTGACTGGCGCTGCGTTTCTCCATCAGCCCCTTGATCGCCTCGCGCGCCGCATCGACATCGCCCTGCTCAAAACGCAGCCAGGCACCGACGAAGAACTCTTCACTCTCTTTGCGCAATGCCACATGGCGATAGCCAATGTCATATTCCTGTGCTGTACGCTCCAGCAATTCACCGCTGCGCATGAGCACCTGCACGCGCTGCACCTTCTGCCAGGTTTCGCCGCCATAGCAGCCGGCGTTCATCGCCAGCATGCCGCCCAGAGTGCCGGGAATGCCGACAAAGAATTCCGCGCCGCACAGATGGTTCGTCGCCGCGAACCGCGCCAGCTTGGCGCCCGCCACGCCGGCCTGTGCATAGATCGTGTCGCCCTCAATTCGCAGTTCATTCAACGCACCGACCAGCAACAACACCGTGCCGCGGAATCCGCCATCGCGCACCAGCAGGTTGCTGCCGAGGCCGACCGCCAGCAGGGGTTCGGCAGCGGGTATCTGGCGCAGGAACCGTTGCAAATCAGCCAGATCGGCGGGTTGGTACAGTCGTTGCGCGACCCCGCCCGCACGCCAGCTCACGTGGCGACTCATGGGCTCGTCATGGAGCATCTCTCCACGCAACGCTGTCGTCCTGAACTGTGTCGGTTCGCTCATATTCATTTTTGCGCCAGCTTCGCCACCAGATTCGGCACACCGCCGATGCTGCCCGCGCCCATGGTCAGCACTACATCGCCATCTTTCGCCATCTGCAAAATGGTCTGCGCCATGTCGGCGATGTTTTCGACAAACACTGCTTCGTTCTGTCCGGCCACGCGCACGGCATGCATCAGCGCGCGCCCATCCGCCGCCACGATGGGCGCCTCGCCTGCCGCATAAACTTCGGCCAGCGCCAGCGCATCCACCGTCCCCAGCACCTTGACGAAATCCTCGAACAGGTCGCGCGTGCGCGTATAGCGGTGCGGCTGAAAAGCGAGCAGCAAACGTCTGTCCGGAAACGCACCGCGCACCGCCGCGATGGTTGCCTTCATTTCCACCGGGTGATGGCCGTAGTCATCGATCAACGTGAATGAACCGCCTGCGGGGAGAGGGATTTCACCATAGCGCTGCATGCGTCTTCCCACCCCCTCGAATTCATCCAGCGCGGCAACAATGGCTGCCGGGGCAACTCCAACCTCAAGGCCGACGGCAATGGCGGCCAGTGCGTTCAACACGTTGTGCAAGCCGGCCAGGTTGAGCGTGATGTCCAGATCCAACTGCTTTCCCTCATAGACGCATTTCTCGTCACCCCGGCACTGCGCGGTAAAACGCATCCGGCCGCCTTCATGCCGCACATTCACCGCACGGATCTGCGCCTGCTCACTAACCCCGTAGGTGGTGACCGGCTTGCTGATGCGTGGCAATATCTCGCGCACATTGGCGTCATCCACGCACAACACGGCACGGCCATAGAACGGCAGGCGCTCGATGAAATCAATGAAGGCCTGTTTCAATTTATTGAAGTCGTGGTCGTAGGTCTCCATGTGGTCGGCATCAATATTGGTGACGACCGCCAGAATCGGCGTGAGGTAAAGGAACGAGGCATCCGACTCGTCCGCTTCAGCCACAATGAACTCGCCGGTCCCCAAACGCGCATTGGCGCCGCTGCTGTTGAGGCGCCCGCCGATGACGAAGGTCGGGTCGTAGCCGCCCTTGGCCAGCACGGTGGTTACCAGTGAAGTCGTGGTCGTTTTGCCGTGCGTGCCTGCCACCGCAATGCCCTGGCGCAGGCGCATCAACTCTGCCAGCATCACCGCGCGCGGCACGACCGGAATGCGCTGCGCGCGCGCCGCCACTACTTCCGGGTTGTCCGCCTTTACCGCGGTCGAAACCACCACCGCATCCGCATCGCGCAAATTTTTCGCGTCATGGCCGTGATGGATCTCTGCGCCCAGCGATTGCAAACGCAGGGTCACGGTACTGTCCGCCAGATCGGAACCGCTCACCTTGAAGCCGAGGTTGAGCATCACCTCCGCGATGCCGTTCATGCCGGAGCCGCCAATACCGACGAAGTGGATGTTTTTGATTTTATGTTTCATTGAAAACCTCTCACCACAGAGACACAGAGACAACCAACCCCGGATTTCCTCAAAAACGCACGGAGCAGTGCCAGACAGCAATCCACGATGGCAAGAGCACAGCCATCTACAGCTTTTGCCTTTCTCTGTGTCCCTGTGTCTCTGTGGTGAATTGTTTTTCTCATGTCGCCAGCTCCGCACATATCTTTGCCACTTGCGCCGTCGCATCCGCTTTCGCCAGGCTGCGCGCCACTTGCGCCATCGCCAGCAATTTTTCCCGCGTCAATTCGCGCAGCAGTTGCGCCAATTTCTCCGCGCTCAATTCTTTCTGCGGCAACAGGATTGCCGCACCCTGCTCACTCAAAAATCGGGCGTTGTGAATCTGGTGGTCGTCCACCGCGAACGGGAAAGGCACCAGCACGCTCGCCACCCCCGCTGCCGCCAGCTCGGCAATCGTCAAGGCACCGGCACGACAGATCACTACATCGGCCGCGGCATACTGCCGCGCCATGTCGTCGAGGAAGGCGCGGATGTCAGCAGCCACGCCAGCTCGCAAGTACAAGACCTGCACCGCTTCCAGATTTTTCTTCCCGGTCTGGTGCACCACGTGCGGCCGTTGCTGTTGCGGCAGCAAAGCCAGCGCCTGCGGCAACGCTTCGTTCAGCGCCTGCGCACCGAGGCTGCCGCCCACCACCAGCACGTTCAAAGTTCCGTTGCGTGCGGCATAACGCGCCTGCGGCGCGGGCAGCGCCGCGATGTCGGCGCGCACCGGGTTGCCGCACCACTCGCTGCGCGGCAACACTTGGGGGAAGCCGCTCAACACGCGCGCCGCCAGCTTTGCCAGCACCCTGTTGCTCATCCCGGCGATGGAATTCTGCTCATGGATCACCAGTGGCCGGCGCAGGAAAGCCGCCATCAAACCGCCCGGCAGCGTGATGTAACCACCCATGCCCAGCACCACATCGGGGCGATGGCGGAGGATGGCAGCCGCGCTTTGTCCCAGTGCGCGCAACAAGGTGAACGGCAACGTCAGCAGGCGCAGCAGCCCTTTGCCGCGCACACCGGTAAAATTCACCCACGCCAGCGGATAGCCGTGCTGGGGCACCAGCTCGGCTTCCATGCTGTGCGGTGCGCCCAGCCAAACCACGTTCCAGCCTTGCCCGCGCAACGCATCGGCCACCGCCAGCCCCGGGTAGATGTGCCCGCCGGTACCGCCCGCCATGATGAGGATGGTGCGGCTCATTGGAGCAAACCCTTTTTAGCCACAGAGAACACAGAGAACACAGAGTTCACAGAGAAAGTCTCTTTATTCTCCTTACCTGCTCTGCGAGCAATGAGGCAAAATTGTTTCTCCGGTTCAAAAACAACAAACCCATTTTTCTCAAATGCACAGCCAGAGTAACCTGACCGGTTTTCTCTGTGATCTCTGTGTCCTCTGTGGCTAATTTGTTTTTGCATTGTCATATCGGCAACCCCCGCGCCACTCTGCGGTTCTCGTAGTCGATACGCAGCAGCACCGCGACGGCGACCAGATTCACCACCAGCCCGCTGCCGCCGAAACTCAGGAAGGGCAGCGTCAGTCCCTTGGTCGGCAGCACCCCCATGTTGACGCCGATGTTGATCATCGCCTGCACCCCGAGCCAGACCGCGATGCCCTGTGCCACCAGCGCGGCATACAGGCGGTCAGACATGGCCGCGTGGCGGCCGATGGAGAAGGCGCGCACGATGAGCCAGGCGAACAATCCAAGCACCGCGCTCACGCCGACCAGCCCCAGTTCCTCCGCGATCACCGCCAGCAGGAAGTCGGTATGCGCCTCCGGCAGATAGAACAATTTCTCCACGCTGCCGCCCAAGCCCACGCCCAGCCATTCGCCGCGCCCGAAAGCGATCAGCGCGTGGCTCAACTGGTAGCCCTTGCCGTAGGGATCGGCCCACGGATCGAGAAAACCCAACACGCGCTGGGTGCGATAGTCGGACGACAGGATCAGCGCGGCGAAGGCCAGCGGCAGAAACAGGGTTAGTCCCAGAAAAACTTTCAGATTGAAGCCACCCAGCCACAGCGTGCCCATGGCGATGGTGCAGATCACCACCAGCGCGCCCATGTCCGGCTCCAGCAGCAGCAGAATGCCCACCAGCGCCATCACCCCGAACATGGGCAGGAAGGACTTGAGGAAGCGGTCGCGCACCGCGCCTTTGCGCACGGCATAATCCGCCGCGTAAATCACGGCAAAGAGCTTCATCAGCTCGGAGGGTTGCAGATTGATGAGCAAGAGGGATAACCAGCGACGGCTGCCGTTGACTGATTTGCCGATGCCCGGAATCAACACGAGCAGCAGCAGGATCACCCCGCACCCAAACAACCAGGGCGCGTATTTCTGCCAGACTTGCAACGGCACCTGGAACGCAGCCAGCGCGCAGCACAGACCGACTGCGATGAACAGACCATGGCGCACCAGATAGTAGGTCGCCTGATAACTGGTGTATTTATTCGCTTCCGCCGTCGCGATCGAAGCGGAATAGACCATGACCAGCCCGATGGCGAGCAGGGCGGAGACCAGCCACAGCAGCATCTGGTCATACTCGGCCACGGCAGGGCGCAGCGGGTGCAGGGCGGCGCTGATCATACCGTTGCCTCCATCAGCTTGTGCACGGCTTGCACGAACACTTCCGCGCGGTGCGCATAGTTGCGAAACATATCGAAGCTGGCGCACGCCGGAGAGAGCAATACCGCATCGCCGTTCTGCGCCTGCTCGGTCGCCACGCAGACGGCCTCTTCCATGTCGCAGGCATGCAGGATGGGTTTGCCGCAACCGGCCAAGGCGCGTGCGATCAGTGGCGCATCGCGCCCGATCAACACCACCGCACGGGCGTGCTGCGCCACTGCTTCCTGCAGTGGCGCAAAGTCCTGTCCTTTGCCCTCGCCGCCGAGGATGACCACCGCGGGTTTGCCCATACCTTGCAACGCCGCCACCGTCGCGCCGACGTTGGTCCCCTTGGAGTCGTCGTAATAAGTGATGCCCGCGATCTCGGCCACACGCTGCACCCGGTGCGGCAAACCCTTGAATGTGCGCAAAGCATCGAGCAGCGGCGCCAGCGGCAGATCGAGCGCGCGGCACAGCGCCAGCGCGGCCAGCGCGTTCGCCACATTGTGCAAACCGGAAACCTGCAACTCTTCGGCACGCAGCACTTTCTGCGCGCCTTGCATCAGCCAGGTGCTTCCCCCCTCGCGCGTGATGCCCCAATTTTGTTCACGGGTCGGCGGATTGAGGCCGAAGCTGACCTGCCTGCGCCCTGCAATCGCCATACTCATGCTGCGCGCATCGTCGCGGTTCAGCACCTGCACGCCCTCGCCCTGAAAGATGCGCGCCTTGGCCGCCGCGTAAGCGTCCATATCAACATAGCGATCGAGGTGGTCTTCGCTCACATTGAGCACCACCGCCGCGTCGGCATTCAGCGTATGTGTCGTTTCAAGCTGGAAGCTGGATAGCTCCAGCACCCAGACCTGCGGCTGTTTGTTACCGCGCTCGCGTAACGCATCCAGCACCGCCGGCGAGATGTTGCCCGCCATCTGCGTATCCAGCCCCACCGCTGCGCACATCGCGCCGACCATGCTGGTGACCGTGGTCTTGCCGTTCGCGCCGGTGATGGCGATCACTTTTGGTTCAGGTTGCACAGTGTTGATCTGTTGCGCCAGCAACTCGATATCACCTTCGACCGGAATGCCGCGCGCGAGGGCGCGCTGCACGAACGGATCGGCCAGCGGCACCCCGGGGCTGATGGCGATGCGGTCGATGCCCTGCAACAGCTCATCCGTGAATGCGCCGCAGCGCACCTCCGACACGTTACTGGCGAAGCCAGCCGATTGCGGGAGGAGGTGCGATGCGCCCGCTCCCGCACCAGAGGGCTCCGCCCCACCGTGTCGCGGGCGCACCTCCGACACGTTACTGGCGAAGCCAGCCGATTGCGGGAGGAGGTGCGATGCGCCCGCTCCCGCACCAGAGGGCTCCGCCCCACCGTGTCGCGGGCGCACCTCCGACACGTTACTGGCGAAGCCAGCCGATTGCGGGAGGAGGTGCGATGCGCCCGCTCCCGCACCAGAGGGCTCCGCCCCACCGTGTCGCGGGCGCAC
>Ga0210009_1001590_pt1 | contig 18793 bp, 11 predicted proteins | sample CryGeyCG2114_065_FD_185457 | JGI IMG/M metagenome (GOLD analysis project Ga0210009, IMG submission 185457) | Groundwater microbial communities from aquifer - Crystal Geyser CG12_big_fil_rev_8/21/14_0.65 (SPAdes) (version 2) | ecosystem: Environmental > Aquatic > Deep subsurface > Groundwater ... | reverse complement strand
GGATAAATTTTGAAGGTTACAGAATTTACAGATCTACAGAACCGAACTTCCTCGAAAATAAAATAATTACAGATGCTTATGGTAAGCCGATTTTCAGATCGCCGATTGCTCAGTTCGATTTGATTGACGGCGTGACAGGGCTTCATCCTATAAATGTGAACGGCGCTATGTTCTATCTTGGAAATGATTCGGGTATAAAACATTCTTTCATAGACACTACCGTACAAAACGGTCAAACTTATTACTATGCTGTTGCAGCTTATGATAGAGGATTTGAAACCACAACCATTGAAGGAAATTTTGAGGGCATACCGCCTTCAGAGACAACAACAATCCTCAAGAAAGATATTAACGGCAATATTACAACAGATATAAATACTGCTGTTATCACTCCGAGGGCTCCTGCTGCAGGTTATCTTGCACCGGAAGTTTTAACCTTTGAAGGAAGCGGTCCTGGAACCGGAACACTCTCTATCTCAATTCTTAATCCGGATTCAATAAAAAATTTCAACACTTACCGTTTGGAGTTTGACGATGACGCACCTTTCCGGAACTCGGCTCACCCTGAATATTCGCTCATAAACGTTGTGGAGGGTGACACACTTTTGAAAGGACAAAGAATAAACGGCGTTGAAGCCCAGACGCCCGTCCTTGACGGCTTTACGCTTGATATAAAAAGTGATACTGCTGTAGCAATTGACTTTGACAAGACCAAATGGATTAAAGGGAACAGTAATTATATTGTGCAGGTGGGATTCGATTCCAGATACCAGGCAGCTTATCTCGGAAAGAAAATAGATTATCCTGCCGACTTTGAAATAACACTTATGCAGCCGGATCAGGGAGATCTATCATTTCCGGCTACATCTTTCAGTCAGCCAATACAGTCCAATATTTCTGTAAATAATCTTACTGAAGGAATAGATCACTTTCAATTTCTTTTTCGGGATGTTAATTCGGATAAAATTTTTAACGATAGTGATGCAATATTTTTTGTGTTTGGAGATTCGCTCGGCAAAAGAGCTACTAATTCATCCAACATGCATGTAAGCTGGTCTGTCACTTTATTCAAAGACACATCAATTGCGGAAGATCAGCAAAGAGCGCCTCAATACGGGGATGTATTTAAAGTCGTAAATAAAAAACCATTTAGAAAAGGTGAGTTTTATAACTTCACATTAAAAAGTAGTGGATTCGACAGGAGTAAAGCCGAATCGGATATTAACAAAGTAATAGTTGTTCCAAATCCATACGTCGGGGCAGCATCCTGGGAGCCGGCATCAACCGAAGTTGGACGGGGTGAAAGACGCATTTATTTTATGCATCTGCCAAGTGAGTGTACAATTAACATATATACTTTAAGCGGAAAACTAGTAGACTCATTTAAACATTCCAGCACTATTTCAGACGGACAGGAAAGTTGGGATCTTGTTTCTAAAGATGGGATGGATATAGCTTATGGAATTTATGTTTATCATATAGACGCTCCGGGTGTAGGTCAAAAGATCGGAAAGTTTGCGGTGATTAAATGAAAAAATTAAATAATTTCAGACTAACACATTTTAATGTCATGAGTAAATTAACGAATGCGAAAATATTTATTTTGGTTCTGATTTTCTTATCAATAAATCAATTACTCTATTCTCAAAATGTATCCAAGACAGGCACAACTGCTGCAGCTTTTTTGGAAATAGGAGTGGGCGCAAATGCAAACTCAATGGGAGGCGCATTTGTGGGGCTTGCAAACGACGCCTCGGCGCTCTACTGGAATGTTGGTGGAATTGCTAATCTCCAGCAGTATGAAGCGGTATTGGCGCACACCGACTGGATTGCCGAGACAAAATTCGATTATGCTGGCTTGGTAATTCCGATGGGAAATATCGGAAGTTTCGGCTTGAGTTTCACTTCACTCTCAATGGAAGATATGAAAGTTAGAACTGTTGAACAACCGGATGGAACCGGAGAAAATTTTAGCGCATCGGACATCTCAATAGCGCTCTCTTTTGCAAGAAGTTTTACGGATAGATTCTCAATCGGCATAACGGCAAAGTACATCAAGCAATCCATCTGGCATATGAGTTCATCCGCCTTTGCGATTGATGCCGGTACTGTTTTCAGGACTGACCTTTTCGGAGGAATGACAATCGGCGCGGTGATATCAAATTTCGGTTCGTCGATGCGTTTGGATGGAAGAGACACAAGAAATTTTATTCGAGTTGACGAAACAAAACAGGGCTCCAATGAAAGAATACCAACAAATATTGAACTTGATTCGTGGGACTTGCCGCTGTATTTCCAAATTGGAGTTTCAACAACAGCGCTTCATTACGAGAATTATAAGTTAATTGTTTCGGCTGATGCTTTAGTTCCGAATAATAATTATCAAAGTTTAAATGTAGGCGCAGAGTTTTCATTCATGAATTTTTTGGCATTAAGGGGGGGCTATAATTCATTATTCTTAGAAGATGCCGAAGGAGGTCTTTCATTCGGCGCTGGCGTTAATTCCAAGATGCTTTTAAGTTTAGCAACAGTACAATTTGATTATGCTTTTAGGGATTTTGGGAAATTGAAAAATGTTCATAGTTTTTCGATCGGCATAAAATTTTAGCTATAATTTTTTTTAATATTATTGGGTGTAGTTTTAAACCAAATTGAAAATATTTTTGCTAATATTGCCGCTGCTATTTCTAAGCCGAAGCTATGCCCAAAATTTATTTTTTGAAGAAAATAAAAATTCAAAAATTAAAAATGAAATTGTAGCTGAAGTAGGATCAATAAAAATTACTGCAGAGGAGTTCATTTACAGTTATGAGTTCGGACCTGCTTTTCCCAAAAGAAAAGAAAATTCGAAACTGACGCATCTCAATTACATGATAAATGAAAAATTACTCGCTCTGGAAGGTTATGAAAAAGGAGTTTTTGAAAAAGAAGAAGCTCTGGAAATTTACAATGATATTGAATCTGATCTTGCTGCCGAGGAGATGTTTACAAAAGAGATAGTGCCTGAAATAAAAATAAGTGATTTGGAAATATCAAAAGTTATTGAAACGAAACAGACCGAATACGAAATAAGATGGCTCTATGCGCGTGATTTGACGGAAGAAGAAAATTATTTTACTGAATTGAAGAATGGACTTGCCTTCGATTCTTTATTTAAATTGCAATTAAATGATTCTGTGCTGATAGATGACAGGCAATTAAAAAGCAGTCTCTACAATATTTATTTGAAAAATCCGCTGTTTGCTCAAATCATGGATACGCTTAAAGCCGGAAGGATATCCAATCCCGTTCATACGGAGGATGGATGGTACATAATTAAGATTGATAACATTATTCAAAACATGATAACCGGTGAAGCAGAGTATAATAAACTTAAGTCGGAATCAATTAACGCAATCACTAAAAGCAAAATGGATATGTTGTCGGATCAGTATGTAAAGAAATTATTTTCGATCGAGAGTCCCATAATAAAACGTGATGCGTTTAATGTGCTTCGGTCATATCTTGGAAAATTTATTCTTTCAGCCGAAAATTATTCGGGATGGAAATTAGATGATAAATTAGAAGTTACGTTAGCTAATCTTGGATTAAAAAGGGGGGAGAATTACCCTGGTTTAACTTTAGTTGAATGTAAGAACAGAAAAATATCTTTGGATGAATTTATTATTTGGTATAGGAATCGCGAACAATATGTTAAGTTTTACCAAAACGATTTGGTTAGTTTTTCTAAATCTTTGGAAGATTTAGTTTGGATTATGGTTAGGGATAAATTGCTGATTGCTGAAGCTTATCAAAAAGGTTACAACAAAGCCGGGTGGGTAATTAAACAGTCAGGCTGGTGGAAAGATAAAATCTCGTATAGCGCATACAGAAACGAGTTAGCAAATTCGATCACTTTAAATTCTGAAGAACAGAAGTTGATAGCGGAAAATAAAAAATCTCAATCTGAAATTATGAGCGAAGAACTTTCAAAAAAAACATTGCATAAAGTTCTTGAATTAAAAAGAAAACATAAAGTTGTTATCAATGAAGAATTACTTAAAAACTTAAAAGTATCATCCGAAAATGATAGGAAAGCAATTGATATGTATATTGCTAAAAGAGGCAATCTAATTCCAAGACCGGCATTTCCTTCGATTGATAATGATTGGGCTAATTGGGAATAGATATTAATGAAGAGATTTTTTATAAATATTACTTTGCTGATTATCATTTCGCTGTCTTTACAATCATGTAATTCGGCCAATGGAAGTTCTGATTCGAAGTTGATCTATTGGTGTTCAAACAATAGTTATGAAATTCAATTTGCAAAAGAACTGACGGAAAAGTGGAATAAAAACAACAAAGATGTTTCTGTAAAATATCAACCTGTTCCGGAAGGACGTTCGAGCGAAGAAATTATTCTTGCAGCAGTTGTGGGAAAAACAACGCCGGATATCTATTCAAACATGTGGCAGGGGGATGTTGAAGTATATGCACAGGCGGGGGTTCTAATTGCGCTTGACACGATTCCTGGCTTTCTTGATTTCCTTGCTGAAAGATGCGACAGCGAAGTGGTCGAAGAAATAAAATCACTTGACGGTCATATCTATCAGATTCCTTGGAAGATTAATCCCATAATGCTTATTTACAATGAAAAAATGATCTCGGATTTGGGCTTATCCAATCCGCCTAAAACCTACGACGAGTTTTTTGAAGCCTCTGCAAAATTTCAAAAAGACATTGACGGTGATGGCTACATAGATAGATGGTTTGGCTATTCGGAAGTGCTGGTAACCTGGTGGCAAAGATTTTTTGATTTCTATCCGCTCTACCTTGCTGCTTCAGGCGGCGCTCCTTTAGTTAAAGAAAATAAAGCTGTTTTTAATAATGAATATGGTGTAGCAGTTTTTAAATTTCTTCGGACGCTTTACAAAAAAAATTATTTCTCAAAGGAGCAGCTTTCTGCGAGACAGGATGTTTTTTTATCAGAAATAATTGCAACAAGATTTACCGGTCCGTGGGAGATTGCTCACGCAGATAAGTTTAAACCAAAAGGATTTGAATATAATTTTAGCTGTATACCCGTGCCAGATGATCACAAAGGTCCGGTTTATACTTATGGAGATCCGAAAAATATTGTAATATTTAAAACCTGTAAAAAACCTCAAGCCGCCTGGGAATATGTAAAAACACTAATTGGTCGTGACGGCGATCTAAAACTTTTGCAATTAACCAATCAACTTCCGAGAAGAAAAAACATTAGTACTATTTCATTTTTCAGTAGTTATTTTGAACAAAACCCGAAGATGAAAATATTCGCAAACCAGTCAAAGTATGTTAGAGGAACAGATGCATCTTCGGTACTCAAAGAAGTTTTTGATTTAATTTCGCAAGAGTATGAAGCATGTGTTATCTATGGGATGAAAACTCCCGAACAAGCGGTAAAAGACGCTTCGGATGCAGTTGATTTATTGTTCCTAAAATAAAATTATCTAAAGTGATTAACCAAAAAAAAATATTGCCCTACTTGCTGGTTTCTCCATACATGGTTCATTTTTTAATGTTTGTGGCTTTCCCGGTCGTTTTTTCTGTCGTGCTTACGTTTCATAAATGGAATATAATTGCACCGATGGAATACACCGGCTTGAATAATTACATACTATTATTCGACGATAAAATCTTTTTGAAATCGGTAGGGAACACATTAATTTTCTTGCTGATACATATTCCACTTCAGATAATCATCGCTCTGTTTATTGCGGAAATATTAAATCAAAAAATCAAATTAAAAGGAGCTTTTAGAGGCGCGTTTTTTTTGCCGGTGATTGTTTCCGGAGTTGTGGTTACAATTTTATGGCAGCAGTTATACGGATTTGACACCGGTCTTTTTAACAGATTACTAACAGGAATCGGACTTGGAAAAATCGGTTGGTTAACCGATCCGGACATTGCAATGGCATCTATTGCTGTAATGGCTACGTGGAAAAACGTCGGACTTTATATCATCCTTTTTTTAGTGGGGCTTCAAACAGTTCCAACGCAATATTATGAAGCGGCTGATCTTGAAGGCGCGAATCACTGGCAAAAATTTTTCAAAATTACTTTGCCGATGATAAACCCGACAATCTTTATGGTGGTAATTCTTTCAACAATAGGCGGCTTCTCATTATTTATAGAACCATATATAATGACGGGCGGCGGACCGTTGAATAGTACAATCTCCGCTGTGCTTTATATTTATAAGCAAGGATTTTTTTATTACCACATGGGATATGCCGCAACGTTAGGTTTGTTTTTTGCGTTTATAATTCTGGCTGTTGTAGTTGTTCAGAAAAAATTTATTGAGAAAGACCATTGAAAAAATTTAAATCGATATTGTTTTATAGTGCTCTTACAATCAGCGCCATGATATTTGTGTATCCTTTCTATTGGATGGTAATGGCGTCGATTGCGCCGGAAAATGAAATTGGGAGTTTGACAATCATGCCAACCTCCTTGACGTTAAGCAGCTACGCACAAATGGTTGATAAAATTCCTATCGGCGGAGCTTTTATTAACAGCTTGATTGTTGCTTTATCCATTACGATTGGTGTTTTGATTTTTGGATCGATGATCGGTTATGCATTATCTAAACTTGTATTTAGAGGGAGAGAATTAATTTTTTATGTTATTATTTTTACGATGACATTACCATTCCAGATTACGCTGATTCCACAATACATCATAATGGTTAAGTTTGGCTGGATTGATACTTACTGGGCATTGATTGTTCCGTATCTTATAAATGCTTTGAGTATAATTATGTTCAGACAATATTTTAAGTCAATCCCCGATAGTCTGATTGATGCCGCAAGACTCGATGGGTGTAATGAGTTGCAGATAATTTTTAGAATACTTTGGCCCAACTCAATGCCAGCTATAATAACAATCGGAATAATAACATTTATGGCTTCATGGAACGAAGTGCTATGGCCTCTGATTGTAATACGTGATGAAAGTTTAATGACGATGCCGCAGCTTGTAACTTTATTTGCGGTTGGCGGAAGAGCGGAGTCTCAACTTGGAGTAAAACTTGCATCTGCGGTAATGCTGGCTTTGCCAATAGTGCTGGCGTATTTGTTCTTCCAGAAATATTTTATACAAAGCATGGCTTCCACAGGAATAAAAGAATAGAAAGATATTATTTTAAATGATTGAAAAACAAATTGAAAAAAAAATGAAAGCAATTAGAACAAGAATAGTAATTAAGCCCGATTACAAAAGAGTTGTTTACAGACCTTTTACAATAATGTCTGAAGAAAGAATTTTAAAAATTATTGGCAGAATACTTTCTCTTCCTGAAAAGGAAGTCAAAAAAGAACTAAGGCAGGTGAGAACAGATTTTGAAGAAAGACATCAAAGGCTGCGCGATTTTTTTCTAAACAGATTTGAGCAGATGAAAAAGCATTTGATTACCGACCAGGTTTTAAGTGAGGATCGAAAATTATTAATCGGAGCTTATTTCACTCAAGAATATTCGATGGAATCCGCCGCACTTTTTAATCCATCAATGGTCTGGCATCCTAACCAATCAGACCTTCCCGAAGGTAGCCGTCGTTTTATTTTAAGTTTGCGCGCCACAGGCGAAGGGCATATTTCATCTATTACTTTCAGATCGGGAGTAGTTGATAAGGAAAACAGAATAAGCGTTAATACTCCGACTCGATATGTAACTACTTCAGAAAGTATTACCAATCCTGTTTATGAGAAAATGCTTTTTGAAAGAAAGCTGTTAGAGTTGGATTTGCTTAATGAATTTGCCAAAAAAATTATTGATAGCCTCGAGGATAATTTTACTATTACTAATCTTGAAGATTGTATAAAAATTTTAATACGTCCCTACAAAAATAAAGTTAGTGAAAATGAGCTTACTGCAAAAGGAATTTTATCCCTGGCACTTTCAAATTATGAAGTTCAATATTCCCCCGATCAAAAACTTTCTGAAAGAATAATTTTTCCCCATTCTCCTTCGGAAACGAATGGAATTGAAGACGCTCGTTTTGTTGAGTTTACTAATGAAGAAGGGGAACGGACTTATTTTGCAACTTATACTGCTTACGATGGCAAAGTTATTTTCCCTCAACTTCTTGAAACAAAAGATTTTCTTAATTTTAAAATAAGCACTTTGAATGGACCGGAAGTAATGAATAAAGGCATGGCGCTTTTCCCCAGAAAAATTAATGGGCTTTATGCAATGATCTCCAGGCAGGACAATGAAAATATTTTTCTAATGTATTCCGAACATCTTCATTTCTGGTACACAAAACAATTAATTCTTAAACCAACTTATCCATGGGAATTTATTCAGCTTGGTAATTGCGGTTCACCAATTGAGACGGACGCCGGCTGGTTAGTATTAAGTCACGGCGTCGGGGCTATGCGTGAATATTCGATTGGAGCTTTTTTGTTAGACAAAGACGATCCATCAAAAGTGATTGGACGATTAGAAGAGCCGCTGTTGACGCCTAATGAAAACGAAAGAGAAGGTTACGTGCCGAATGTAGTTTATAGCTGTGGCGGTGCGATTAATGGAGATGAATTAATAATTCCTTATGCGATGTCCGATCATGCAAGCAGCTTCGCAAAAGTGAATCTTAGCGAATTACTAAAAAAATTAACTGAATCTTGATTCAAGATAATAAACAAAAAGGTGCACCCATTGAAAATAATTAGATATAGTAAAAATCCTTTGCTTACAAAAGAAAATGTCCCATTTGGGGTGAACAGTATTTTTAATCCCGGAGCGGTCAAGTTTGATGGGAAGTATATATTGCTATGCAGAGTAGAGATGCCGATCGGGAGATCATCATTTGTGATTGCAGAAAGTAGAGATGGATATAATTTTAAAGTTTCTTCAATACCGGTTCTCACGCCCGAAGATCACAAAGATTTTTATGATTATGTGAATTGGGGAATTGAAGATGCACGAATTACACAAATTGAAAAAAAGTTTTACATTACTTACACCGGCTACTCAAAATATCAACCTATTGTTATGCTGGCTGAGACTTCAAATTTTACGGACTTTAAAATTCATGGTCTAATTTCTGAACCGTCCAATAAAGATTGCGCACTATTTCCAGAAAAAATTGGCGGATATTATTGGAAAGTAGATCGTCCATCCGCCGAAAATAGAAGAGATATTTGGATAAGCAAAAGCGCTGATCTCATTCACTGGGGCGGTTATAAAGTACTTCTCGAACCCGAAAAAGGAACATGGGAAACCGATAAAATTGGTTCATCAAGTAACCCTGTTAGAACCAAAGAAGGATGGTTAATGCTCTATCACGGAGTAAGATCATTTGGTACCGGTTCTATTTATAAACTTGGCGTCGTTCTGCTCGATCTTGAAAAACCATGGATTGTAAAAGGGAAAAGCAAAGAACCAATTCTTTCTCCGGATGAAGCTTATGAACGGATTGGTGATGTTAACAATGTAATCTTTTCTAACGGTTGGATTATAGAAGAGAACGGAGATGTAAAGATTTATTATTCGGGCGGTGATACAAATGTCTGTCTCGCTGAAACTAATGTCGAACACCTTTTATCATTGTGTAAATAGTTAAAACAAGTATGAAAACAAATTTCTTAAACTTGAAATGTATTTTACTTACCGCACTCATTGTCGTTTGTGGTGATTTAGCGATAGGTCAAACTTCTTTCACTGTGAACAAATCGCATCTTGATTATTTGTACAAAGAAATCGAAATGAATGGGAGACAGATGGCTGTCATCCATATCTATAGTAATGCTCCTGAATATAACTATGTTGACGATGCGGATGAAGGTTATGCCTGTGTGGATGATGCAGCGCGTGCGGCAATATTTTATTTGGAATATTATAAAGCATACAACGATAATTCTAGTCTTAATAAATATTATAAGCTTGTAGAGTTCTTGCTATTTATGCAGGCGGAGAATGGCTTTTTCTACAATTTCGTTTGGAAAGATAATTCTATTAATACGACTTTTAAAACAAGTGTAGCAGAACCAAATTGGTGGTCGTGGCGGGCGCTTTGGGCGTTAATGGAAAATTATACAGAATTTAAAAATTCAAATGATGATAGAGCAGTCCGAGTCATGCAAAGTGTTGGAAAAGCTATTGAAGCAATTAAACAATTGACGACCAAAGAAAGAGGCGAAATTATTATTGACGGATTAAATTTACCGGATTGGCTTCCTGAACACACTGCGGCTGATCAGTCAGCTATTCTAATTTTATTACTTTCTAACTATTACCAAAATTCCAGTGATAATGAAATTCTTGCTTACGTTAATTCCTTAGTGGAGGGCGTTATGATGATGCAGATAAAAGATACAGAATCGGAATACAACGGCGCTTTCCTTAGCTGGGAAAACACCTGGCACGGCTGGGGCAATTCACAATCTTATGCTTTACTCAAAGCATATAAGATTTTAAATGATGAAAAAATTCTGGCAAGCGCTCTTTCTGAATTGAATAATTTTTATGATCTGTTAATTAAGAAAAATTTTATGAGTTACTTCAAAGTAAAAAAATCTTGTCATCAAATTGAAACTGTTGAGTCAAAGCAATTTTCACAAATAGCCTATAACATCAGACCTATGATATTTGCACTGCTGGAGGCTTACAATATTACATCCGATTCCAGTTATGCCATAAAAGCAGGGCAGGCGGCGCAATGGTTTATTGGCAGAAATCCGGCGCGTGAAGTTATGTATAATCCTCATACTGGAATATTTTATGACGGAATAGAAAGTGAAGATTTAGTGAATAAAAATTCCGGCGCTGAATCTACCATTGAAGGCTTATTATCTTTACTAAGAATTTCACTCAATCCAATTGCATTAATGGAGTTTAAAAATTTTCATTAAGAAGTTTTTTGAATTTGTAAATGTTGATGTGCAACCCGAAAAGAGTAATCGTAAATAAAACGATTGGAAAATTGTGTTTAACATTCATGAACTAAATAAGAATTGGTTATTTTCATTAGCAAAATCTTCATCTTCTATTGACGCTGTTGAAAATAAAAAAATTAAATCCGGACAGCAATTTAACGCAACTGTCCCGGGCACAATTCATACCGACTTACTAAACAATAAACTTATAGATGATCCATTCTACTCGGACAACGAACTTAAATTAGGATGGATTGCCGAATGTGATTGGGTGTATCAAACCAAATTTGATTTTAATGGCGATATAAACAGCAGTGTTGATCTTGTTTTCGACGGATTGGATACAATTTGTGAAATCTATTTAAATAAAATAAAGCTCGGTAATACTGACAATATGTTTTTAACGTATTCATACAACGTTAAAGGCATATTGAAGTCAACGGATAATTCGTTAGAAGTTATTATAAAATCTCCCGTCCGATATGCTATTCAGAAGGAAAATAAATTCGGCAAACTTCCCGTTGCCCTTAATTCAAGCAGAGTCCATATTAGAAAAGCGCAATATTCTTTTGGCTGGGATTGGGGACCTTCTTTCCCGACATCAGGAATTTGGCGCAAGGTTTATTTGCGGGAAAAATCGAATTCAAAAATTGAGAGTGTGGTTTTCAAAACTAAAAAGCTTGGTAGAAATTATGCTGATGTTGAAATTATTGTTAGAGTTGAAACACACTCTTCAAAAAACATTTCACTCCTTGCATCTCTTTCAGACGGAGACAGCGTTTATGAAAAGAAAGTCAAAGTTCAGAGTTCAAAAGAGTACCGAATAGTTTTTAAAATTAAAGATCCCAAATTGTGGTGGTGCAATGGCGAAGGTGATCAGAATTTGTATTTATTGCAGGCTAAAATAACTGATGATAAAAATGCGATACTTGATGAAATACAAAAAAATATTGGGATCAGAACAATTGAACTGTTCTTAAAGGACAAAAAAGAATCAACTTTTAAATTCCGAATAAACAATAAAGATATTTATTGTAAGGGAGTGAACTGGATTCCCGCCGATTCATTTCTTCCACGAGTAACCGAAAAGAAATATTCTGATTTGCTTTCGTTAGCAAAAAATGCCAATGTAAATATGGTAAGAGTGTGGGGCGGCGGTATTTATGAGAATGATGAATTTTATAATATATGCGATGAACTTGGTTTACTTGTCTGGCAGGATTTTATGTTTGCGTGCGGCGCTTATCCGGAGAACCATAAATTCATTAATAATGTAAGTGAGGAAATAACTCAAAATGTTTTAAGACTTCAGCACCACGCCTGCCTCGCAATTTGGTGCGGTAACAATGAAAACGAATGGATATGGTTTCAAGGGCAAAAAACTTCTTATAAAAAAATGCCGGGGTATAAAATATTTCACAGCATCATCCCGAAGAATTTAAAAAAAATAGATTTCGAACGCCCTTACTGGCAGTCCTCTCCTTTTGGAAATGATGATGATCCAAATTCATTTAACAGCGGAAATACACATCAGTGGAAAATTTGGAGCAAGTGGATTGATTATAAAAATGTGAAAAACGATCGAAGTTTATTTGTTACCGAATTCGGTTTTCAGGGACCGGCTAATAAAGAAACATTTGAAAAATATTTATCGCCCAAGAGTAGAAACATAAGTGATAGAATATTTGAACATCATAATAAACAAGTCGAAGGACCGGAAAGGATAATTAAATTCTTAAGCAGCCATCTACCGATCATTACAGAGTGGAACGACTATTTGTATTTAACACAATTGAATCAAGCATTCGCGTTGAAAACGTGTCTTGAATATTGGCGCACCAATGGAAGAACGAACGGCAGTATTATCTGGCAGCTAAATGACTGTTGGCCTGTTACCGGTTGGTCTCTCATTGATTCTGATATTCAACCAAAATTAGCCTACTACTTTGTAAAGAATGCATTCGCTCCATTGTTACTTTACTTTAAAGATGATGGAAGTAAAATCAAAATAATTCTTCTTAATCAAAACAAAAACAAAATTAAAGGAAGATTGAGACTGACAGTTATCAGCACAATATCAGGTGAATTAATTAATGATAATTCAATTAAGGTTAATTGTGATGATAAAGGGATTACTGAAATTCTTTCTGCTTTGCATAAGGATTTGCCGCCCGAAGGCGCATGGATTCTTACAGCAGTTTTGTATAATGAATCAAACGAACCGGTTTGCCGAAATTATTATTTAACCAAACCATGGAAACACGTTACGTTAAAAGAACCAAAAATAAAACTGGATGTTATACACAAAGACAATAAGCCGGAAATAATTATAGAGAGCAGCGAACCGGTTTTCTTCGTTGATCTTTATCATCCCCAAATTTCTTTTTCTGACAGAGGATTTTTTATTTTACCCGGCGAGCAGATTGAATTAAAAACCATTGGAGAACAAATTGAAACATTAAAAGTAGAAGACATCAAAATCTACTCATTGAATAGTTATTTACATTAACAAAATATTTTTATTGAACATGTACATGGAGCAAAAATGCAATATAAAAAATTAGGCAGGAGCGGTTTGATGGTCAGCCGGCTTTGTGTCGGTACTATGAACTTTGGTTCATTCACATCGGAAAAAGAAAGCTTTGAAATAATGAACCGCGCCATAGAATTCGGAATTAATTTTTTTGATACCGCAAATGTTTACGGCGGGAAAAAAGGAGAAGGCATCACAGAAAAAATTATAGGCAGGTGGTTAGAAGAAAATAGCGAACGTAGAGATAAAATAGTTCTTGCAAGTAAAGTTTATGGCGCAATGGGAGACGGAATAAATGAAAAATATCTTTCTGCATATCACATAAAGAAGGCTTGTGAAGATAGTCTGAAAAGATTAAAGACCGATCACATTGATTTGTATCAAATGCATCATATCCATAGAGATACTCCTTGGGATGAAATATGGCAAGCAATGGAGCAACTAATTAGAGAAGGTAAAACTATTTATGTTGGCAGCAGTAATTTTGCCGGATGGGATGTCGCAACAGCAAATGAAGAAGCACGAAAAAGAAATATGCTTGGATTGATTAGCGAACAAAGTAAGTATAATCTTTTCAATCGTAAAATTGAAAGAGAGATGATTCCCGCTTGTAAATATTATGGGGTTGGTATCATTCCGTGGAGCCCGCTCGAAGGAGGACTTTTGAGCGGTGTAATAAAAGGCTTAAACGAAGGTCGAAGAAATTCAGAAGAAATTATTAACAAATTAAAAAACAACAGAGAGCAAATTGAAAAATGGGAAATATTTTGCGATGAATTAGGAGAAGAACCAGCAAACACTGCTCTGGCGTGGCTATTATCTAAACCTTGTGTTACTTCTCCAATTATAGGACCGAGGACGATTCAGCAATTAGAGGCTTCACAACGAGCGTTCACGATTAATTTTTCCGAAGAATCGCTTTCAAAATTAGATGCTATATTCCCGTCGGCGGGAGAATCACCTCAGTATTACGCATGGTAAAAAATGAAAACTCCCGTGAAAAAAAGGAGCGTTTGTTATGAAAGTTTTTATGGACATTAAAGTCTTTAAAATCATTTTATGGTTTTCCATTTCTATCGCTGTAAATGCTCAACAAATAAATATCAACCGGATAGAGCAGATGCCAAATTTCCCGTCGCCCTATGAAATGAGAGACTGGGAAAAAGTTACAGCCGGTTATGATAGCATTGTTTTCGATCTCAATCGTACGGGGCAATATCTCCCGCTGATTTGGATAAATAGTAATACGATTAATTATCCCGCACACAACAGCTATGGTCTTCATACAGTTGTCGGCACAACATCGCCATCTTCAGCAGAGGCTATCAATCTTATTCCGGCAACGATTGGAGCATCATTGATCGGAATTGATAAAAGTAATCAGAACGGATATAACTGGGTGTTGATGAGCGAGGAATATTTTAACAAAGCAAATACCGCTAATGTTTATCTCAATCATCCTACCGGCAGCAACTGGGATGATTGGTGGTATGATCTAATGCCGAATATATTTTTCTATCAATTATATAATCACTACTCAAATACCGGCGATTTTTCAAATCAGTTTTCGACTGTTGCTAATAGATGGCTTTTATCTGTTATAGATATGGGCGGGAGTACTACGCCCTGGCAAATCCCAAATATGAACTATCGAGCATTTAATTTAATGACAATGCAGCCATTGGCATCAGGTGTAATTGAACCGGAAGCGGCGGGCGCGATTGCCTGGCTGCTTTATAACGCCTATTTGGAAACCGGAAATGAAGACTACAGAATCGGCGCTGAATGGTGTCTGGAATTTCTCAATTCACTAAACACAAATCCTTCATACGAATTGCAGCTGCCTTACGGAGTTTACACTGCTGCAAGAATGAATGCAGAGTTAGGCACGACTTACAATATTGCTAAAATGCTTAACTGGTGTTTTGACGTAGGACCGCTCCGTCAGTGGGGTGCTATACTTGGCACTTGGGGTGGTTATGACATTCATGGTTTGATTGGCGAAGTGAATGGCACAAATGATTATGCTTTTTTGATGAACACATTTGAACAAGTTGGAGCGCTGGTTCCGTTGGTTCGTTATGATGATCGTTATGCGCGTGCCATTGGTAAATGGGTTTTGAATGCCGCTAACTCTGCACGCTTGTTTTACACAAATTATCTTCCCGATCAAAATCAAGACAGCGAAGAATGGGCGCATCAATACGATCCTAATTCGTACATCGGGCATGAGGCGCTACGCAAAACTCAGTATGCACAAAGTCCGTATGCCACGGGAGATGCAATAAGCGGAAATTGGGGAATGACTAATCTTGCGCTTTACGGCTCATCCCACGTTGGAATATTAGGCGGAATCATTGACACAACAAATGTTTCAATGATATTAAAATTAGATTTATTAAAGACAGATTATTTTAATAACAATTCATACCCGAGTTTTCTATATTACAATCCATATTCAACTGAAAAATCAGTCATAATAAATGTTGGTAACGGTGTGAACGATATCTATGATGCCGTTTCCAATACTATAATAAAATCGGCTGTAACGGGTGAAACGTCGATCGTCATACCAGCCGATGCCGCTGTTATTGCAGTGCTCATTCCAGCTGGCAGCATAATTACTTTCGAACTTGATAAAGCTTTGGTGAATGGAATCACAATTGATTTTTTATCAGGTCAGAGTGTCGTTAACTATCCGCCCCGAATTAAATCACTCACTGCCGATAAGCAGGTTGTAATAGTGGGAGATTCAACAACGATATTTTGCTCTGCGGTTGATAAAGATAATGATCAATTAAACTATGAATGGTTTGTCGATGGCGGAAATTTTCCGGGTACTGGATCGCCCATAAACTGGATTACGCCCGCAGTTCCCGGCAGCTATAAAATCAAATGTAAGGTAAGCGATAATAATGGCGGTGTAGTTTCTGATTCTCTAATAATTGATGTTGTGGAATTCATTAATACTGATCCGATAATCGAGCGAATGACTGCACACCCAAGAAAAATTCATCCGGGTTCAAATACTACAATTAATTGTATCGCATCTGATCCTGACGGGGATTCATTAGATTACAATTGGTCGGCAGCCTCCGGAATCGTTTCCGGAAACGGAACCTCTATAAGTTGGACTGCGCCCGTCGCTGCGGGTAATTACTATATCGTCTGTTCGGTAAATGATAACCGTGGAGGAAATGCGATTGACAGCATCAGTGTTTCTGTTCGCGATACTACAATTATTCAAACCGGCGAGCTTGTAGCGTTTTATCCATTTAGCGGCAATGCTAATGATGTGAGCGGATTTAATAATCATGGAACAGTTTCAGGCGCCACATTAGTTGCAGATCGATGGGGAAATTCTGCAAGTGCATACTCGTTTGATGGTGTGAATGACAATATAAAAATTACGAGTAGTTCAAGTTTAAATTTTCAGAACAGCGTTACTATAAACTTCTGGATGAAGGTTGGAGAGTTTTATGAAAGGGAGGCTTATCCTCTTTCGCACGGTAATTGGGAGAACAGACTGAAAATATCAATTTCAAATAAACATCTAAGGTGGACAGTAAAAACCAATACTGGCACGAAGGATCTTGATTCGGAAACTGAATTGATTAAAAACAGTCTTTATAATGTAACCGTGCTTTATGATGGAAGCGATTACGAAATTTATATTAATGGAGAACTTGATGCATTTACTTCCTTCTCCGGCACAATACCAACAACGGCGATTGATTTGATGATTGGGCAGGTGCTGCCCGATAATACGGAGTATAATTTTAAAGGCGTGTTGGACGATATTAGAATTTACAACTATGCGCTAACTTACAGCAACATTCAGTTGCTCTATGATTTTACAACAGATATTCAACCAGATCATGAGCTTGATCTTCCCAAGAATTTTGGATTAGCTCAAAACTATCCCAATCCTTTTAATGGGCAAACTAATATTGAATACATGATTTCAACTCAATCAAATGTTAAGCTCGAAATTTTTAATATTCTCGGGCAAAAAATTAAGACATTGATTGAAGAAGAAAAATCACCCGGTTACTTTACAATAAGCTGGGACGGCAAAAACAGTTTGGGCAACTCTATGAACTCAGGAATTTATTTTATGAAATTAAGCGCAGATAGATTCACCGAAACAAAAAAAATTATACTGTTGAAATGAAAATGTTGAGATGGCATCTTTTTGTTAAAGGAGCTTACAAATGAAAATTAAATATTCTTCAATCCAACTTGTATTCTTAATCATGTTGTTCGCAACATTTAGAATTATAGGGCAAGAGAAAGGCTCGCTTACAATTGAAAGCGTGAAGGAAGTTGGACAAATAGAAGTTGGCGGTCCTTTTGTAGGAATTGAAATTCACAAAAGCTTTCCTTTGCTGAATCGTATCAGCTTTTATTACCCGGTAGCTAATAGTATTGATATCAGCGAGGATTATTGGAAGCGTGAAAATTTTAGAATAATGTCCTTAGGTTTAAAGGTTGGTGATTCGCCAAAAAGGTTATTGAAAAACCAGGTTTACAAAGTCTCTCAAACTCCATACTCAGTTTTGTTAACCGGAAATGAATCTGACAGCGAAATAAAAATTAAATTCGAGTTTTGTAAGAACGAACCGGCTATGGTTGTGACTTATGAAATTACTAATAAATCCATGATTGAAAAAGAATATGAAGTATATACAAGATTAGAAACAACACTTCGGACAAGCCACTCGTATAAAATTATTGATAGTGCGTTTACTGAATATCAAAAGGATGGGTCAATAATTAGAACAAACTATCCATTTATTGAAACGGGAAATGCACAGGTATTCGTTATGAATGCCGGTTTGCAGCCTTCCAGTTTTACTTCCAAAGCAGAGAAGAATAATGAATTTAAAAATCTTGATGATTGGTGGTTGAATACGGATAGTCCTCTTCCGGAAAAAATAATTCAAAAAGAAAAATTGGGTGAGCCGGTTGCAGCATTCATTTATAAAAAAAGTTTGCCGTCTAATTCATCAATAAAAATAATTCAGATTGTAGGCTCATCATTGATTCTTGAAGCAAAGGCGAAAACGGATTTCTTATTAAAAAATTATCAAACTGAAGTTGATGAATATGAAAATTATATTTTAAATGAATCTGTTGGTAAAAATGAAATTGTTACAGCCGATAAAAATATTGATTTTACTGCGCGGTGGTCTAAAGCAGTCCTCACTACAAATGCACATTATTTAGATGGGCAAATAGTGCCGATGCCTGCTCAAGCGGAATACAATTTCTATTTTACTCACGATGCTTTACTGACCGATTTAGCCGCTGTAAATTTCGATTTAGCAAGAGTAAAAAATGATTTAAAGTACATCATAA
>Ga0210009_1001588_pt1 | contig 18826 bp, 16 predicted proteins | sample CryGeyCG2114_065_FD_185457 | JGI IMG/M metagenome (GOLD analysis project Ga0210009, IMG submission 185457) | Groundwater microbial communities from aquifer - Crystal Geyser CG12_big_fil_rev_8/21/14_0.65 (SPAdes) (version 2) | ecosystem: Environmental > Aquatic > Deep subsurface > Groundwater ... | reverse complement strand
CGTTCGAAAAGGTACCATCACCATTGTTGCGATAGAGTCTATTGTTACCATTGTAATTCGCCACAAAAATATCAAGATCGCCATCAAGATCATAGTCCGCCCAAGCCGCCGCATAGGAGTTGCCGCCGTCTGCTACAATTGCACCCGTCGTAAGCCTGGTAAAACTGCCATCACCATTGTTGTGATAGAGCGTGTTGCTCCAGTTATCAGCCTGAGTTAAAAATAGATCCAGAAAACCGTCATTATCGTAGTCACCCCAAACCGCAGAGATGCCGCGTGTGGTATTTTCTACCAGCGTTCCGGTCGTGACTTGGGAAAAGGTGCCATCACCGTTGTTGATGTAAAAACGATCCACCTCGTTGTAGGTTGGCACGAACAGGTCCAGATCGCCATCGTTATCAAAATCGCCCCACGCCTGATTGATGGAGGCAGAAGCGTCTGAAACAATTGGACCGGTTAGAATCTGAGTAAATGTTTGTCCTGATAGCTGAAAAGCGATAAGGCTGAAAAAAATGATGGTGTATTTTGACCAGACTTTACCGCAAATGTTCGCAAGATGCCGCAGATTGAGCCCCAACAACATATCAGCCCTCATAAATTAAAATTTATTATCCGAAATTGCTAATCGCCGAAGGCTCGAAAAAAGCGGTGGCGGTCAAAATTTCCCTCTCCCCAAAAAGATGATCACATGAAGTCAATTTAGACGAGTAGCCATTTTAGAGCAAGACATTAAAAGTACAGGGTGGTGACATATGTCACCGGTCAATGGAATCAACCCGTGCGCGTGTAAACGTAGCAATAAACTGCCAGTGCCCAAACGACGAGGAAAATGATGTAAATCCAGGCTGGAAATTGTTTTTTGGTCAGCCAATCTTTCCATGAGGTTTCAGATGGTTTTTGTGCAGACATGTGAACTCCTATGGCGCCAAAGCATTTTCGTAAATGCCCCACATGGGGAGAAATATTCCCAGAGCAATCATGAGTAGAAAAATACCCATTACAACCGTCATGAGTGGTTCGATCATGGCTGAGAGTCGGCTGATGGTCTGATTCAATTCCTCATCATACTGTTCAGCAATCTTACTCAACATCTCATCCATAGCACCAGATTTTTCGCCGACACTGATCATTTTTAGGACCATTTTGGGAAAAATACGACTGCCCTTCAAGGCATCCGCCAAAGAGGCACCTTCCAGAACCTGCTTCTGGGCTTCAGCGATCTCCTTCGCCACGACGGCATTACCAAGGGTCAAGGTGATAATTTGCAACGATTCAATGATCTGGATACCGGACCGGCTGAGCGTTTCCAATAGCTGAGCAAATCGCGCCACCAGGCTTTTCTTGGTTAAAAGCTTCAGGACAGGAATATGCAATTTCAGAACATCGGAGACATATTTTCCGGAGGGTGTCCGGAAGTAAATTTTTGATCCGATTACCGCTCCGATGACGATAATTCCTGTGAACCACCAGTATTTCGCAAAAAGGCTGCTCGTTCCCAGCATGATTTTCGTTGGCAATGGCAATTCCACTTTTTGGGCTTCAAACATTTTCGCGAATTGAGGAATCACAAAAACCATCACCGCAACGAAGGCAAAGGTCAGGGCGATGAAAACGAAAGTCGGATAACGCATGGCGGATTTGATACGCGCCTGTGTTTGATTATCCGTATGCAGGTAGATTTCCAACCGTTTCAAAATGGGTTCCATCACACCCGCTTTTTCACCCGCCATCACCATGCCACGATACACTTCAGGGAAAAAATTCGGAAATTTTGCCATGGCATCTGAAAAACTCGACCCATTATTCAAATCGAGAATAATCTGGGCGATCGCGGCTGCAAAATTTTTATTATCAACCTGTTCCTGAATGGTTTCAAGGCTATCAACGAGTGTAATACCTGCTCGCAACATGGCGGCCAATTGGGAGGTGAATTGTTCCAGTTCTTTTGGTTTGAGCTTTTGGAATTTCTGGAAAAACGAATCCAAATCAACGGAACTCGATTTAATCTCCTTGACATTCAGAACCATCATATTTCTGGATTCCGCAATGTCGTAAAGTTCAAATTTTGTACCAGCGGACATGGATTGTTCAACAATCTCACCTTCGGCTGTTGATAATTTTACTTTGAACTCAGGCATGATTTTTTGTTGTTTCGATTCCGTAAATCTTCAGTTTGTGGTAGAGGGCATTCCGGGAAATTTCCAGTTTTTCAGCGGCGCGACTAATATTGCCATCCAACTGGGACATAGCAAGCTCGATAGCCTCTTTCTCAATCTCCCACAGAGGTCGGATCTCGTCCCGCGCATTCGTTTTATTCGCACCAGCATTTGGCGCCATGGCTGTGAGTTTGTAGACATTACTCACATCCCGCGCTGAAAGCCTGCGCCCCTCCGACATGAAAACCAATCGGGTGATCAGGTTTTCCAGTTCACGCACATGTCCGGGAAAATGAATATCCTGCAGCGCTTCCAAAGCCGCCACTTCCACACCTTTGAAATTCAGCTCCTGCCGCTGGGTCACCTTATCCAAAAAATAAAGGGTCAGCAGTTGAATGTCCGACCTTCGCTGGTCCAGTGGTGGCAGCAGAATAGGAACGACATTTAGGCGGTAATAGAGATCGGAACGAAACTGACCGTTTTCAACTCTCTGGGCAAGATTCCTGTTGGTAGCGGCCAAAACCCGGACATTAATCTGAATGGTGCCGGAACTACCGAGGCGCTCCACCTGCTGTTCCTCCAAAACCCGCAACAATTTTGATTGTAGCTGAAGGGGCATATCACCCACCTCATCCAAAAACAGAGTTCCCTTATCCGCCAGCTCAAATTTTCCGGGTTTGGATTTTTGAGCCCCGGTAAAAGCGCCCGGTTCGTAGCCAAAAAGCTCGCTCTCCAACAAATTGTCCGGAATTGCGGCACAATTGATGGAAACAAACCGGTTCTTCGAGCGGTCACTCAGGTCGTGAATGGTTTTACTGGCAACCTCTTTCCCGGTACCACTGGGACCCGTTATCAGTATCGTGTAATCGGTCTGAATCGCCCTGATCAGCAAACGGTAGAGATCCGCCATTTGCGGATGGTTTCCAATAAAACTCCCCAATCCCCGCGGATTCAGAAATGGTCGCATTTGCTTTGACGAATCATGGATGAGTTTCTGGTACACCATGATGCGCTGACACCAATCTTTCCCGATCTCACCATCTTCGGGATGAAACAGGAAACCAAAGAGATTGGGATGTACCGGAAAAAATTCCCGGTCTAAGGCGAGATCAGGCGTGAAGTAGATGATTGGCGTGAGGTTTTTTAATTTTGCCAGTCGTTGATTGAACAATGCATAATCACCTTTTACCGTCAGGACATCCATGAAAACGACATCGAAATATTCGATTGCCATAAATTGAAGGACGGAGGTCCAGTCCCGAGCTCGAACGACCTCTCCCTGTTGCTCGAGCCAGGAAAAATCGAGGTCAAAATCGGCTTTATGGGTACAGAGGAGGGCTTTCATACCATTGATACGGCTACTTTCAGGACTTCTTCCATGGAGGTGACACCGCTTTGGGCTTTCTCGTAAGCCGACTGTGCCAGCGTTTGCATGCCATTCTCGATGGCGGCACGTTTGATCTCATTCACCGTTTTATGTTCATTAATCATGTTGAGGATTTTTTCATCCGGTATCAGCAATTCATAGACAGATTCACGACCGAAAAAGCCGGTATTTTTACAATGCAAACAACCAACCGATGAGAAAAAATCACCAACCATTTCGGTTTCTTTAATTTTTAACGCATCAAAAATACTTCTTTCAGGTTTAACGGATTTTTTACACCGGGGGCAAAGTCGGCGCAGCAATCGTTGAGCAAGGATGCCACGGACAGTGGAACTCACGAGGTAAGCATCAATGCCCATATCCAAAATTCGCGTGATGCCCGAGGCAGCATCATTGGTGTGGATCGTGCTGAAAACAAGGTGGCCGGTGAGTGCAGATCGGATTGCCAGTTCCATGGTGTCACGATCACGAATTTCTCCAACCATGATCACGTCCGGATCCTGGCGTAAAATAGACCGTAGCGCTACGGTAAATGTCACGCCGGCTTTGGGATTTACCTGAGCCTGATTGATACTATCCAGTTGGTACTCCACCGGATCTTCAATGGTCACGATATTCGTCTCCACTGAATTAATAACATTCAGAGTCGCATACAGGGTCGTGGTTTTACCAGATCCGGTTGGACCGGAGACCAACACAATACCGTTGGGCATTGTGATGATGTGACGCCAGCGCTCCAATGTTTTTGGTGCAAAACCCAATTTGTGTAAATCAATTTTACTTTTAGCCTCATCGAGAATTCGCATCACCATCTTTTCGCCGTTGGTGGTAGGATAGGTCGAGCTACGCACATCCACCTTCGTATCCAAAAGCTCCAGATGAAAGCGCCCATCCTGAGGACGTCTGGATTCTGAAATGTCCATACCACTGAGAATTTTTGTGCGCGAGACAACCGGCGCAATAGAGGTTTTCGGCAGGGTATAATACTCCTGCAGGACGCCATCAACACGGAACCGAACGCGCACATCACGCTGACGGGGTTCGATATGAATATCACTGGCGCCGATTCTCACAGCCTCCTCAAACAGTAAATCAACCGCCTCAATCGCCGACTGATCTTCACCAATTTCCTGGGAAATAACGCGAGGACCAACCATCTGACCAGCTTGATTCTCAGATTTTGCCTGATATTTTGCAGCATTGTAGTACAGATCAATGTTGCGTTCGATGTCCGATTCGGCCGTGATCACCAGGTTGACATTCATGCCGGTTGTAGCAGTTACATCATCCACCATATCCACATCCAAAGGATCGGCTGTGGCAATCGTGAGGGAATCATCCAGGGCAAAAATGGGTAAGATATTGTATTTTTTGGCGAGAGCTTCGGGAACGGTTTTCAGGACGTCGTTATCAATGGAATACCGACCCAGTTTTAAATAGGGTAATCGAAGATAATCGCTCAGCGCCTTCGCCATGTCATCTTCGCCAATGTAGCCCAGTTGAACCACAGCCTTGCCAAAGTAAATATTGTGGTCCTTCCGGTATTGCAGAGCATCTTCAACCTGCAGGGCGGTCAATTTACCGGTCTCGACTAAGTACTCACCTATCTGTTGCTTTTTTGCCATAATGTCGGTCTGTAAGGTTACTCAGTGTTCATACCTGGATGTTAGTTATCCCGATCGTGCGCACTGAGGGTTGGTTAAATATATACAAAATTATTGAGATACCAGTCCAGGAGCGTGCGTCCGTAAACCATTCCTAAGAACATACCTCCGACTAAAAACGGCCCAAATGGAACTTCCTGTTTCAACCGAACCTTACCCAGTGGCATCAACACCAGAAAGACCGCTGTTGCGAGAAGAAATCCCAGTCCCAAAGCAACCAGGCCAATTTTCCATCCTAAAATGAGTCCCATCCAGGCTACAAATTTCACATCACCAAAGCCCATCACATCCTGTTTGTAGATCCACCGGCCGACGATGGAAACCGTCAGTAGCCCCAAACCTAAAACGAGTCCGCCGATGATGAAGGTCAGTAATTCACTGCTGTAATTCGTAATCCACAATCCCGCCAGGGGAATCAACCCGAACAAGAGCAGTGAATCCGGTATAATCTGGAATTCAATATCAATCGTGGCGATGGGGACCAAAATAATGACGATCAGGATGTACCAGAGCATCATCCAGGACCAGCCAAATACTTGGGCGATCACCAGGATTGAAACCGCCGTTACGAGTTCAATGATGAATCCGCGACGACCGTAAAGGTGGTCACACCCAGGGCATTTCTCCCACCCCACATGGCGCAGAATCGGAATCCATCGAAGCCAGTTCTGATGCTTTTCGCCACAATTCGGGCAAACACCCGGGTTATGCCAGTGATCCTCCCTGGGCATTTGATTCACTATCCAATCAATCAGCCATCCGATCCAAAGACCGAATATTCCAATGATTGCCAGTTCTATGGGAGACATAACGTCCCCTATTTGGGTAAGTGGTTTTCGATAATTTTTACAAGTTCGATGGGACTAATGGGCTTCGTAACATACTCGTCCGCGCCGCTCTGTTTCCCCATCTCATGATCTTTTTCAGTATCTTTGGCTGAACAAATAATGATGGGAATATCTCGAAACTCTTCGTCAAACTTCAGCATGCGACAAACCTGGTAACCATTGATTGCCGGTAGCATCAGGTCCATCAGAATAACATCCGGATGTTCTTCGCGTGCTTTGTTAAGACCTTCCATTCCATCGCTGGCCACGCTCACTTCATGTCCGGCGCGCTCCAAAAACAGCTTGATGGGTTGTGAGAAGAAACTCTCATCATCAACAATTAAAACCTTGGCCATGTACTACCCTCTCGTTCATTTCTAATGCTAGTCATCAAATTCTTCCAATTCGATTTTTTCGGTAATCAATTCTTCATCCTCAGCATGCAAACGTACCCGTAAATCAGTCGGTCTGTCAGCAAATTTCAACACTTGTTCCATGGTGATCTCGCCACTTCGGAATAAGCGTTCAAGTGCAATATCAAATGTTATCATGCCTTCGGCAAGCCCGGCTTCCATCGTGTGCCGCAGCATATCAATGTCACCTTTGAGCAAAAGGTCTCTGATTCGACCGGTGGAAAGCATGATTTCCAAAGCCGCTGCCCGTCCGCCATCAATCGTTGGAATCAAGCGCTGACCTACGATTGCTTTCAGATTCTGGCTAAGTTGCATACGAATCATGTCGTGTTGTACCGGCGAAAACATGCTCATAATTCGCTGCAAAGTCTGGCTGGCATTCGTGGCGTGAAGCGTTGTGAGAACCAGGTGCCCGGTCTCAGCAAAATTGAGTGCGGCTTCCATGGATTCCATGTCCCGAATTTCACCCAGTAGCAACATGCCCGGCGCCTGGCGCAATGCGCTTTTCAGAGCACGGGCGTAGGTAAACGTGTCACTGCCGATTTCACGCTGGTTCACAATGCTCTTTTTGTGACGATGGAGAAATTCAATGGGATCTTCCAGGGTCAGGATGTGACCTGATTTAACTGTATTTCGATGATCAACCATAGCCGCCAGGGTGGTTGATTTTCCTGAACCTGTTGAGCCGATAACCAGAATGATTCCCCGATCCTCTTCCGCCAGTTGTGCTAAAATCGGCGGTAAACTCAAATCCTCCAGAGAGCGGATATTGCTGATAATTCTCCGTGCGACGAACGCATCAGAGCCGCGTTGTTTAAAGAAATTTATCCGAAAACGACCCATACCCGGAACGCTATGGGTGAAATCAATCTCATTGTTTTCTGCATATAACTGACGGAGTCGATCCGTTACAAAAAGCTGATCCTTTAATTCTTTGATGATCTCGGGCGTCAGGATTTCCTTTTCCAGCGGAAGTGTGCCCCCTTTGATGCTGAGCATTGGATAGGCTCCCAGTGTCACAAACAGATCAGAAGCATCTGCTTCTACCATTAGTCCCAGTAATGCATTGATACTATAACTCATGTGCCCGAGGTCTTTTCGATTTGCTTTTTAATCTCTTCACTGTCAGCCGCAATATGGAGGGCATCCTTGCGTTCGATTTGACCCGACGAAATCAGACTTAACAGTGATTGTCCGAGTGTCGTCATTCCCAGCTTTCCGCTTGTCTGCTGAACGGAAGGAATTTGGTAGGTTTTGCCCTCACGAATGAGATTCCGGACAGCCGCTGTGCCGATCATGATTTCATAAGCTGCAACCCGACCACCACCCCGTTTGGGCATCAGTACCTGGGAAATGATTGCCAGAATAGATTCCGCCAACATGGTACGAATCTGGCTCTGCCGATCCGCCGGATATTGGTCAATAATCCGATCGATTGTTTTTGCCGCGCTCATGGTATGCAATGTCCCAAAAACCAAATGACCGGTTTCCGCTGCCGTAATAGCCAGGCCGGTCGTTTCAAGATCGCGCATCTCGCCCACGACAATCACATCGGGGTCTTCCCGAAGTGCACTTCTTAATGCGCGACTGAATGATTTGGTATTTGGACCCACTTCACGCTGATTCACCAGTGATAATTTTGAGTCGTGAACGAATTCGACCGGGTCCTCAATGGTAATGATATGGCGTCTGTAATTGCCATTGATGTAGTCAACCATTGTATTTAATGAGGTCGATTTCCCTGATCCGGTGGGGCCGGTGACAAGAATTAAACCCTTCTCCCGTGTGACCAAATCTTTGATAATCTCGGGCAACCCCAGGTCATTAAAGGTGTACATTTTGTTCGTCACAGCACGCAACACTGCCGTGTCTCCCCGCAATCCTTTGAAGACATTTACGCGATAACGGCCAATTCCGGCATATTCGTAAGCGAAATCGAGTTCCAACTCCTCCTCAAATTTTTTCCGTTCATCATCGGTCATAAGATTATAGACCAGCATATGAACATCCTGGGCGGAGAGGGCGGGCAATTTCGCGCGACGCATCCGGCCGTCAATCCGAATGAGCGGGGGTGAAAAGGGGCTTAGATGCAAGTCTGACGCGCCATTTTCTTTGGCCATGTTCAGCAGATCGAGAATGTCAACAATTCCGGAAATGATGCACCTCTATGGTTGAGTCAATGTATCCGAGACAATATTAGGTGTTATAAAAATCAGAAGCTCCCGTTGTTTGGTCACCTCCGATTTATTTCTGAACAAACCGCCGATGAGGGGGATATTTCCCAGCAAAGGCAATTTCGTGAGACTTTGATCTTCCTGCTCGAAAATCAACCCACCGATGAGCAGAGTTTCACCATTCCGCACCCGCACCTGCGTTGTCGTTGTACGCTCTGAGATTATCGGTCGGTCAGCATTGGGTCCGGTAAATCCAACCAGCGCTTGTACCACAGCATTAATGCTCATGGTGATAAATACTTTTTCATTTATTTTGGGCTGAACACTCAGATTGATCTGGATGTCCTGGTCCTGGAATGTGACCGGCTGTGTACCCGCCAGCCCACCTTCAGCTGTAGGCACCGTCACCGGATAGGTCGTTCCGACCGAAACATTTGCCATCATGTTTTCAGCAGTTGTGACCTGAGGTTCCTGAATTAAGCGTGTCTGGTTATCGCTGGACAGGATGTCAAGAATTGCCGTGAAACTCAGAACATCGAGTGTAGCCAGGCTTAGATTTTTCCATTTTCCGATAGGAAAGGTGCCTGCTGTCCCCTGGTCACCACCCACCAGTGAGGCTCGCATATTCCAGTTTATTCCCAGCCGCTCGTTCATATCAAGATTCGTCTCGATGAATTTCACAGAGATATTGATTTGTGGAATCGGCTGATCAAGCTGGTCAATTACCCGTTCAATTTCGTTAAAATTATTATGGAGATCTGAAACCAACAAAATGTCGGTACTCCCGCCAGACCCGCCAGTGCCACCTCCGGCTGCACCGCCACCACCTCCGGCAGCACCACCACCGCCCCCGGCCGCACCAGCCAAAGCCGCTAAAGCACCGCCACCTGCAGCGCCACCACCCCCGCCAGCGGCTCCACCACCACCCGAAGCGCCTCCGCTGGCACCTCCGGTGAGGACTTTGGAGAAAACCTGCACTTTCCCCTTTTGGGACAGCACATTTGAAAGCGCAGCCGACAGGGCGCCAGCATCAACATATTCCAGTTTGTAGATGCGGGTCTCTAATTCACCTTCCAATTGTTGATCCATCGGCTTAACAACAATGATATTCTCTTTCAGAAACCAATCGTAATTATTCACCTTCAACAACGCGTCCAGTGCATCTCCCAAACTCACATCCTTCAGGTTTGCGGTGACCGTACCCACCACCTCTTCCCCGGCGATGATATTCAGATTATTTTGTTTGGCAATGAGTCGCAAAACATTGATCAGCTCAGCTTCTTTAAAATTAATGGAAACAGTTATATCAAATTGGTTCACCTGCCGCGCCCGTGCCCGTCGCTCCCGTTCAACCGCTGTCGGTACCCAAGAGAAAATCAGGTTGGTTCCGTTCCGATCAACCTGGATGTCCACAATCCGGTCCATATCGAAACGGATCTGTACCTTATCGCCACCGGAAAGCATCGCCCGGGCTTCAACACGATAAACAGGGGGTAAATGGATGTACTTAACAAAGGCACCTTCCATACCATACTTTACATTTTTAAACTCAATGAGAACCTGAGGCGGACTTTGGCTGGATGTGATTTTGTACTCAAGCGGTTCTGTGGCATTGATAATGATACCGTGTCGGTCTTTGGATTCAAAAGTATTGATGCCTGTAATGACCGGGTTCTCTTTCTTTGCATAGAGAACTGCAGCCATTGAAAGCAGGATGACCCACATTTTGAATCTGTTTTTCTGTAAATCTCGAACCACCGCCTGCGTCATTCCCACTCCGTTATTCCTCTAAATCAACCCGCACGGTTTTTGTCCCTTTGCGCAAAATTACATAATTCCGGCCAATTTGATCAACAATGAATCCACCGATTGGATCACCCGCCGTCACGACTTCATTATTAATGATCGCCATTCCTTCGGTACCCCGAATTGAGATGGCCGTGATTTTTAAATCAGCGTCGCCGCTTTTAAACATATCACCCAACAGCCCTTGATCCATCAGTTCATCGGAGGTGAGGTAATAAAACGGATCTTCTTCCCAGGTGCCGTTGTAGGTCAATGGCTTAATTTTCCCCTTTAGCTGATACGAAGCCTGGTCAGCCTTGATATTCGCCTGAATATCCGCCGTTCCGTTTTTGGGCGCTCCGGTGATCGCTCCGGTTTTCCCACCCGTCAACCATCCCTGATCGATCACAAACAAGACCACCACCAGCCCAAGCACGAGCAAAATTATTTTCTGTCGTTTCTCAGCCATTTTCCGTCACAAACATATAGGCAAACAGCATACACTTGGCATTTAACGCACCCTCATTACCCAGTTCAGATGCCAATTCCAGCCGTCCGATATTAAAATCGAACTCGCCTTCACTCAATATTTCCAGAAAGGTCCCAATCGAAATGTAATCCCCTTCAAATGTCATGGACACCGGATATTTTTCGATATGAATGGTTGTTGTGGTGAGGTTCGATTTAATGTTTGGCCAGGCATCTTCCAAATTGGGTTCGATGGAGACCAGGTTGATGTTATGCTTTGCTGCAGAATTACGAATGAAATTCATAGCCTGGATGAATCCGTTCCGGTCCGGAACTTTGGCTTGAAGGGTTGTGAAAGCTTCAATTGTCTTGTCATACCTCGCCTTCACTGCATCATAAGCTTCTTCACTGGCATTGATCTCTTCATATCGGAGATTGACCTCCTGGAGTCTTGCTTCAGTAAGGTCGATTGCCAGCCCGGCGTGCATAAAATTTTGCCATATGAGTACCAGCAGGGACAGAATGATGACGCCAATTGAAATACCCAGTTTAGTTCTTGTATTCATCTTAATAATTGGTCTTTTTGACGATCATTAAAATTCACAATCCATCTCAAAAAAGCGCCGCTCACCCTCTTTATCATCCCTGGGTTTGATGACCATTTTAACTTTTTTGAAAAATCCCGCTTTTTCCACTTTCATCTTAAAGTTGGTCAGCTGGATGTCGGAAACGCTGCGGTCAGACTCAACAAATCCATCCAATAGAACAAAATCGCGATAAGAATCAGCGTCACTGACTCCATCAATATTTGTGGAATCACTCACCATGACACCACCCTTCAGGTCTTTATCAATGGTAAGTTTGGTGAGTTTAATCTCGACCGGAACGATGTGTGACAGGAATTTCAGAACCTTCACATAATTTTCACTTTTCAGACTGTCGGTCTCAAGAAATCCCTCATATTGATCCAAAATTCGAATGTCTTTCTGAAAACCCAAATACTGTTCAGTCTTGGGCGACATATTGCGTAAGGGCGCTTCCTTTGTTTCAAGCTCGTGCTTCAAATCGTTCGCACGAATCTGCTGAAAGGTCACGCTCAATAAAATGATGGGGACCAAAATGGCGGCAGCCAAACCGGCGACACTGGCGTAGGGAATCAATTGCTGATCTAAAAGCATCTCCTGAGGCAACAAATTGTAATCGTTACTTTGAATACTCAGCATTGAAAAAAGGGTCACATAATTGGGAAATTCCTCGAAGGGAATCGGATGATCCTCGTCAGCGTAACTTACATTTTCAGCTCGCACCGGATTAAACAAACTGATTTCGAACCCCAAATTTTCCTTCAACGCCCGGGATAGATTTGGCACGGCTCCACCGAGCCCACTGATATAAATATGGTCCCAGCTCAACTCATTGTACTGCTTTTTGAAAAAATTTATTGAGCGTTGAATTTCACTTGTTAAACGCTCGATCACCGGGCGCAGGAAAATAGACACACGATATAATGTCAAACCGTGTGGTTTTATCTTTCCAATGGGATTTTTGGGGATACCATAATCAAAGAAAATCTTCCGGGCTTCGGTCCGATTCAGGTTCAGTGCCTTGCCGTCGATATTGACTTTCTGCTCAAGCGCTGCCTCAAAATCATCAATACCTACCGCAATTTCCCGCGTGGTTAAAAGGACGCCCTGATGCACCACCACGAGCGTGGTTTTTGATTGTTCCATATGCAACAGGATGACCGTACGGTTTGCCTGATCGGGATATTCGCGTTTAAAAGCATGCCATAAAATGGCAGGTAGTTGGGAAGTGTATCGAATTTTGAATCCGGATTTTTTATATAATGCCAGCGCTTGCTTGGTGGCTTCTTTGTCTGCACCCAATATGACGACATGATCTTTACCGCCTGAAGTTGGGGAAGACTGGGCGAAATGTCTCAGTATTCCGCGTCCCTCACCCAGGTTCATGTTCTTCTGAGCCTGCCAATTAATCAATTCACCTAAATCCTTTTTGCCCAACCCTGGAGGCGAAAGGAAAAAGTGCGTTTTACCCTGAAACTGGTTGGAATAGATAGTCGTATAGCTGTTCTTCCGGGACTTTTTATCAAATATTTTGGGGAGCGCAACCTCAACCAGCGTCCGAATATCTTTGATCGTGGTCGCATCATCCAATTTATAGGGCAGTGTCAGGCGACCGAATTTTTGGACGGTAAATCCCGACCCGGCAACTTTGGCTTCGAGATAACGAACGCCGTGATCATCCACGTCCAGACAAATTCGATGGCTGGATTTCATGATGCGACGCATCAGGTTTGCGGTGAATTGGTCAGCCTGTAAACTCGGTGCCAGAGACTCGGCCATTTCGAACAAGTCCGGACCAAACCCAAGCGGAAGGGCCCAGCCTTCGTCATCTACTTCAATTTCAAAGCTCGTACTGCGCTGTTGGGCTTCCTCTACAAGCTGGGTCCGGATCGCCTCTGTGGCTTTTTCAGATTTCTCTGCTTCAATGAATTTTTTACGCCGGTCCAGTAGATTCCTGGCGCCCCGAGGTTTTTTCGGTGCATCAGGTTGACTTTCCGGCTCAACGGGCAGTTGATCCTCCTCAAGTATGGGTTCAGGTACTTCAACTACTGGCTGATTTTTGAGCGGAGCGCCAATGGGCGTCGTTCCAAGAATGTCGTCTGCCGACAGGACAGGCTCTTCGGTAGCTGGAACTGACGGTTCCTGATCTTTCTTCTCAAGTGCATTGAGGAGACTCATCAATTTGGTTTGATTCGCACCACCCGGGCTTTTGGAAGGAGGTGGTTGTAAATCATCCACTCCCAGAGCTGAATCATCCGATTGCGAGGAAATTTCTGTTTGCGGTGCTTCAACCGGCTCCGATTTGACCTTTTCAATCGACTCTGATATAGGTTCAGGTTCAGGTTGAGGTTGAGGTTGAGGTTCAGGTTGAGGTTCAGGTTGAGGTTCAGATTCAGGTTCAGGTTGAGGTTTAATCTCAGTCTTGGCTTCAACGGCCAAAGGTTGCTCGGGTACAAGTACCTCCTGCTCCTTTGGTGGGGTTGTCTCCGGAGGGGGAACAGGCAGCGGTTCCGGCTGCTCTGTTTCAACTTGTCGTGTCACCTCTGATTTTGAGAATTCCGTTGTTAAAAAATCGAGTTTTTTCTTTAAATCGGCGGCATCATTTTTAGGGATCGGCACGGTTTTATGAGTCATAAATCGTGCTTCAAAGTCATCAGTGGATTTGGGCAAATCCGACGGATCAAGTTCCTCGTCAGAAGCTGATTTGACGGGTTTTTGAGGAGTTTCTTTAGTTTTGACCTGGTCTGTTTCTGGTTCATTGTCAGTCTGAGAAACAACTTTTGTTTGTCTGTCAGACTCTACTTTTGAAGGGGGGATCGGTATCTCTTTTTCGACCGTAGTTGTCTTGATCTCGGATATTTCTTCGGTTTCCGGCTCTACCTCTTTGGCACGTGACCTTTTGGGTGAATCATCGTCCGATTCAGGAGGACCGACTTGTTGTGCCCGTAGTAAATCGAGTAAGCGACTGGTTGCTAATTTCTGGTCGTTATTCTTTTCAGCCATGAATTACTTAAGCGTTATATCTGCGTAAATTGTTTTTGATTTAAAAATCGGTTTACCATGGTTGCGGTGACTGCCTCTTCACGGGCAATAATCATTTCGAGCAGCAAATTATGGCTGAGCACGACCATTTTTCTTGGATAACCATTTGTTTCGTTAAAAATCATATCCTTCGCATCGTCAGTAAATAATTCCCCCGGGGCCGGATGTCCTGCAACCCGCAAACGGTAGTCGATAAAGTTTTTCGATTCCTCCCTGTCCAGAGGTTGAAGGGTATAGGACATGGCAATTCTGTCTTTGAGATTGGGCATGTGGTTCAGCGTCTCGCGAAATTCAGGTTGCGCCAAAATCACCACCTGCATCAGTTTTTTTTGGTTGGTCTCGAAATTGAGCAAAGACCGAATAAGCTCAAGTTGTGACGGTCCCATTTTTTGACCTTCATCAATGATTAGCACGATCTGTTTATTGGCTTCGTAGGCCATGTCAATCAGGAAATGCTCCAGCATATTCATGTAGGCCATCACATCGTCGCGCTGAATTCGAATGCCAAAAAGACGAGCCATATGTTGCACAAACTCAAGGTTTGAACTAAAACCCGGATCAATGATGAGAAAAAATTTAAAATCCCGGCCATACTCGGTGAATCTGTTCAATAAGTACCGGGAGAGCGTCGTTTTCCCCAGGCCGATTCCCCCCAGAACGACATTCAGTCCACGACCCAATCGCAGTGATATTTCCAAACGATCAATACAGTTTGAGTGATGTTTGGCATCAAAATAAAAATCGGGATCGGGCGTCATTGAAAATGGCTCTTTTTCCAGCCCGATCAACTCATAATAATTCACTGGACAAATCTCCTAGACGTTGGTATTGCGGTAGTCATCTGCCCGTCTGGTAAAGTAAAACATGAAACGCATGAATTAAATACCTTAATTTCATACTGATATCGCATTTAGTGGCTGTATTCAAGCTTCAGAATCAGGCAAATGTATACCGTAGGTGGCCATTTTCCGGTACAGCGTACTCCGGCCAATTCCCAGAATTTTCGCCGCCGCTACGATTTGGTGGTGCGTGTAGTTCAGCGTTCGCATAATTGCATCGCGTTCGATCTCTGTCAGGGGGGCTAATCTGTCGTCTGTAATCAGTGACGTTCGATGTTTGGTAGGTTCAGTTTTTGGTCTGAATTCCATGGGTAGATCATCCGCTTTCACAACTTCGTTTTCTATCGTCAGCAACAGACGGCGCGAGATATTTTGCAGCTCCCGAATATTTCCCGGCCAATTGTAACCCTTTAATAATTCTATCGCTGAATGGCTAAAATCGTGAATAACAGGCTGATCTTCCCGGCGGTAATTCTCAAGAAAATATTGGAGCAAATCGATGATGTCCTCCCGCCGTTCTCGCAAGGGAGGAATCGTCACCGGAAAGACCGAAAGTCGGTAATAGAGATCTTCCCGGAATTGCCCTGATTGGATTGCCTCTTTCAGGTTTTTGTTCGTTGCGGCAATGACTCTGACATCAACCTTGATCGATTCATTCCCACCCAAACGATAAATTTCTGATTCCTGCAGCACCCGTAATAATCGTGACTGGGCAAGGATGCCCATATCGCCGATTTCATCCAGAAAAATGGTTCCCCCATTGGCTTGCTCAAATTTGCCCAAATGGCGCTGACCGGCTCCGGTAAACGCTCCTTTTTCATATCCAAAGAGTTCACTTTCCACCAAACTGTCGGGCAGTGCAGCACAATTTATGGCTACGAAAGGGCGGCTTGCCCGACGACTATTCTGATGGAGTGCCCGGGCAATCAATTCTTTGCCCGTACCATTTTCGCCCTGAATTAAGACTGAGAAATCCGTTTTGGCTAAATCCCCTACAAGTCGTAAGACATTCTGCATCGCCGGTGAATGAGTTATGATATTTGGAAACTGTTTTTCAGGCGAGCTGCGCTGGCGTAAGTGCATTAACTCTTTGATCGATTCGACATATTCAAGTGCGTGATCCACAGCCACCAGGAACGCCTCTTTTTCAATCGGTTTCACGAGATAGTTGAATGCACCGGAGCGCATTGCATGCACAGCAACTGCCACCGATTCATCTGCTGTTAGCACAATGATTTGAGGGATTTTGCTCTGATGGGTGAAAGTTTGAATAAGAGAGTGAACCGATTGTCCACCCAGGGATAAATCAAGGATCAGAACATCGGGTTTGAACGACTCCACGCTTGTTAAGATTGCGTCCGCCTTTGTTTCAAATGCCACCTGGAGACCATTTATTTCAGACAGAAAATATTGGTAAACACGCTGCATCTGCAGGTCATCTTCCACGATGAGTAGCTTGGCATTTGTGATCATTCTATCGCAATGTCCTTCCCACTAAGAAAGTATTCCGTTCCTGAAGGATGAATCTTACATTCGGCCATGACAGAAGATTATTTAAACGACCCTGAATTCATCATTATTCGGCGTGAATACCTGGATGACCTTCGTGCAAAAGCACCAGAGAATTTGGCCAGTGCACAAGCGGGGAATTTCGAACCAGTCAGAACCTTCGGCCATAATCTAAAGGGTAATGGAACGAGCTTTGGATTCCAACGCATTTCTGAATTAGGCGCTGATATAGAGAAAGCCGCGATCGAGGGAGCACAGGATATTCTTTTGGACCGGTTGCCGAAATTAATTGAATTTTTGGGCGAAGTAACACTTTAACCTGCACCGAGCATTACAGCCGGGGGAAGAGTTTCCAGCGATTATTTACCGGCTGTAGGGGACGACTGGTATGGATTTGGACAGACCGCGTCGGATCATTCTCATTGAAGACGATGCAAATTTCATTTCGATTTTAAAATACCATCTGACCTCTGCAGGTTTTGAAGTTGAGGGCATCACTTCAGATGAGGCAATTAATCCTGGTGCCGGACAATTTAGACCCGATTTGGTCATCTGTGACCTGGTGATGCCAGTACCGGGTATGGATATTCTGGCTACCATCAAGAGCAACCCGAGATTCAGACAGATTCCGTTTATTTTCGTCTCAGCTTCCAAAGACCATCAAGACAAAATCAGCGCCTATCTGAGTGGTGCGGACGATTATCTGGAAAAACCACTTCATTTCCCCGAGCTGATCGCCAAAATCACCGGGATGTTTAAACGACTCGATGTCATCCAACAGGACATCTATCGTGATCCCATGACCAATCTTTATAATCGTAGATTCCTCGACCAGGAATTGCCTCGTCAACTTAGTTTTCATCAGCGCCATGACCAAAAAATGATCATTGGAATTTTGGATATTGACCATTTCAAATTTGTGAATGATACCTACGGCCATCAGGTGGGGGACATCATTCTGGAGAATTTCGCTAAGGTGATTTTGGAAACGGTCAGGGCATCGGATTATGTCATTCGTTATGGTGGTGAAGAGATCGTTGTCCTGTTTATCAATTCGGAGATGCAGGGCTCCAAGGCAACGCTGGAACGACTTTTGGAGCAACTGGCGAACAATCCATTGCACACGATCGCCGACAATCAAAATAATACGCCTATCTATATTTCTTTTAGCGCCGGACTTGCGGAATTTCCCATCCAGGGTGAAAATGGCGACCAGTTGCTCAAGGAGGCAGATAAAGCACTTTACGAAGCAAAAACTTCCGGTCGTAATCAGGTTCGGATTGCGCCGAATCCATAGCTCGAATAAGCCGTATCACCAAATTTCTGTTCGGTAATCTTTTTTTAAAAAAATAATAATCAGGAAGATTGGGGTGACCCAAGATGGGTCTGAAGTTCCCTCGTTGCCGTGACAACTGGTAGAATGTCGTCCGCTGATTTCATCAACTGATTTAAGACGGTAACAACTTGCTTGGCTTGTTCGGTCTCGCCCCGGGCAATGTAGGATTCAGCTAAGGTGTAATAGGCCTGCATGTCTTGAGGGTTCAGAACCAGATGCGTTTCCAGTAAATTTTGGCCTTGTTCATGCTCCCCCATCTTGATCCGCATTTCAGCTTCCTCTACCAAAAAATTGGTCGTTGAAATTTGCCGCAATCTATCCAGGTAAACTTTTGCGCTGGAATAATCTTTCCGCAAGTAACAAATCCTGGCTTGAGCATACAGATCGAAATCTACCGTGTATTGAATAACGACATTTTTATAACCGGGAATACCCGTCCAGGTCGTCCAATATCGCTCCAGACTGTCTGGCTCATCTTTTTGGAGATAAAATGCGAATTTGGCCAGAACCGTAATCTCATTACCCAGTATTTTGAGGTTTTTCTCCATCGTATTCACGATGAAATTGGCTTCGTTGTCGAAATTCATCCTCGCTAAATCCTGAATCAGAGGTATCCAGGTCACGAAGTAATTGATCGGCATC
>Ga0210009_1001573_pt1 | contig 18980 bp, 16 predicted proteins | sample CryGeyCG2114_065_FD_185457 | JGI IMG/M metagenome (GOLD analysis project Ga0210009, IMG submission 185457) | Groundwater microbial communities from aquifer - Crystal Geyser CG12_big_fil_rev_8/21/14_0.65 (SPAdes) (version 2) | ecosystem: Environmental > Aquatic > Deep subsurface > Groundwater ... | reverse complement strand
ATCTGACGAGGCACGGACACCTTTCGGTTTAGGTTTAGGCTGAGGTTTAGGCTGAGGCTGAGGCTGAGGTTGAGGTTGAGGCTGACTCTGATTTTGAGTCAATCTGGCTCGTTCCTGCTTCTTCCTGCGCGCCAAGGACGTGAGGAAGAAGTATACAGCCAGGGCTATTATGGGATAAATATTTTCCATTATAGCTGCGGATTATTTTTTACCGGACGGCGCACTTGTTGTGGTGCCTCCCCCGGAAATACTCTCACGCATATCCGTATCAGCCTGAATATTTTTCATCCGGTAGTAATCCATTACACCAAGATTGCCCTGCTTAAAGGCTTCGGCCATGGCAAGTGGTACCTGAGCTTCAGCCTCCACCACACGCGCCCGCATTTCCTGTGTCTTGGCTTTCATTTCCTGTTCCGTTGCGACGGCCATAGCCCGGCGCTCCTCAGCCTTAGCCTGAGCGATGTTTTTATCGGCGTTGGCCTGATCCATTTGGAGCTGTGCACCAATATTCTTACCAACATCTACATCGGCAATATCAATAGACAGAATCTCGAATGCGGTTCCGGCATCCAACCCTTTGGCCAGTACTTTTTTGGAGATAATATCCGGATTTTCCAGCACCGCTTTGTGGCTATCCGCTGAACCAATACTACTGACGATACCTTCACCAACTCGGGCTAGTACCGTCTCTTCCCCGGCCCCACCAACCAATCGCTCGATATTGGCACGAACCGTCACACGGGCAATGCCAAACAACTGAATACCATCTTTGGCGATGGCGGAAACACGCGGTGTCTCAATGACTTTGGGATTAACCGACATTTTTACCGCTTCCAACACATCCCGACCAGCCAAATCAATCGCTGTGGCCGTCTTAAAACTCAGTGGGATGTTGGCTTTGTCGGCGGCAATCAATGCCCGGACAACCCGGCTTACATTTCCACCTGATAGATAATGCGCCTCCAGCAGGTCGGTATTAATGTCAATTCCGGCCTTCCGCCCACTGATCAATTCGTTCACAATCAACGGAGGTGGAATCCGCCGTAATCGCATACCTACCAATGAAAACAGGCTGACATATACCTGTGCCGCCGCTGCGCTTACCCACAACCCCACCGGGATGAAATAGGTAAACAAAAAGAGCAGCGCCAGGATGCCAACGATGATTAAAAGCAACGTGATGGACATAAAAACTCCTGTTATTTCAGCTTTTCAAAATCATGATTTTTAGAAATCTCTGACTTTCAGTTCTGGCATCAATTCGTTGCCGCGCGAACAAAAATCCGATTTCCATCAACTCGCACAACCTCGATTTTGGTGTCTTTCTCGATGTAATCACCCAGAGTTACCACATCAAGGCGTTGACCATTTAGAATCGCAGTACCGGCTGGTCTTAATGTCGTTAATGCGACACCCGTGCTCCCCACCAATCCTTCCAAGCCCAAAGTTGATGAATACCCCTCCGTTTTCAGTTCGGCCGCCTGAAGTGAAACTTTGTGCCAGAATTTGGTTTTACCAATGTTCTTGATGAGCAGAACGCTCCCGACGATTGCGCCGATTAATGAAATCAAAACGCCAACCAGTGCACGATTTATCTCCAGTTGCGTCGGTATTTCAGGTATCATGGCACGGAATAATCCATACATGAGGATGGCAATTCCGGCGATACCGGCAACGCCGAAGCCCGGGATAACGAACACCTCCAATCCAAGCAGGGTCAATCCGATCACAATGATAATCAAATCTGTGATACTGGCTAATTCGGCGATAATCGATGTGGAGAAAAAGAGTGACAATGCAATCACGGCGATTGTCCCACCCACACCCCAGCCGGGACTCTGAAGTTCAAAAATAAGTCCGAGAAAGCCGATGGTCATGAGCAATGAACTCACGATAGGATCGGTAAGAAATCGAACGATTTGCTCCGACCAGGTCGGTGCTACGATCTCAATCTCACGATCCTTCAAATTGAAATGGGAATAAATTTCTTCGAGCGATTCCATCTCATAATCGGCAATGCCATATTTAATCGCCGTTGATGTCCTGAGCGTCAGAAGTTTCCCAGGACGAGCGCCTTCCACGTCGTCCATAAACATCGTATCGCCACTAGCAAGCACGAGGGTATCTATATCAAGTGATTCATCCACCATGGCCATGGCAATTTTGCCATTTCGTCCCTTGGCTTCAGCAGTAGAGGCCATCTCTTCCCGCATATAGGACTGAGCCTTTTCGCTCGCCTTATTCATTTGCTGATCTACAACTGTGGTTGCGCCCATCGTGCCACCCGAATGCATGATGATTGTATCACAGGCAAAGGTGATCAACGAGCCTGCTGAGATGGCTTTTGTATTCACGAATGCGACGGTCATAATCTTGGATTTTAATAGCGCGGTTTTCATCATGGTGGCGGCATCAACCCTGCCTCCAAACGTGTCAATGTCCAGAATAATGGCGTCTCCGCCCTTCTTATTCATTTCTGGAATGGCCCGTTCGAAAAAATGGCCAAGACCCATGTCAATGGTGCCGTGGACCTCAATCACATAAACTTGGGCGAACATGAGAACCGGGAGGAAAAAAAATATAGCTATCAACCGTTTCATTAATCTAACTCACTTTTGTGTGTTTGAAGGTACACGGCAGAAGATTTTTTTGCAAGCCCTAAGCCTGGCTTCACGCCGGTGAATGATGACATCCTAATTACCTTCAAGTGTCATGATCGCGCTGCCATAACGCGTTTCAATGGCAAGCCGAACGGGATCGTGCGGTGCATTCGCAGATAACCAAATCGACAGGGAAAGGTCATTTTCATCCGCCTTTTGATTGCGTTCCAACGGAATCATTACAAATGTTGAAACTTTCCGGTTATTCACCTCAACCGATTCCATTTTTTGAATGAGCAGGGATAATCTCCCAGTCCCTTGTCCATCGAAGAGATGGTAAATAAGGGTATCACCAACCGTCAACTCCACCTGACGCAGCCGGTGTAACAAACTCGGAATATCCAGGAGGTTGGTGTCGCGTAACGCCATCGTCTTTGAGTTCACCGAGACCAGACTATCTTCCCAGGAAAATACGGCGTTATATTCGCGATGGTATTTCCCTTCACGAATGCGTTTATGGTGGGAGATCAGACGCTCACTGGATAGATCATAGGAAGACTCAATCGAGTCATTCAATTTCCATAATCTTGAAAGCCAGGGAGAGGACTTGATACTGAACCGACTTAAAAGTGTGTCACTGACGGTATTAAATTCGAGTCGCGCACTCCCTGCAGTTAAAAATCCATATTTGACTTTGTAGATGTATCGGCTTTGAGCTGAACTTTCGGCAAACAGAACAATCAGAAACAGCGTCATCAAATTCAGAAATTTCATTGATCTCATTTAATGATCCCCCTCAACCAACCGATACAATTTCCGTGCGATCATAACTTCCCCGACTAAATTCTCACCGTGAATGCAAACCTGGGCAAACGCTTGGCTTCTTTTGGGATTGTTGGTATATCTGGCATATTTGTCAATATGGGGATATTATGGATTATAACGCATTATGCAAATATTCATTACGCACTCGCCTCGCCAATTGCCATTGAGCTTTCCATCATCAACAATTTTATCTGGAATGACCGATTCACCTGGCACGGACGCCGCTCTGCCCGCCAACACAGTATCTGGTATGGCCTGCTGCGTTTTAATCTGGTTAGCTGGATCGCCGGAAGCATGAATTGGCTGTTACTGATAGCATTCACTGAAGGACTCGGACTCTATTATCTCTGGGGTAACCTTTTGGCCATCGCAATCGCATCGGCACTTAATTTTGTACTAAACGAAAAATGGACTTTCCGGTCGATTCCGCCAGTCGATTCTCACTAATCTTTAACCGCGAAACCGCGATAATTTGTACAGCGAAATATTTGAATGCGCCGCGTGTGTTGCCCAAAATTCGCAAAATTTAATTCGTCAATTTTTTCAATTTTTTCAAACCAGGGTTCAATTTTTTTGCGTTTAAATCGATACTCACGACGGTCATCCACCACCAGGATTCCCGTTTTCCCCTGTAGTGTCCGGGGTGATCGCCAGTAGTCAAACTGAAGCGCACCTTCACCAAAAACATTTTGCGCAAATGTTTCCGGCTGCCCCTTGAGATAAAATCGCAAGAGTGAACTCACTTTGTAATTGGTGCTGAATACGAATGATTTTTCACCCGTAACACTTAGCGTTTTTGAGATTGAATCAACCTTCGCAGCGGTTTCTCGCCAGCCGCTCCAGGTATTTCCATCACCCAACGGCACATTCGGGATCAGAATCACGGCTAACCCCAGGGCATAGAAAACAAGCGATGATACCAGCCCAACCTTCATCACTTTTCGGGATCTGTTTTCGGACAGATAGCCATTCAGAAACAGAATCAGCCATGACCAATAAGCCGGAACCAGCCAGTTCATTTTCACCAGCGATTTGAAACTTACCAGCGTAAAGAATGGCAACAGGATCGCGCCACTTGAGAAGAGAAGCAGCTCACCGTCAGGCATAGGTTGCTTTTTCAGCACTTTGGGCAAAATTTTTACACAGCCCCAGACAAAAAAACCGAAAATAAACGGTGTTAGCATGAACAATTGCGAGCCGATTAATTCACCAAAATACCGCAATCCCAGGCCGTGTAGGCCACCGACCCGCCGGCTGCCCTGAAATGCAAAGGAGACCCAATCATGGGTACTGTTCCAATACAACACCGGCAGGAAAATGACTATTGCCACCAAGCCGGCCAGATAAGGATGGGGAGTTGCCAGCCAGCGACGATTTTCTTTGGACAACAACAGGAACAGGAGTACGCTCGGTACCAGAAATATTCCGGAGTACTTTGACAGCCAACTTAACCCCATGGCCAAACCAGCCCAGTACCAGTATTTCGCATCCTGTGTTTTCGCCAGTCGCCAGATCATGAAAATCGCCAGCGACCAGAACATCAGCAGAGGTGAATCCGGTGAAATAACGAAGCCGTAAAGTTCGTAAATGATGGTGGAATTGAGTGCAAACACAACCACAAAGGTCAGGTGATCTTTCTGGAATATTTCCTGCACCAACTTCGCCCAGATGATATAGGTACCGAACAGAAAAAGGATCGCCGCGAATTTGATACCCAACTCGGTTTGGCCAAACAGGTGCGTGGTCAACCAGATCATGTAGGTTGCCATGGGTGGATGGTCAAAAAATGACCAGTCCATTGCCTGGGACCAGCTCCAGTAATAAGCTTCCTGCGGCGTCAATGGCGTCACCATTGCTAATATTATTCGCAAGAGCGTGAAGGCGAGCAGCGCACGCCAAACCTGTTTGGTCAATCCCAGCCAACTCATTTTGAATTAATTTTCGAACTGCATTTGATAGAGTTTTTTGTACAAGCCACCTTGGGTCAAAAGCTCCTTATGCGTGCCTACCTCAATGATTTTCCCGCGATCCATCGCGACGATCTTGTCCGCATTCAAAATAGTCGTCAAGCGATGTGCAATGACAATCGCTGTGCGGTTTTTCATGAGTCGGTCAATCGCCTGTTGTACGAGTCGTTCGGATTCGGTATCCAGTGCCGAAGTGGCTTCATCCAAAATCAAAATGGCCGGATTTTTCAAAAGGGCGCGTGCGATGGCCAGACGTTGCCGCTGACCACCGGACAGACGTGTGCCGCGTTCACCGATCACACTTTCGTAGCCATCATCCATCTCTTCGATGAATTGATGCGCGTGTGCCAGTTTCGCAGCCTCAATAACCTCCAGCCGTGATTTTTCCATCCCATAGGCGATGTTATTATGGATCGAGTCATTAAAGAGAATCGTCTCCTGGCTCACGATGCCCAGTTGAGCCCTGAGCGAAAATCGCGTCACATGGCGAATATCCAGCCCGTCGATTGTAATACTGCCGGATGATACATCATAAAAACGCGGTAACAAGTCAGCCACGGTGGTTTTTCCCGCGCCGCTCGCCCCCACCAGCGCCACAACTTCACCCTTATTAATCGTGAGATTGATTTCGGTTACAGCGGGAATCGTACTTTGGGCGTACTGAAAATGAACATCCTGATACTCGATTTTCGAGATAAACGGTGGCAATGCAATGGCATCCGGCAAATCCCGAATGTCCGATTTGACATCCAACATACCAAAAATCCGTTCACCAGCCGCGATACCGGTCTGAATCGGTACATTCACATTAGCCAAATTTCGAATGGGTTGGAATAGTGCGAAGAGCAGGGCGATGAACCGCATAAAATCTTCACTGGTAATCGTATGATATTGCAGGACTTGAAGCCCGCCGTAATAAAGGAGGGAGACCGCCATGGTCACTCCCAGCATCTCCGTTATCGGAAGGTTCACTCCCTGGAGCCGGATCTGGCGGAACATCAACTTCAATAATTTTTGCGTCTCAGCGTGAAACCGCTTTGATTCTACCGGTTCGGCATTGAACGCTTTCACAATGCGAATGCCGGAAAATGTCTCAGTCATCCGTGAGGTCACTTCACCGAGCTGGACTTGCGTTCGTTTGGCTTTGCGCCGTAGACTTTGGCTGATTTTCACGATGAAAAAGCCTGTAACCGGCGCTACCAGGAGTGAAATCAGCGCTAATTTCCACTGAATGACGAACAGCAGACTGATGTACACAATGATATTCAGTGGCTCGATGATGAGCGGACGAAAGGTCGTGGTTAACGCATTATTCACCTGCATCACGTCATTCATCGCCAACGAAATCATATCACCCGTGCGGCGGGTATTATAGAAGGCCAGTGGTTGATGCAGGAAATGGTCGAAAATCATGTTGCGCAAGTTCCGAATCACCCGCACCTGCACCCAGCCATTGAGCACCCAGGTGGTATAATAAGTCAGACTTTTGATTAAATAGCTGACCAGAACAACCAGAACCACGGCGCGTAAAGCTGCAACCCTGTCACCTCCGGTAATGAAATGGTAGGTCACCCATTTGAGATACTCGTTGATATTTGACCAATCTGAATTCAATACGACAGATTCCACAACTTGCGGTGTAGCGCCAAATAGCGTTGAAACGAACGACGCTGCGAACCATATCGCGATCCCACCCGACAAGACATTGATGATAGACGAGATCATGCCCCCGCCGATTTGAGGCCAGAAGGGACGTGCTAATTTCAGAATGCGTGAGTACATGATTTGTTTTTTTCAGACCAGGTAGGGCTCTAATTGGGTCCTTTTAATCGCACCTTCCCGTAAAATTTTAAAGGGTCTTTGGGAAATGTCAAGGACTGTGCTCCCGGGAGAATGGCGCAACGTGCCCTGATCGAATAATAACTCGATCTGGTCATTAAAATAGGCGATGACCGTTTCGATGTTGAGCGCACTGGGGAATCCGGAAAGATTGGCGGAAGTGCTGGTGATCGGACGCCCCAGAGTCTTCACCAGAGCCAAATCCAATGCATGGTTGGGAACGCGCATACCTGTTAAACCACTCCTCGCGGGGATACCCGCAGCCAAATCCAAATTGCATTTCCCAACAATGGTTAATTCACCCGGCAAGAAGGCGCGCACCAATTTTTCAACAGCAGCATCCGGATTTACAAGTGCGGCCAGCAGGGATTCAACCGAATCCAGCATGATGGAAACCGGTACTGAGAGACGGTTTTTGACTTGAAACAAATGGTTTACCGCGGCGGCGTTGGTGCTATCCACACCCAAGCCATACAGGGTATCGGTGGGGTATCCAATGACACCTCCCCGTTCCAACACGGCAATGGCGCGGTGCAGATCCTTATCACTAACCTGGCCAGTTTGATTTACGGCAATGATTTGCATCGGGGAATGATACGATTCCAAAAGGTTTTGATCAAGTTACTTAGGGTCAGACCGACGCAGGTTTCCGAGCGGCTGCTTCCACCCGATCAATATTTCGCCAACGTTTATGAAACCACAAATATTGTTCAGGAAATTGCCGAATCGTCGCTTCGAGTTTTTTCAAGCCAGTGCTGACGACATCATGAATATAATTTTCATCAATTCGGTCTGGACGACTAAACGGCAACGGTTCCCAATCCATAACATAGCGGCCGCGGTGAATATGCATGGCCACATAAATGATTTCCGCCATGCCACGGTAAGCCAAAACGGCGACACCCTTGGGACTGGGGGAGGCTAGATTGAAAAAATCTACCGTCACGCCATCCTTCCCTTTATACTGGTCACCCACAACACACATATTCCCCACCTCGTGTAGCGCTTTTACAAAGGCGGGCATTTTTGACCAGGAATCTACCAACACCATTTGTTTCCGGTTACGCAGCCAGGACAGGAATTTATCGGCCAACGGATTGCGCTGAATTCTGTAAATCGCGGATGTCCCACCAGCGATTATTCCCATATAACGACCCGCAAACTCCCAACTTCCAAAATGTCCGGTGAACAGAATGTAGGGTTGGTGCGCTGCCTGTTTCGCCTGTACATATTCAGCAAATCCCGGCGAACTGACCAACGACATGACTTTGCGATCGGACATGGTCCACACTTTCATCGTGGAGATGAAACTTTCACCCCAATGGGCGTACACGCCACGTACTGCTTTTTCAACTGTTTTGGTATCCCAATCCGGAAATGCTCGCTCCAGATTTTTCCTCACGATACCCTTGCGAATCGGAATAAAACGCACCATGAACCACCCCAACCCGCGACCAAAACGCCACACAAATGCCCAGGGGAGCAACTTCATCAGAATGGTAAATACCACCAATGCGATGCATTCAATGGTATATCGTAACCATCGAATTACACTGGTTTTATGTTGCTTTACAGGTGGTATTGAAGCCATGGCGTATCAGACTGCCGGATCAACAGCGACTATAACTTTGCAATGTCCTGGATCGTTACAAAAATGATCAGGCCAAGCAGTAACACCATGCCCACTTGCTGAATGACCACTTTCACCTTGATCGGTAGCGGCCGACGTATCATGCCTTCAATCGCGATAATGATAAATTGACCACCGTCCAGTCCAGGGATGGGCAGAATATTGATAAAAGCCAGGTTCACGGAGAGGATCGCCATAAAATAAAAAACATCCAGCCAGCCCTGTCGGGCCATATCCCCGGCCATTTTGGCAATTGCCACAGGTCCACCCAACTCCTTCACAGAAGCATCCCCCGAGATAAGCATTCCCAGGCTACGCACCATCAAGGTTCCAAAATTATAGGTATTCTGAGCACCCAACTTGGCAGCCTCCCAAACGCCAACGGATCGCTGAATGACTTCCGGACCAATGCCAATCATGCCATACTGCTCAACCCCATCGTCGGTTGGGACTTTTTCCGATACGGTTGTTAAGGTCGCTGTTTTCGTCTCACCGGCACGCTCCCATTCAATGGAAATTTCCTGCCCGGGTAAACCGTGAATGACCGTAATCAGGTCATCCCATTCATTTATTTTTTGGTCATTCACCGTGAGAATCTTGTCACCCGGCAATAACCCTGCTGCCTCAGCCGGATAAACCGGGCGCGATTGCGTGCCACTCAAACTCCCGACGATTGTGGAATTGGTCATCTCGCCCACACCGCTGGACAGGAAAATCGTGCTAAACAGGAACCAGGCTAATATCGTGTTCATCACGACACCGGCTGAAATGACGAGCAATTGTTGCCATTTCTTTTTACTGGTGAATTCCCATGGTTTGCCCTGGATGGCGGTGTCGAGGGATTCGTCAATAGTGCCGGCCATTTTGACATAGCCACCGAGCGGTGTCCAGGAGACACTGTATTCCGTATCGCCAGCTTTGGGGTTTCTGCGACGGAACCGGTACTCCACCATCTCGGCATTGAAAAGCCGCTGCAGGAACCAGGGGACATAGATGGTCATCCACAATCCGTCGAATTTATTGCGAAAGGTTAAAAACCGGGGCGGGAAACCGATGGAGAATCGTTCCACGCGAATTCCAACCGAACGAGCGGCCAAAAAATGACCCAACTCGTGAATTAAAATGAGTATTCCAAGCGTGAAAATTGCCGCCAGAATTGAAATCAAAGTCGTGTTTATACTTGCTAACATAGGGTTCTCTTATGCTTCATTAACATAGGTTTGGGTCCAGTTTTCCAGCGCTTGAATATCATCTAAATTGGGATGTTCGATGAACTCATGAGCTGATAAAGCAGACTCGATTAATTGTGGGATTTGTGTAAAACTGATGGCATGATCCAGAAATCTGTAAACAGCCGTTTCATTGGCAACATTCAGTACGGCGGCGGCAGTTCCACCGGTTGCCAGCGCATCAAACGCCAATTTAATGCAGGGGAATTTTTCAAAATCCGGTTCTTCAAATGTCAATTGCTTCAATTTTACCAAATCCAGTGATTCCCAGTTTGCGGATTTATGGCGTGGCCAGGTCAAGGCATATTGAATCGGAATTTTCATGTCCGGCACACCCAATTGGGCTTTTACCGATTTGTCCTTGAACTCTACCATGGAATGGATGATGCTCTGGGGATGGACGATGATCCGTAGCTGATCCGGACCGAGATGGAACAACCACCGAGCCTCAATGACCTCCAGCCCTTTGTTCATCATCGTCGCGCTATCGATAGTAATCTTACGCCCCATTTTCCAGTTGGGATGATTCAAAGCCTCTTCCACGGTGATTGAAGCAAAACTAGTTTTGTCACGCGTCCGGAAAGGTCCGCCGGAGCCAGTCAGGATCAAGCGTTCAACATCAGAGAGCTCTTCACCTGCCAGACATTGCCAAATGGCACTGTGTTCACTGTCTACCGGAAATAAATTCACATGATGTTTGGCAAGCAGACGTTCGATGTAATCACCCGCCATCACCAAGCTCTCTTTGTTGGCAAGGGCAATATCGACACCGGCTTTAATGCCACAAACCGTGGGCTCCATTCCGGCGCTTCCAACCAGGCCATTCAGGAGTAAATCAACATCATCACGACCCGCTAATTCCAAAAGACCATCGCGCCCGGACAGAACCTCGGTATGAGGAAGCGCGGATTTAACCTTGTTAGCAGCCTCCTCATTCACCACCGCTACGGTTTTTGGTTTGAACTTCAAAGCCTGTTGGATCAGAATTTCCGCATTTTGATTGGTGGAAAGGTATACCACTTCAAAATCATCCGGAAGATTTTCCACTACCAGCAGGGCATTTACGCCAATCGAACCGGTACTACCCAGGATAGAGAGTCGTTTTTTCATAATTGATCTGTCAATCTCCAACGCCCCATTGAACGGATAGTGATCCGGCAGTGCTGGATTTTTGAGCTGACATATTCAATGAAATTTGCATCATGTTCCAAAATGTTTTACCCATCGTTCCACTCAATATCCAATAATTCCCATCGCGATTGCCAACACCCTGAATGTTTGTAAAACGCGTGTGTTCCAGATTGTAGGTTGTTGCCAGACCCACCATCCAAAGCGGGTTTATTCGCAGAAAATGTTGGGTCAAACTCAAATTCTTCTGACTGAATGTCCCCTGACCGGAAATTCGGTTAAGCTGAACTTCGGTACCCCATTCGACCCGATTGTTCCAGGACCAAATGTATTTCGCACCAAGTGAATGGCCAAAGACCGGGTATTGTGCAGTCAGATTCCAGAGCTGAGCTGAAAATACCCATTCAGGTAAGGGTTGAATGGCAAATCCAATATGTTGATTCCCAGCAATCAATCCCGAGTGGGTATTGACAAACGATTGCGTAAAACTCACCTGACCAAAATTCCGCAAAAAGGTTGCTGACGGGACCGAGACCAGGGTTGCGAGATTTCGCATGTCCTGCGAAATATTCCCCGGGTCATTACGCTGTTGCAAATCGAGCCAGGAACCAGCCAGAGTTTGTGTTGCGACAAGCGCCATCATAAAGATCAGACGTTTCATAAGGGGCAAAGTTAAACCAAATACCAGTGGAGGGAAACGCAACATTCCAATTGTGACTTGAAGGAAAAGATTTTAAAAATCGACTCAGATAATTCCGCGCTTACTTTTTTCAATAAAGTCCAGAATGACCTGTATTTCCTTAGTTTGGGGCAATTTTTCTCTGATCTCCAGTATCGCCTGAGAGACATTGAGTGTGGAGCGATAGATCAGTTGATAGGCTTCCTTAATCACCGAAACCATTTCAGATGTAAAACCACGACGACGCAAGCCGACGGAATTCAGGCCGTTGTAGGTCAAGGGACTGTTTGAAGCGCGGATATAGGGCGGGACATCCTTGCTCACGCGAAATCCACCGCCGATGAAGCTATGGCATCCAATCGTAACGAACTGATGGATGGGCACCATGCCACCTACAGCCGCGAAATCTTCAATGGTGACATGACCAGCCATGTTGCAGGAATTACTGAGAATAACATTATCACCGATGGTACAATCGTGAGCGATGTGACAATAAGCCATGATCAGACAATCCTTACCAACAACTGTCTGCCATTTATCGTCTGTGCCCCGGTGAATGGTGACATATTCCCGAATAATCGTGTTCTCGCCAATGATGGTCGTGGTCTCTTCGTCGTTGTACTTCAAATCCTGTGGACGACCACTCACCACCGCTCCGATGAACACATTCACATTGTTATGAATGCGGGCGCCGCTGCCAATCAAGGCATGGCTGGCAATGGTTACGCCATCGCCGATCTCCACATTTTCCTCCACGATCGAAAATGGTCCGATGGTGACATTGTCACCAATCTTGACATTCTTGTCCGAGATGATCGCGGTTGGGTGAATCATGTTTGCCATTAATAGTATCTCACTTTTCGACGACGGCGGCCATCAGGTCGGCTTCTAATACCAGTTCCCCATCCACAAATGCCTTGCCATGGATTTTGGCGGTCCCCATGCGGTATTTGACCAAATCCACTTCAAAGATGATTTGATCACCCGGTTCCACCAACTTCCGCCACCGGACATTGTCGGCGGCTGAGAAATAGACCAATTTATTTTCGTGGTCTTCGATGGCATTCAATAATAATACTCCACCCGCCTGCGCCATGGCCTCGAGTGTTAACACGCCGGGCATAATCGGCTTTCCGGGGAAATGACCTTCGAAAAATGGCTCATTGGCCGTCACATTTTTCACCGCGACAATTTTCTCCAGAGGGACCATGTCAATGATACGGTCAATCAGGAGAAACGGGTATCGGTGCGGCAGGATGCGTTTGATGGCCTCGGTATCCAGAAAAATCGGGCGTTTCCGCAATCGGCGCTGGTAGCGTTTGGATAATATCTGTTTTTCAAATTCTTTTTTGAGTCGGCGTACCAGTTCAACATTAGAGGCATGACCGCTTCGGGCAGCGATGATGTGTCCCTGAATCGGCATCCCCAACAGCGCCAGGTCACCAATTAAATCCAATACTTTGTGACGCACGGGTTCATTGGGGAAACGCAATTCCTTGCCGTTCAAAATTCCATTACTACCCTGCACCACATCATCCTTAATGTCAAACAACTTTTTCAGGCGATCCAGTTCTGAATCGTCAATGGTACGGTCAATCATCACCAGGGCATTTTCGACGGAACCGCCTTTGATGAGTCCCTGCTTCTTCAATTCGTCAACCTCATGGAGGAAGCAAAAAGTCCGCGCCGGTGCGAATTGTTCGACAAAATCTTCCTCAAGGGAATAGAATGAGGTGTACTGCGTACCCAGAGACTGGAGCTTATAATCAATCATAAAGGTCGCGCGGAACTGATTCGACGGCAGCACGTGAATATCGACACCCTTTTCAGGGTCGGTGTATGTCACCGTACGCTCCACCGTCAGGTATTCACGAACAGCATCCTGCTCCACAATCCCTGCTTCCAATAATTTATCCACGAACATAATAGCGCTGCCGTCGGCAACCGGAGGCTCTTTGTTATCCAGTTCTATAATGATATTGTCGATTTCGAGTCCACTTACTGCGGCCAAAACATGCTCGGTTGTGTGTATCCGAACACCATTTTGTTCTAATGTCGTTCCCCGGGAAATATCCACGACATGATCAATATCAGCCTTGATCATGGGCGCATTTTCCACATCGATTCTCTGAAAAACATACCCCGTATTTTCCGGCGCAGGCTTGAACGTCATCGTGGTGAATACACCTGTGTGTAAACCGACCCCTGAAATCGAAATGGGACGAGCAATCGTGCGCTGTTTGTGATTTTCCATGGGAGACATTAATCCTCTATTCGTTTTCTGGTTCTTTTAACCGGATTTCCAAGTTTTTTATCCGGTTAACGAGGTCAGGGATTTTCGAAATATAAGCATCACGCTTTAAGAACTCTTTATGAGATCTGGCTGGAAATCCGCCCACGATCTCACCATCCGGTACATCCCGCGTGACACCACCACGAGTAGCGATGGAGACACGATTTCCCACATGGACGTGACCGATAACCCCGCTTTGTCCCCCCATTTGAACATTATCACCCAAAATTGTGCTTCCGGCAATGGCAACCTGTGCGGTAATGAGACAGCCCTTACCCAGCTTCACATTATGAGCAATGTGAACCTGATTATCAAGTTTGGTGCTTTCACCAATCTCGGTGTCACCAATGGTCCCCCGATCAATCGCACAACCGGCACCAATTTCAACATGATCATGGATCACCACACGACCCGTCTGGGGGATTTTGAAAATGCCTTCCGGGGTGGGCGCAAAACCAAAGCCATCACTACCGATCACAGCACCACTATGGATCTCCACGTGATTTCCCATCAACATCCTGTCATAGACGGAAACATTTGGGTGAATCCAGCAATCGCTGCCAATTCTGGTTCCATCACCGATCGTTGTATGACTTTCGATAATCGTGCTATCTCCAATGACAGCCTCACGCCCAATGACCACATAAGGTCCGATTTCGGCTGTTGGTGCGATCCTGGCTGATGATGCTACTACCGCCGTTGTGTGAACACCAGCTTTCGGCACCCGAGGTTTGTGATTCAGGAGATAGAGCGCTTTAACCATGCCGGCGTAAGGATCATCCATTCGAATCAGATTGGGAAAGTCAATATCCAGATCTGTCGAAACAATCAGCGCGGATGCTTTTGTGGTCTCGGAAAATTTTCGATACTTCGGGTTGGCAATAAACGAAATCTCACCGGTGTGTGCCGAATGAATTTCGCTAACACGCGTGATTGTGAGCGACCCGTCGCCCTCGAGATTACCCTCTAAGGCTTGGGCTATGGCCAGGAGATTCATGGCCAAAACTTATTTCGCTCCACCTTTACGTAATTCATTCAAAACGACATTCGTGAGATCGTAGGAATCTTTGGCGTACAGAATGTTACCCTGAACCGTGTCGAAAATAAAATCGTATCCATAATCCAGGCCGACTTTTTTGATCGCCTTATTGATTTTATCCAGAATAGGTGCGGCGATTTGCTGCTGCTTTTGGTAAATCTCACCCTGTGGACCTAATTTCTCGACCTGAAACTGACGCAGTTGATCACTTAATGACTTGATCTCAGTCTCTTTTGCCTTCCGGTTCGCTTCCGTCATGATAAATTTTTGGCGTTCATACTCTTGTTGAAGACTATCCAAACGACCTGCCATGGCATAGTATTGATCCTGAATCCGCTTGCCCTCAACTTCAAGTTTGCTCTGCGCTTCACGAAACTCTTCAAACTCGTTCAGAATGACCTCTGAGTTGATGTAGCCCAGTTTCTGTGCGGAAACGCTACTAACCCAAAACAACCCAAGTGCCAGCAATATTGTTGATTTACGACCCAACACGGTCCCTCCTTGTGTGTAGTATCTCTAAAACTGTTGCCCAAAGATGAAGTGCACTTCGGGTGATTTCCAACTTGTCTGTGATAACCCCAATGATGGGCGATCAAAGCCCCACCCCAGGTCAATTCCCAATAAACCAATCGGTGGCATGATAATTCGACCACCAATTCCCGCCGAACGTTTCAGATCGTAGAAGTTCGTCTCATTCCAATCCCGCCAGGTATTTCCAGCTTCAGCAAAGACCAGAAGGAATAACAACGGGTTCGGCGATAGTTTAAACCGAAGTTCGCTGGTTACCTTGAATAAACTTTTACCACCATACCAAATTCCCGAGGTCGAGGACGGCCCCACCGATCGTTCCGGATAACCGCGCAAAGCCGAACCCCAGATCAGACCGGCACCACCCATGAAGAAGTATTCATCGTAGGGAATGATATGGGCAATATCGTCGTCAATGGCACTTAAGTATCCCAGTTCAGCAAAATTTCGCCAGGTAATGTTCTCATTGCCCATGGGGCTGAACCATTCCAGGTTCGCCTCCTGTTTGACGAAACTTTCATTCCCGCCCATGAACCCACCGCTGATCGTCGAAGTCAAATTCAAAACTGAACCTTCGGTTGGAAATTCTGGTGCATTCCGTGAATCGCGTGAGATCACCTGCCGCAGACTGATCCCTGAGGTTTTTTCCAGGTGGGCTGGGTTGACCTGGTCGAATATGGACCAATCGTAGACCTTCGTCAGGTCATAGGTGTTACGCATCGCCTGGAATATCCAGCGACCACGGAAATAATTGTCAGGCCACCTGAATCGCCTGCCAAATGTCAGTGATCCACCGGTGGAATGCATATCGTAGGGTGTATAGGAATAACTTGAGGATGTACTCCCAAAATAGCTGTTCAAATCCCCACGGCTACGGTCTGTGTCAAACAACGATACACCCAGCAGGTTTGGTGTGTCAAATAGCCAGGGCTCGGTGAAACTAATGGAAAATGAGCGGTAACTGTAGGCGCGTTGTAGGTTAAATGAAAGCTGCTGACCGTTCCCCAGAAAGTTCGGGAACTGCATGCCAAGGGTACCAATCAAGCCATCGCGTTCGCTGTAACCAGCACTGGCGGTCGCCATTCCTGTCTGTTTTTCTTCTACTGAAAACTCCAGATCAATTTCATCATCATCCACAGGCAAAACATCCGGGACGACATTATTAAAATAATTTAAAATCATGATTTCGCGCTGGCTACGCATGAGCGCGGTACGACTGAATTGGTCACCGGGGAAAACGCGTAATTCCCGCCGGATGACATTTTCTTTGGTTTTGTCATTCCCAACAATATTGATCTGACGAACCTTGACAGGACTATACTCAACCACATCTATTTTCAAATTGACCGTATCCACTGCAACCGGAATCTCCACGGGATTGACCTGGACATACAAATACCCACGATCCATATAGGGACCGCGCAAATTCGTCTCAATTTTTTCAGCAAGTTTTTCGGCATCGTAAATATCACCACGCTGGATGCCCAAAGCTTTCAGCATATTTTCTGTGGGAAAGAGGGTGTTCCCCGAAATGGAAACATCGCCATATTTGTATTGCGCACCTTCGTGCACATCTACCTCAATAAACATGCGCTTCTTGTTATCAGAGTAATAGATGCTATCACGAATTACCTCGGCATCGCGGTAACCTTTGGACTTGTAATAATCCACCAGTCTGGATTCGTCAGCGCTCAGGTTGTCCTGATTGTATTCGGATTCTGCCCAAAATTTCCACCATCGCTCCTGCTTGATTTTTTCCATTTTACCACGCAGTTTGCGATCACTCATCTGGGTGTTGCCCACAAAATCAATGGTGTAAACCTTGACTTTTTTACCTTCTTCAATGTCGAACTGGATACCCCGCGTATTCTCTTTTTCGCCTTCAAATGTTGCCGGTGTTATTTCAGCGAGCAAATAGCCCTTATCCAGATACATTGTTTTGATTTTATTTTGGGCTTCATAAACGGCATTGGGTGAAAGAACCTGTCCGGGATAGAGTTTGAGCTCCTCCTCGATGTCATCATTTTTTATTTTTTTATTGCCCTTCAGGACAAGTTCATCCATTCGCGGATATTCTTCCACGGAAATGATCAGGTAAATGCCCTCCGGTGTTTGCCTGTCAGCCACCAACTTGATGTCAGAAAAAAGTCCCAAATTCCACAATTGACGGACAGCATCTCCAAAGGCATCGGCGTTAATGTCAGTACCGACTTTGAGACCCGAATTCTGAATAATGACATCTGGCGATGCGGTTTTATTCCCCACGACGGTAATATTGAAAATTTTAACCTTCGCAGCCTGGCCGGAAAGATTGCACACGACCATAAGACTGATTAAAAGCACAAGGATTTTCTTAGGGGAATGCCACATATTGATTAGTTGCTTTTCGTTAAATGCTTAATGAATTAGTTGTTCGCTTACCTTGCCAAATCGTCGTTCACGCTTCTGAAAATCCTTGATCGCCAGCAGAAGTTCATACTCTCTGAAGGCTGGCCAATAATCAGGCGTGATATACATTTCTGTATAGGCCATCTGCCATAGTAAAAAATTGCTGATGCGCGCCTCACCACTGGTACGGATGAGTAAATCCGGATCCGGCAGGTTAGCCGTATAAAGTTTTTTGCTGAATAAGTCCGCGGTGATTTCACCTGGCTTAATTTTTCCATCAGCAACATCCTGGCTGATTTGATTCACCGCATCCAGGATTTCCTGTCTGGAACCATAACTCAATGCCAGGTTCAATCCAAGTCCCGTGTTCTTCGAGAGCCGTTGGATGGCTTGCTCCATCCCGCGTCGCGGTGCTTCAGGTAAATCCATTAAGCGTCCAATGACTGAGAGCCGAACATTGTTCCGATCTAAATCCTCAACTTCATGGTTGATGGTCTCCAGCAACAGTTGCATCAGAGCTGAGACTTCCAGGCGGGGTCGCTGCCAGTTTTCACTTGAGAAGGTGAAAAGTGTCAGGTATTTCACACCCATTTCACCGCATAAACGCGTCACGACGCGTACAGATTTAATGCCTTCAGAATGTCCTGCCACCCGCGGCAGACCGCGCTGTTTCGCCCAGCGTCCATTCCCATCCATAATGATAGCGATGTGATTCGGGAGGTTGCCCTGGGCCAAAATTTCTGATTTTAATGATTCGATAGTCTGATTCATTCGTTCTTATTTATCTGTGCCCAAAAGCGCGGCAATATAGACGCAGGCTCATCCCCTGTCAAGC
>Ga0210009_1001568_pt1 | contig 19067 bp, 14 predicted proteins | sample CryGeyCG2114_065_FD_185457 | JGI IMG/M metagenome (GOLD analysis project Ga0210009, IMG submission 185457) | Groundwater microbial communities from aquifer - Crystal Geyser CG12_big_fil_rev_8/21/14_0.65 (SPAdes) (version 2) | ecosystem: Environmental > Aquatic > Deep subsurface > Groundwater ... | reverse complement strand
TCCGATCTCCAATGAAATCTGCAGTTTGCGTCCGAATGAAGAAAAACTCGCGTTGTCGGTGTCCATCGATCTGGACCCAGAGGGGAATTTGCGTGACTATCATTTTTTCCCATCAGTGATCAAGAGTTGCAAACGCTTCACCTACACCGAAGTTGCCAGAACGGAAGCGGGCGATCCCGGCGAATTGGTCCCCACCCTGCTCGAAATGAAAAAGCTCAGTCAAATGCTGAGGAAGAGTCGATTCGAGCATGGAAGTGTTGATTTTAACATCCCAGAAGCACAGATCATCTTGTCACCTACAGGATCTGTGGAAGATATCATCGCGGCGGAACATAACTGGGCGCATGAATTGATCGAAGAATTCATGTTGCTGGCCAATCAATGTGCCGCAAAGTTTCTGAAAAAGAACAAAATTCCCTGTGTTCACCGAATCCACGAAGCGCCCGATGCAGAAAAGCTGGCGGCTTTTGATGAATACATATCGACCTTTGATTTGAGCCTGCCGACCACGGTCAACCCGAAATCGGTTGACTTGCACCGCCTGATCCAGAAAGTCAAGAATCGGCGCGAAGAGCGCGTCGTCAACGTCCTGCTCCTGCGCTCGATGAAAAAAGCCCTCTATTCGGAAAAAGATCTGGGACATTATTGTCTGGGGTTTGACGACTACGTCCATTTCACCTCTCCCATTCGACGGTATCCCGACCTGTACACGCATCGGCTGATAAAAAAATACATCGACCACAAATGCCCCAGCTCAGACAAACAGCATTTGCACGAGCAGGCCATCGAATGCGGCGTGCAATCCTCAGCGCGTGAACGCAAAGCCATGGCCGTGGAAAGAGACGTTTGCGACCTGCGCCGCGCACAATACATGTCGGGCAAGATCGGAGAAATCTTCCACGGTAATATTTCCAGCGTCACTTCATTTGGATTTTTCGTGGAATTGAACGAAGTCTTTGTCGAAGGTCTCGTCCTGCTGTCGAGCCTGACCGACGATTATTACGTCTACATGGAAGCCGAACACAAACTACAGGGAAATCGCAGTGGCAAGATTTTCCGGATCGGCGATCTCGTGGAAGTGCGTGTGGCAGATGTTAAAATCGCACAACGCCGTATCGGATTGGCTCTGGTCAAAAAACTCTAAACCCCTGGCAACGCCTGCTGGAGATAGAGCTATCCAAAGACCGTTTCTGTAAAATCAACAGGCCGCAAAATTTCCCGATCCGGCGGGCGTGTGCTAAAAAAAAGAAAACCTAACGACCACGGGATCAATATTATAGGGGTCAAATCTTGTTTTTATACTTTTAGGCGAATAATTGGGTGCAGTTTGTTGCATCTTTTAAGTAAGGCGTAACAGATTTTATATCCCGGCGGGTCGCCGGGCTTTAGCGGGGTCGTCGGGATGAAGAGGGTCTTCCGGGTCGTCCTTTGGGGCGAGATGACGAGTTCCCTGAAGGTCGTGATGAGTTGGAAGAAGATCGTCCTTTGGGCTTGGGTTTTCTTCGAGGCGGTTCGCCACCGGGTTTTTCGGTGAGGAACAATTCTTCATCCGGCCACACGACAGGGATTTTCTGCTTCAAATACTCTTCAACGTGTTCCAGATGTGGCGCAAAATTTTCGCAACACAGGGTGATGGCAGTGCCTTCGGCTCCTGCACGTGCGGTTCGGCCGATTCGATGGACGTAGTCCTCCGGGTCTTGCGGCAGATCGTAATTGATGACGTGGGTGATGTCATCGACATGCAGTCCGCGTGAGGCGACATCGGTGGCGATCAATATATTGATCTCGCTGTTCTTGAATTGATCCAATACCTTCGTTCGTTTGTTCTGATGCAGGTCGCCGCTGATTTGTGAAGCAACGTAGCCGTTGTGACGCAGTTTGAATTCGAGCTTCTCCGCCCACGCCTTCGTGTTGCAGAAGATGATGACCTTTTCGCCCTCTTCGCGTTTGAGCAGTCCTAAAAGGAGCGAGAATTTTTCATGCAAGCCAACGTGGTAAAGGGATTGCTGTATTTTTTCAACAACGAATTTTTCTGGCTCGATAGCAACCTTTTCAGGATTGTTCATGTGCTCGTAGCAAAGTTCGAGTACCCGGAAGTTCAGAGTTGCAGAGAACAGCATGGACAAACGTTCGTCAAAAGGTGTCATGCGTCGCAAGATGTAGCGCAGGTCTTGAATGAAACCCATGTCAAACATCCGGTCGGCTTCGTCGATGACCAGCACTTGCACGCTTTTGAGACTGAAAAATTTTTGTTTGTAATAATCGATCAAGCGACCCGGTGTGGCGATGAGTATGTCGAGTCCCGATAAAATTTTCTGTTTTTGCTTTTCGTAATCGACCCCGCCGTAAATACACACCATGCGAAGACCGCAGTTGCTCCCGAGTAAAATCGCATCCCGTTCGATCTGCATGGCCAGCTCTCGTGTTGGAGCGATGATGAGGCAACGGGGTCCGACAAAATTATTGGCTTGTTTGGGAGCGGGTTGGGTCAGCAAATGGTTGAAAGCGGTGATGAGGAAAGCGGCTGTTTTTCCAGTGCCGGTCTGGGCCTGCCCTGCAACGTCTTTTCCCGCCAGTGTTAGGGGAAGTGTTTTGCTTTGAATGGGGGTGCAATGGGCAAAACCAGCATCTCTAATACCTTGCAAAACGGTTTCTTCAAGTGGCAGGGAATCAAAACGAATCAAAGACAATAGGGGGCTCCAGAAAATGACAACAGGTTAATTAGCTAAGGAAACGCAGTGAACAAATTGCGTGAAATGCGAGAAGAAAAAGCATGAATACTACTTGGGCTCTCATTATAGGCCATGCAAACTGGAATGCAACCGCAATCTTGCCCGGCTCGCCGGGCAGGCCAAGCCTGCTGTGAATAGAGCGATCAACAGATCGTTTTCTAAAATCAACAGGTCCCAAAATTTCCCGCTCCGGCGGGCGTTTTTAGAAAAACAAAACACACGTCATTGCGGGCTAAGCCTGCAGAAAATAGAGAGATGTTTCGATTGCGCACGACCTGTCGGAATAATTTATGACTGTTCAGCTCAATGCCTCCAGCGTCACGCTGGCCGGCGGCTCGCCGGGCAGGCCAAGCCTGCTGTGAATAGAGTGCTCAACAGATCGTTTTCTAAAATCAACAGGTCCCAAAATTTCCCGCTCCGGCGGGCGTTTTTAGAAAAACAAAACACACGTCATTGCGGGCTAAGCCTGCAGGAAATAGAGAGATGTTTCGATTGCGCACGACCTGTCGGAATAATTTATGACTGTTCAGCTCAATGCCTCCAGCGTCACGCTGGCCGGCGGCTCGCCGGGCAGGCCAAGCCTGCTGTGAATAGAGCGATCAACAGATCGTTTTCTAAAATCAACAGGTCTCAAAATTTCCCGCTCCGGCGGGCGTTTTTAGAAAAACAAAACACACGTCGTTGGGGATCAAGCCTGCTGTGAATAGAGCGAGTTATCGATTGCGCAGGATTTGTCGAAATTTCAGGTAGGGTATAGCCCATTGCCCCCGGCGGCTCGCCGGTTAGACGAGTTCGAGGAGTTTCAGTCGTTTGGCGAGTGTGGGAGAGTTTTGCAGAGAAGTTTCGCCTGCGGGAGTGAGTCGGTTGCCCGCGACGTTGAGGACTTCCAGTTGTGTCAATCTATTGGGTTCTGCAAAGGCGCGTGCGCCGTCGTCGCCTATTTGATTCAGCGTCAATATCAGTGTTTTCAGATTCTTCAACGTTTCCGATTGCGCGAGAGCTTCCGCTCCGCGAGCATGAATCCAGTTTTCCTTTTCGAGGCTGAGTGTTTCCAGTAGCGTCAGGTATTTAGAGGAAGCCAGTGCGATGACTCCGACATCGCCGATGCTGTTGTTGTTGAGGCGCAGAGACAGGAGTTTCTTGAGGTATTTGCTTTTCGCCAAAAATTGCGCCCCCTCCTGATTCAATTTATTCTCACCGAGATCGAGAGTTTCCATGCCCTTTATGTTGCGGGATTTTGACAAAAGGCGCGCGCCCTCGGCCTTGAGATCGTTGTTATTGAGGTCGAGGTATTTCAGCCCGGTCAGGGTGGTCGATTCGGCGATGGAGATGGCACTGTCTGCGGTCAACCCGTTCCAGCTCATTTTGAGTTGTTCGAGATGGGCGAACATTGGCGAGTTGGCGATGGCGTAGACCCCATCATCTCCCAGATGATTGTTCGACAGATCGAGTCGTTTCAGGTTGGGCAGGACATCGGATCGGGCGAGCAGTTCGATGCCCTCGGCAGAGAGACCGTTGTCGCGCAGGTCGAGTTCTTCCAAATGTTCCATGGGTGGCAGTTCCGCCCACAGTTTCAAACCCTCGTCGCCGATGGAGACATCACGCAATTTCAGCACTTTCAATTGTCGTCCGAGAGCAGATTCTGCCAGCCCTTTGAGTCCGAGTGGCTCAATGCGATTGTATGATAGATCGATTTTTTGCAGAAGCGGCATGTTTTCGGTGAGACCGAGGACTTTGCAACCGAGCGCGCCGATTTCATTGCTGGAGAGGTTGATCTCGCAAAGTTTTTGCAAATGAGTTGTTTTGGAAAGATAGAACAGGCCTTCGTCGTCGAGGTTGTTATTTTCGACAGAAAGGAATTCGCTGGAAGAAAACAGCGGTGACAGGCAGAGATGTTTCAATCCTGCGGTGTTGAGGCTGGTCTCGCCGAGGTCCAGATGTTTCAGGCTATGCAGAGGCTCGATTCCGGCGAGGATTTGAAACTCGTCTTCCTTGAGGCGCTTGCCTTTGAGGTCGAGAGATTGCGAGCCGGATTTCTCCTGGACGATATCCATAATGTCCTGCGGGACACTGTTTTTTTCAAAATAGCGAAGGTAGGCGAGACTGTCGCCAATGTCTTTTGCTTCGGCCATGGTTATCCCCAAGTGAGTCGTTGATTATCAATGCCCCAACGCTAACATAAAAACCGGCGAGAGTCACTTTCTGGCTTCTATTGGGGATGGATTTGAAAGGGCGAGAGGGGTCCCTCACAGTTTCCTGTGAGGGACTAACGTCTGTATGTAGACCGGTGATCACCGGGGAATGGTTGTGCGTGTTCTTTGTTTCAATTCAAGCTGACAGATACGGTTCTGGAAACACCTTTTTCTTCCATGGTCACGCCGTACAATGAGTTGGCAAAGGACATGGTTTTTTGATTGTGAGTGATGATGATGAACTGGGTCTTTTCCGACATCTCCTTGAGCATTTCCTGAAAACGGATGACGTTGGCTTCGTCGAGAGGCGCGTCGATCTCATCCAGCAAACAAAAGGGGCTGGGACGTTCCTTGAAAACGGAGAACATGAGCGCGACGGCGGTCATGGCTTTTTCTCCACCCGATAGCAGGTGCAGGTTCTGCATACTTTTCCCGGCGGGATTGGCGGCGATTTCGACACCGGATTCGAGAGGATTGCTGGGATCGGTCAGCGTCAGCTTGGCTTTTCCGCCCTGAAACAGTCGGGAGAATATGGTTTCGAAATTCTCCGCGACTTTATGAAAGGTTTCCAGAAAACGATCGCGCGTGGTCTGGTTGATCCGCTCGATGGTGCTTTTCAGCATTTTGATCGACTCAAACAGATCGTCCTGTTGTCCTTGCAAGAAGGTGAAGCGTTCGTTGGCGACTTGATAATCGGACAGGGCCGCGAGATTGACTTCACCCATTTTTGCGATTTTACTCTTCAAATCGGCAATGCGCTCATTGGCTTCGGCGACTTCTTCCTCGTTCAAATGATCCGCGAGCGAATGGGCAACGTCTGTGAGGATGACGTTGAAATCGTCGTAAGCTTTTTCTTCAAGATGCGCGCGTGTGATGCGAATTTCCGATTGCTTCAGTTCCGCACGAGAATGCTTTTCGACTTGATCCTGTGTCTGTCGGGTCAAGTTACGCGCTTCTTCATCGATTTTGTTGTCTTCTTCTTCGCGGTCGCGCAGATTTTCTTCCGCGCGTGTCAATAATTCGGAAAGACTGTCTTTTTCGCGTGCGGTTTTCAGCAGGTCGCTTTCCAGTGTCTTGATTTGTTCTTTCAATTCCGCGATTTTTTCAGCGTTTTGAGTGGAATCATTTTTGCGCTGGGAAATCCGGCGTTCCAGCACTTCCGCCTGTAACTCGATGCGCTTGATTTCGGTGAGGGTGTTGTCCCTTTTTCCTACCAAAGAGGCGATGAGTGCCTGTCGGTTGCCCATTTGCGACACTTGCGATTCGATGGCCTGGCGGTCGTTGGTGAGCTGTTCGCGCAAACCTTCAACGGTTTTTTGAGCCGTTTCCCGTTCGCTGTCTTGCTCGGCAATTTCATTTCGCAGAGTTTCACATTGAGCCTGCAAGTTGCTCAATTCCTCTTTGCCCTTTTCCAGCGAAGATCGAATGGAAATGATTTTGCTTTGATGTCGATCCAGATCGCGCACAATCGACTCAATATCTTTCCGGGCATGGGACACGAGCAGGGCCTGTGCGTTGACCGATTGCTCGGACTGTTTCAATTTGGCTTCCCATGCCATGAGGCGACCTTTTTGATCGCTGACATCTTTGATGGCCAGCTCAGAGTCTGCTTTCAAGGCTTCGGTTTTCTGTGTCAACTCCTCCAGTTCGCGTTTGCGATTGAGCAGTCCCGCAGAGTCGTTGTTTTCGTGGCCGCCGGTGACGATGCCTTGCGGGTCGATCATTTCGCCATTTTGAGTGACGATGGAACCCGTGAATTCAGGGTTTTGATACAGTTGCAGGGCGGTTTCCAGATCTTCGACGACGACGACATTTTTCAGGAGCAGTTCGAGCAGAGCCCGGTACTCTTCGCGGCATTCGATTTTGTCGTAAGCCAGACCCAGGACACGGGAATTCCCGTTCAGGTAGACAGGCGGCGTGGCAAATGTTTTGGGGCGAAGGGGGATGAATGAGCCGCGTCCGGATTTTTTATTGTTCAAATAATCGACGGCTTTGATGGTGTCTGAGTATTCATCGACGATGATGCTTTGCAGTTTGTCACCCAGCACCGTTTCAATGGCGGTCTCGAATTCTGCCGGGGCGCGGAGAACATCGATCAATACTTCGCGCATTCCTTCGATAGGGCGTGCGTTGCCTTCACTCTTCATCAGACTTTTTACGCCAGAGTGGAAGCCTTCAAATTTTTGCCGCAGTTCCATCATCGAGCTGACGAGGGAAGCATTTTTGATGTAGTTTTCCTTCAATTGCGCGCTGGTTTTTTCCAGGGCATCGAGTTGGACTCGGCCTTCGCGTACTTGTTGGGAAAGGCTATCGCGCTCGGCGTTCATTTCGAGGAGCTGTCTGGATTTTTCTTCCAGAGCCAATTCCTCTTTTTTGCGCGTTTCTTCCAACTCGCTGTGCAAACGAGAAAGCTCCTCCATCTCATTCGCCTTATCGCCTTCCTGATCTTGCAAAAATTGACACCTTGCTTCGACAGCGGCGGATTTGCTTTTCTTGTCACTCAGACTTCTTTGCAGTTGATTGATTTTACTTTCAAGGGAGTTGACCTTGTCCTGCAATTCCCTCAAGAGGTTCTTTTTGTCACCGAGGGCCTGTTTTTGTGCTTCGAGTTCGTCGCCTTCCTTATTAAGACGTTCCGAGTAGTCGCCCAGTTCGGTTCGGCGTTGTTCGACTTCCAGTACCGAATGCTCAATGTCGCGACTCATTTCCGCGATGTCGCTTTCAGCCTTTTCGTTGTCGGCACCCAGATGCACGATGCGGTCATTGCTACTTTTCAAGGTCTGTTCGTTGCGTCCGATGGCAAGCGAAAGCTGATGAATCTGTTCCCGCGTTTCGTTCAAGGTCTGGTGAGCGGACTCGATTTCCAGTTTGAGGGCGACCGATCGGGTGGATAACACTTCGCTCCGGGCCTGATGTTCTTCCTTGAGCTGTAGTGCCAGGGCAAGTTCTTCCTCAACCACTCCCAGGTCTTTGGCCAGCTTGACGTATTTTTTGGAAAAAATCTGCAAGGACAAGTCCTTGACTTCAGATTGGAAGGTTTTGTAGCGTTCGGCTTTGGCCGATTGACGCTTCAGCGATTCTGCCTGCCGCCCCAATTCCTTAACGATGTCACCGATACGTGCCAGATTCTGCTCCGACGCTTCCAGTTTTCGTTCTGCTTCGTGGCGACGGTGCTTGAATTTCAATATGCCCGCCGCTTCCTCTATCAAAATGCGTCGGTTTTCAGGCTTTGCGGTGATGATTTCGTGGATATGCCCCTGTTCGATAACCGTCAATACTTTGGGGCTGATGCCGACATCGAGCAGAAAATCGGTGATGTCTTTCAGACGGCAGGGGATTTGATTGATGTAAAATTCACTTTCGCCCGATCGGTAATAACGGCGTGTGACCTTGACCTCGTCAGAAACATTGGGAATATTGGCAATGCGTAAGCCCTGGGGCACGCTGGCAAGGGTGAGCGAGATTTCTGCCCGGTTGAGAGGCTTGCGCGAGCCACTGCCATTGAATATCAGATCGACGGATTTGGTCCCGCGCAGGGATTTCGAGCTTTGCTCGCCGATGACCCAGCGGATCGCGTCGGAGACATTGCTCTTCCCGCAACCATTGGGACCGACAATCGCGGTGAACCCGTTGTTGAATTGTATTTCCGTTGCATCAGCAAAGGACTTGAAGCCTTCCAAGCCTAAGGTTTTTAGGTACATAGCGGTTATATTTTCCTCGAAAGATGAAAAAATTTCTTACCCAGAGGTTAGCTCAACCACGGGGGCTTGTAAAGAAAAAACACACAATCACTGGTATATTTGAATTTGGGCTCTACTATATCTAGTATGCTTCTATTATTCAATAGTTTTTTGAAATTGATTGTATTTTGCCCTTTTGAGGTGCCGTTCGGGGGAGTTTCTCCCTTTGTTTTGATGATCTGCGAGGGCTACGAATTCCTCCGGGGTGTTCCGGGGATTTTTTTAATTTCTGCCTTTTTGCGCCTTCTCTGTGGTAAAAATGGGTTGTAAAGGTTTTAGCGATCTGGATTGAGACCCTATTATGGATTTGCTGGAGTGCGTTATGAAATTTTATTCTTACAATAAATGTGGAACTTGCAGGAAAGCGAAGAAATACCTTGAGGAGAAGGGCATTGCGTTTAAAGAGTTTGATATCACCGAAACGGCTCCTCCCAAAACGTTATTGAAACAGGCAATTGCGGCCAAAGGGCTCAAAAAGTTATTCAATACGAGTGGTGTGGTCTACAAGGAAATGAAGTTGAAAGACAAGGTGGCGACGATGTCGGAGAAGGAAGCGTTGGAATTGTTATCCTCCAATGGCAGGCTGGTGAAACGCCCTTTTGCGGTGGATGGAGATCGCGTTACGATTGGCTTTCAGGTCGATGAATACGATTCGGTATGGGCTTCGGGTAAATAATGGATTTGAGCCTGGTTGAAGCCAGACTGAAACGTCAGTTTTCTCTGCAATGGGAGGAGGACACGCGTCATCATCAGAGCGCGGCGGTTTTGATCGTCCTGTTTTCACAATTCGGGCAGACAAAGATGCTGATGATCAAGCGTGCGATGACTCTCAAAATTCATCGCGGCGAGATCGCTTTTCCCGGTGGGATGATTGAAGACAATGAGAGTTTTCTTGAAACCGCGTTGCGCGAAACGAATGAAGAGATCGGTGTCCATGTCCCTCAGGAAAAAGTCATCGCCTGTCTCAAACCGGTGGAGACACTCACAGGGTTTGAGGTGACCCCTTTCATCGCTATTCTGGATTCGCCACCGGATTGTCTGGATAGTTTCAATGAGGATGAAGTGGAGGAAGTGTTGTTTCTCCCCTTTTTGAAGGTGCTTTCGACCCAGCAAAGAGACATTGGCCACCCGCCGGAAGATGAGATGTTTGTTTATTGGCATTTGCATCATCGGATTTGGGGGGCTTCTGCAAAAATGATATTCCAGATCGCGGAAGCGATTTTTAAATGATTGAACCCTGTAGCCCGGTGCCGTTGTGACAGAGTCCCCTATCTTATTGTTGGCACCACATTGGCGCGTCCCTCTGGTTCGTGCCTTTGCCCATGCACGAGATCGCCTCGGATTGAAAGGGAAGCTGATCTGTGCCGATAGCGATCCCTTGTCTTCCAGTCTGGTAGCGGGCGACTCCGCTTGCATTCTCCCCCCCTTTGCAGACCCGGAGTGTTTGCCAAAAGTTTTGGATCTTTGCCAGGCGGAAGGGGTTCGTGCGATTTTGCCACTGACGAACAAGGCGGTGGAGTTTTTGGACAGTCATCGTAGCGCATTTGATGAGTCTCAGGTTCATTTGTATGTGTCACCCGCGTCGGCCATTGAAATTTGTCACGATAAATTAAAGCTGTATCATTTTCTTGTGAACCAGGGCGTGTTGACTCCCAGAATCTATGAGTCTCCATCAGAGGCGGATGGATTTCCGCTGTTTGCCAAAAAACGTTGTGGGGAAGGTGGCGAAGACACTCTTTTGATTCAGGACCACGATGACTTGAACTATGCCAATCGTCGATTCCCGGATCATATCGTCCAGAGTTTTATCGCGGGCAGGGAATTTACCATCGACTGGTTTGGTGGGGCCGGGGTGAATTTCTCAGCACCGAGAGAGCGGTTGAAGGTGCGTGCTGGGGAAGCGCGTATCACTCAGTTGCGGATGGATGCCATGCTCATCGAAAAGGCAAATCAGCTCGCCGGTATTTTGCAACTCTCTGGTCCGGCCTGTTTGCAGGGGATTCTTGACTCGGAGAATGAATTCTATTTTACGGATGTCAACTTGCGCTTTGGCAGTGGTGTTCTGCATACGATCTTGGCCGGTGGCGATGTTCCTGAGATGATCTACCGCGAGTTGGCTGGATTGGAGTCGAGTGAAAGGATCATCCAGGAGGGCTCGGTGATGACGCGCTTTTCGGATGGTTTTTTGTTGAAGGGTTGCTAAAAATTTAAATTTTTGAATCTTGTCCGATTGTAGTGGAACCATCTGATTCAGATTTTCTGCCGGTGTTGTTAAAAATCATATGATCTCTCAAAGGGATTAGTCTTCAACCACGATACAATTCCTGCCATTATGTTTCGCTTGATAGAGGGCCTTGTCTGCCTTGGCAATCATGGCTTTAGCGGTGCTTTTCCCATTGGCACTGGCGGTAAAAACGCCCAGGCTGATAGTGACAATTTTATTGGGTTCGTTGTCCCTATGTTCAATTTTCAAACTTTCGACACTTTTGCGAAGTTTTTCAGCCAGAATGAAAGCCCCTTTCTTATCGGAGCCGGGAAGTGTGACGACAAATTCTTCTCCCCCATAACGGGCAAGCAGGTCGCTGGGTCGGTGTAAAGCATCTTTCATGACCTTTGCTACTTTTCTCAAACATTCATCGCCCGCCAGATGACCGTAACGATCGTTGTATTTTTTAAAAAAATCAATGTCGATCATGATCATTGAAATGGACGTTTTGTCACGGGCGGTTCTTTTCAGTTCATTAGAAATGAAACTGTCGAAACAATAGCGATTTGCGACTCCTGTCAATCCATCCAGTTGAGTCAGTTTTTTCAAGGCGATATTGGATTCTTTCAATTGCCTCTGGCTTTCTCTCAATTCGTTTTCTACTTTTTTCTGATCTGTCAGGTTTCTGGCGACAACCAAAGAACCAAGAAAATCTTTTTCTATGACTTTATCGGATGTTGTGGCTTCTGGAACATTCCAGAGACCTTTCGCATCGAGAAGCACTTGAACCGTTTTTTGTGATTTGTAAAGTTCGGAAGATTTGCAAACATTTATTGCAATTTCAAGGTCAGTGGTTGCACGTTGTCCGATCCTTTGCGTTGCAATTTGGGCGTTCAATTTTTTGTTCGCTTTGTCTCCGATGAGCTTGCTGATTTTTCCCCCGATCAATTGATCGGGTTTGTATCCTAAAAAATTGACCGCTGAATTTGCAAAAATAATTGTTCCCTCTGCGTCCAGTTTGAGGATGATGACGGGAACAGCCTCCAGAATAGAACGGATCTCGGCCTCTCTTTTAATCAGAGCCTGTTCGGCTTCATAAGACCGGATTTCCAGACGGTGTATTCGGATTGCCTTGGTGAGACTGGTTTCCAGAATTTCGAGACTCAACTGGCTTTTGGGGATGTAGTCCGCCGCCCCTTTTTGCAAGGCATGAACGGCCGTCAACTCATTGCCGCCACCAGTCAGGATAATGAGGGGTGCTTTTTTTTTCTCAGCGGGTGAGAGGCTGTCCAGTAAATCGAACCCCGACCCATCGGGCAAATTATTGTCTGAAAGGATGCAGTCAAACCGGAACTCTCTTATTTTTTGCAGACCGTCTTTAATGGAAGACGTTTCCTCAATGATTACATTGAGGTGAGATTTCTTCAATAACCTGTGAACAGATATTCTGTCGAAATCGTCGTGATCAATAATAAGAATGTTCAGCTCAGAATCCATCTCAGAAATATTCCTTAATGGTCTAAATACAGTTTTCGACACCGTCAACGATTGAGATGCTCTGATTTAAGTATAAACGTATTTCACGTTGAATAAAACAAACAGGTCATAATATATATGGAAACATTTTATTACTTTTCATAACAGATGGCTCGCACTCAAGTCACGGTTGCCTGATATATGGAACAAGGGTCGTTGACTCTTTTTAAACCTGCGCTTACAATTGCTGAATTGCAGGTTGAACTTTCTACAGCAGGTCGCATTGCAAGGTAGCGTTCCAAATTCTTTTTTTAGGAAAGTTCCGGGCCGTCGCTTGTGTGAAAGTATCTTAAAAATAACGGGAACGAGAGCCACCATGAATATATTTATTTCATTTGCATATCTTTTGAGTCTGGTTTGCTGGGTTGGGAGCATTGTCTTTTTTTCTTTTTTTGCGGCACCCGCTATTTTTAAAAATCTGGATCGAGCCGATGCCGGCAAAGTCGTGGGTGTCATTTTCCCTCGGTATTATGTTCTGGGTTATATTTGCGGAACGTTGGTTTTGCTCACGCTCGTCATGCAGGGTTTCGAGGTTTCACGTTTGAAACTGGGTCTGGTTCTTGTGATGCTGGTATGCACCCTGTTTGCAGGTTTGGGGATTGGCCCGAATGCAAGAAAAATTAAGGAACGTATGCAAGGCTCGGTCTCAAGAGAAGAGAAAGATTCTCTGGAAAGGAAATTTAAAAAAATTCACCGCCTGTCCGTTCAATTGAATGGGGCCACCTTACTGGCAGGTCTGGTCTTGCTTTGGATCACTGCTGAAGGTTTGACTTTATGATATCTGCGCCGCGACCCTTTTATGCCCGGACGCGGTTTCTTGTTCTTTCTTTGATTGTTTTCGTGGTTTACGGTTATGGCTGGAAGATAACGGGGATTGACCTCGGGGAAATTGTGCGCGGCGCGCCAATGATCCGTCCATTGGTGGTCAATTTATTGAGCCCCGATCTGATTCATTACGAAAAAAAATCCGAAATCAAGGAAGCCTTTTTTGCTTTGGAAGATCAGGGCGGCTTTCCAGCTATGTCCGCCGATAAAGTCAGCGACAGTAGCCTCACGGTTGCTCCTACAGCGGGGAAGGTGGGTGATAAGGTGGTTGTTCGTGCAAGGGGTTTCTCGGCGGATCGCGAAGGGACTTTGATATGGATCAACTCGATTGAGCAGGAATACCCGCTCGCTACGTTCAAGACAAATTCCGCAGGAGAGTTTGAGCTGGAGGTGATGGTTCCACAAACAGCTCGCGGTGAAGAACAAACTTTACGAGCGAATGTTTTCTGGGAAACGGGTGAATGGAGTTTTAGCCCGACGCTCAAACTGGTAGCCGAAAAAATGCTGGAAACGATTTTTCTGGCTTTGATGGCGACAAGCTTTGCTTTCCTTGTCGCCGCTCCCTTGAGTTTTTTGGCGGCGAAAAATCTGATGTGGAAGGGACCGCTAAGAAAATCTGTTTATTTATTCATACGAACGCTTTTCAATATTCTGCGTTCTGTGGAACCCTTGATTCTTGCAATTCTATTTGCTGTCTGGGTTGGGATCGGGCCTTTTGCGGGTGTGCTGGCCCTGGGGTTGCACTCCATCGCGACTCTTGGAAAATTATTTTCAGAACAAATTGAAACCATCGATCCGGGGCCCATTGAAGCCATCACCGCAACGGGAGCTTCGGCACTGCAAGTGGCTTGGTTTGCTGTGGTTCCACAGATCACCGCTTCATTTTTGGCACTCACATTTTATCGCTGGGATATCAATGTGAGGATGTCTACGATCATAGGGTTTGTCGGTGGAGGGGGGATTGGCTTTCTCTTGCAACAATGGATCAATCTCCTGGAATACAATCAAGCGGGAACCGCATTGCTGGCCATCGCCCTTGTCGTCATCACTCTGGATCTTGCGAGCGCATGGATTCGTCAGTGCATGGCATTGAAAGAATGACTCGCCGTATCTTTTCAGAAGCACGATTCCGAAGAATTCAATGAACAGGCTTTTTCTGCTTACTGATAGCCATTTAAAAAATTGAAAACCATCCCTCCAAATTCAATGTCAAGGCGGTTGGCCTATCTGACCGCGATCTATTTCATCCTGGCCGGGTATTACCTGAGTTTTTCGAAGTATGGCTTCAATGTCTGGGATGAAGGCGGTTTTGCCAATGGCTCATTGCGAACGATGAACGGGGAGCTGGCGGGACGCGATTTCAACCCCATTGGATACATGCCAGGACGCTACGAACTGGGAGCTTTCCTCTACGAGGTGTTTGGCGTTCATCTGCAAAGTTTGCGGATTGGGGTTGCGCTGTTAACGCCAGCGATGATTTTGGCATTGTACGCATCGGCCCTGCGTATCATGCCACCGGGATTTGCCTTTTTGGCCAGTGCCTGTTTGTTTGTCGCGCCATCCATGTATTACAACCGTTTTTTCACACTGTTTGCAGTGCTCAACATGTATTGTCTGATTCGTTTCATTGAATCACGCAAAGCGTCGACGTTGTTTGTGCTGGCAGTTGCCTTTTTGGTCAGTGCGTATTTTAAATTCGAAGTCGCGTTGTTCTCTGTGATCATCACGATTTTTGTACTGGTGGTCTTTTACTTTGAGCATTGGCGCGAAGGAAATACACCCCTGCAAGAGTTGAAAATCCCGTTACGGCAAAGAGGTTCTTTATTCTGGGTGACTGTGGTTGGCATGGTGAGCCTGATATTCATGCTCCTCTATCATGTCTACTCCATCGACCTCTATGGCAAAGGAGTGAAGCAAGTTCTGGACTCCTACGCGGTTTGGGGCAATCCTTTTCCCGAAGTGTTGCCGCTGGGGGAAGTCTATGGGGCCATCGGTGGGCATCGCTATTTTATGCGCTGGCTATATTATATCCCACTGACGCTTTACGCTGTGACTGGTGTCTTGTTGATTTCCCGGTTTGTAAACAAACAGCGCAAACCTGAGATGGTGGACTATTATCTGCTGATCGTTCTGGCGTTTGGAGTGTGTTCCTTCGGTTTGGTTTTGTGGCGCGCCGGGCAGGATAATTTGATGCGCACTCTGGCCTGCGGTTACATTCTGCTGGGTTACTTCTTGTATTTATTTTGGAAGAGCGTAGTGGACTCTCAAATCAGTGCAAGCGGCAGAGTGGTGATGAACCTTTTGGTGACCCTGTTGCCCTTTTTGTATGTTTACGAAATGAATACACACCATGGCTTTTACGTAGGGTCTATTGGGGCGATGACGCAGGAAACGGAACGCGTGAAAATCGACCGCATGGATATTTACACAAATAAAGATGAGGCCCAGTGGATTCCCGAGGTCGTGAATCGGATTGAAAAATATTCCAGACCGGGTGAGCCTGTTTTTGCTTTGCCGCTCAATCCGATATTTTATTTTCTGTCGAACCGAATCAATCCAACGGCCTACGATTGGATATTGCCCGGCATGCTCAATGAAAAGGAAGAAAACGGTGTCATCGAGAAATTGAGCAGGAACCGCCCAAAAGTTGTGATCTATGTAGATATCCCCATCGATGGGAAAGAAGAGAGGCGTTTTCTAAATTATGCGCCACATATTTTTCAATATCTGACCGAAAATTATACGTTTAAAGAACAAATTGGAATCTTCCAAATCCTTTTGCCCCGTGAAGGATCCTAAAGCAATAGAACGCATTGAATGATGGGATTTTTATGCGTGGTGGTTTTTAATAGGGGCCTTGCCAAGGGGCGATTCTTTCTGCAAACAGGTCCGTACAGGCTTTAAAAAAGCGGCTTGATTTTTCCTTTGATAGAATTATTATTCCGATATCAGAATTTTATAGCGAGTGTGAATTGTGATTTTTTCTGAGGAATTTAATTGGACTTTTAAATATAAAGTACTTAGAATAAATAGATAGCCTTTTGACATTTTCGTAAAATACCAATTGTATTGCTTAAATACGGGAACTTTCTGGCGGGAAAGTATAATTTTTTGCGAAAATTGGGGTCAAAATGTTGTTTTAAAATATTAAAATTTTTTATTGGTTTGTCGAAGATGAAAGAAAAAAAACTTGGAGCTGCAAAATTTTTAGGTGAGAGAATACGTCAGTGGCGAAAAACCCTTCCTCTCAAGTCTTATGAGTTGGCAAAGCTCATAAACATTTCTCAAGGTTCGTTGTCTGATATTGAAAACAACAAATCGTTGCCCTCTGCGGATACGATTGCCAAGCTTTACAAGTACACCAATGTGAATATCATTTGGTTGCTGACAGGGCAAGGTCCCGTCAAGAAGGGCGCCGGTATAACTGCTGAGGAGGGCGCGGAAGGTGCTGAAGCTTTGGAGCCCTATGGTCAGGATCAGTCCCTGAAGGAATTGGTGGACAAGGTGGTTCGAATTTACCATCATGGGGACGCTGAAAAGAAGGCGCATCTCAAGGGTTTCCTCATGGGTGCAGACCCAGGGGAATGAGCATTCTCTCATAGGCAGGAGCTGGCGGATCCTGACGACGGGTTGAAGAGTGCAAGGCTGTCTTGATTTAGAAATTGATAGTTTTCTCGGGGTGCTTGACAGCGTCGAGGAGCCTGTCAATGACAGTTTTCACAGCCTTCACATGTTCCTTCGTCGAAGGCATCCCGTCGTATTTAGGGTCCTCATCTTCAATTGATAGAACGCCTGCTCCTACCAGATTTACATAGAAAAGTCCTAGCGGTATCAAGGACGAACAAAGCTCCTTGCCCCCTCTCTCATTTACAATAACGGTCCAGGTTTCCTTTTTGCTACCTGAGTACACTTCGAAAATACCACCCACTTTGACTGAATGCAGACGGCACAAATCTATGATTTTGAATATATCCTCTTCAGGGATTGTTTTGTAGATGGTGTGCATGTTGCGGATTCCTGGTGATTCGTTTGGTTGAATTGTGAGGACTGGAATTAAACACGGTGTGTTTTTTTGTCGGCACTAATGAACGCATTCACAAAGCCCATAGCTTCGTAAGGCACTCTTCCTCGTGTTGCGAGGAAAACGAGTGGGGTGCCCGACTCAGGCCCGGGTTCCGATGCGTTTCTGCGCGATTTTCAAGTATTTATATCACAGCTGTTTGGCGACTTCCTGAATATGTGCTGTATTTGGAGTGAACAAGGTGGGGAAGGGGGAACGTTCTGTCTGCGTTGTTGGTTGATTTAAAATGTCCCCGGCGGAAAATTCGGTGAAAAAGATCAATGTTGTATTTGCAGTCTGCGTTCTCAAGAAAAGGGCTAGCGATTCCTGTTGATTTCAGGCAGAAGCTCTTTCTAGAGTGTCTCTGAGTCGATTGGAAAGGACTTTGAGTAACGGCATGAGCGTTTCCGGGCTTTTTTGAGCCAGTTTTTCAAAGTTTTCCCGGCTGATGACGTTGACATTGCCATCTTCCAGGGCTGTAACTGTAGCGGAACGTGGTCGTCCGTCGATCAAGCCCATTTCCCCAAAAATATCGCTGGCATGCAACACGCCAACACGCCTGCTGGTTCCGTTGCCGCATTTTTTTGTTACCTCAAAACTGCCCCGTTCGATGATGAACGCGCAATCGCTGACGGTTCCTTCCCAAAACACCACATCACCTTTTTTTACTCTCAGCCTGGGCATGTATCTCTCCTGAAAACAATCTGTTAAGTTGTCAAAAAAATGTCTTCCCTCAAGTGTAAGCAATATTCAGGCCAAAGTGATTTTTATGGGAAATCGTGCCTGAAACGCTCGTTTGATTGTTAAGGAAATGTGTCTGTATTGTTACAATTGTATAAATATTGTTGATTTTTTAGCACTTACGGCATTAGTGATGGTGAGTGCCCGGAAAGGGCTTGCGGTATAATTTGCCGATTGCATGGGGCGGAAGGTGGCAATATATGTAGGGCGTTCGGAAATGGGTTTCCAGTAAGCGGATTATTTGACGCTGAATTCAGAAGAATTGGGTTTTAAAGAAGGATCGGGTGTTTGTTGACGGAGGATTGTTTCTGAATTGCTTATTTATAAATTGTGAAAGAGTTCTGTTGTAAATGCCAAAAATTAAGGGTAGAAGATGAGGCTAGGAAATCATTTCAACGGCAACATTGCTTTAAACTTATTGAAAGAAGGCTGGGTAATGAATGAAAAGGTTTTGTTGATTTCGATTTTTTCTTTGTTAGCGGTGGGAGCCGCCGGGACACTTTATTTAGCGGTTTCCTGGTTGAGTTACAACGGCAGTATGGGTTGGCAGGCCATCTTGCTGGATAATTTCTTGATCCTGATATCAGGCGGGGTGATTGCTATGGGTATCTTCCTCATGGTCAACCATTTTCGATGATCGCCCTGCTCCTGCGTATTTTAATAATCAATGCCCCCGCTGTTATGGAAGAAATGGCAAGCCCGCTCAAGGCCATTTGATACTCCCCGATAAAAACGGTGACGGCAAGATTGAATGCCAGCACGCCGAAATAAAGAACCGGACCCCACATCGCCTGCGCATAATAGCTCCCCGTTGGACGCGGCACCTTGCCATCCAATAAGGAGTCCAAACGAGCCCAGCAGAACAAAATAGAAGTGCCGACAATGAACCATCCTGCAAAATTAGTCAGAGGGATATGAAAATATTCGCCGGCTTCTTGATAGGTGTATATTTTCCCTAAAAACCAGCGGTCGCCCAAAAATGCTACGGGATCAATGATCACATCCAGCATCATGAACAAAAATGCCGCCAGAAAA
>Ga0210009_1001546_pt1 | contig 19321 bp, 15 predicted proteins | sample CryGeyCG2114_065_FD_185457 | JGI IMG/M metagenome (GOLD analysis project Ga0210009, IMG submission 185457) | Groundwater microbial communities from aquifer - Crystal Geyser CG12_big_fil_rev_8/21/14_0.65 (SPAdes) (version 2) | ecosystem: Environmental > Aquatic > Deep subsurface > Groundwater ... | reverse complement strand
GGGAGAAAGTATTTTTTTTGTTGATGTCTATTCATCAAAGAAACAAAAGGGAAGCCCCAGTGTGGATCGGCAGCAATGTTAAAGAGAGAAAATTTATTGGGAGTACTCAGATAAATCAGCCCGCCGGATTTTAATATCCGTTTAACTTCGGCAAAGGTTCTTTCTGCTGAAGGAAGATGCTCGATTACATCCTGCATAATAATTAAATCAAATAATTTGTCTTTGAAGGGGAGGGAGGAAGCGTCGCCAAGAATTTTAAGAAAATCTTTACTATGCTGATTCTGCCGAAGCAACCGCATTTTGCTTATATCAAAGCTAACTACTTTGTTACCCGATGCAAGACTGGCGGAGGTTCCCCCTTCACCGGAACCTAAATCGAGAATTTTTAATCCACTGGAGGGAACTACGCCTTCAATAATTTTTTTAACAAACTCACCGCGCTGAATTGAAATTTCTCTGCTTCGTTTCCATCTATTATAGTTGGGGTGGTTTTCATCTAACCAGGCTGCGTTGGTTTTCCCTATTTCCATTCATTCTTTCTGAAAATAGCATTAAAGAAATTTATCACAATCATTCCCTCGTAAATGAACTGATAAGTTAAAATATTAAAGATTGAAAATTTATAGCCAAAGTTTTTCTGAACTGTAAGAACAATTAAAACATCAACACAAATTTTGATGAAGAACGGGAGTGCAAAAATCCAATTAACAAAAAGAAGTAATAATGATAACAAACTTAAAATATTTACAGAATGCCAAAGAGCCAGTATGATTTGTCTATTACACGTGTAGTATAATGATGTTTTGGTGTGCCGGCTTTTTTGTTTTAAGTATTCTTTAAAGTTTTCTTTAGTCTCTGAAAAAACAAAAGCATCCTTATCAGAGACTGTTCCTATTTTCATTTTATTTTTTATCGCCTCGCGGAGTAAAAGATCATCATCACCGCTTAAAGTTTCTGTTGTTTTAGTAAAACCTGAAATATTTTCGAAAGATTCTTTTTTAAAACCAAAGCTTCGTGCCGCTGCCGAATAGGGGAAATTTAATGCAGCAGCCGAAAAAGATAAAATTCCGGTTCTCAAGTTTTCAAATGAAGCGAACCTGCTGGAAAAATTTCCATTCATTTTTAAAGGCGCTATTCCGAACACAAAATCAAAACCCTGTCCGAATTTTTTTGCAAATGCACTTAACCAATTGGGTTCGATAGTACAATCAGCATCCGTAATCATTATATAAGGATGTTTTGCTTTTTCAATTCCTATTTGAAGTGCGCCCTTTTTTGCCGGAAATTTTTTATTTGTTGCCCGAACGACAGAAAAATTGTTCAATCCCTTTATATTTTTTTCTGCACATTCGAAAGTGTCATCCGAAGAATTGTCATCTACAATTATCACTTCAAAACAATCGGACGGATAATTAATATTTTTTAGAGATTGAATTAAACCGGCAATATTTTTTTCTTCGTTCTTTGCAGCTATGACAATTGAAATTTTTAAGCTGGCAGAGATCGATTTTTCTTTTTTAAAAAGAATAATTAATCCCAAAACAACAGCTGCATTTAGAAATAATAATACAAGTATAATTATCGAAATAAATATCAATTTGAAAAAAGCTTTTTATTTAAAAATATATATGAAAATTTAATAAAATAGCATTTGATTTAAATATAAAAATGACTATTTATGGAAAGCAATTTAGTTAGTTAATCTATTAAAGTCCTTTTTTGTTTCAATTAATCGTTGTATTTTTTTTATCCAGTGTATCTTATGCACAAATATGGAGTGATTTAAGCATTCAGCAAGAAATCTATTTACATGCTATAGCATTCAGCGATTCCTCAACTGGATGGATAGCGGGGGATTCCGGCTATGTGCTCAAATCAACAGATGCCGGCAGTTCGTGGAATAAAATTAACAACTTCCCATTCACAGAAAATTTATTAGATGTTCAGGTAATTGATTCGTCAACCATATATTTTCTTTCCGGCGCTACAACAAATGGTTCTTATTTCTTCGTTTCTACCGATGCAGGCGAAACATGGGAAACCAACCAGTTTTTTCTTTTGAATGTTTTTATAACAGATTTTCACTTTGTTAATAAAGATACAGGTTATGCGGTTGGGTTGAATGGGCAGATGTTTAAGACTTATGATAGAATGCAAACGTGGGAAGAATTAAGCGATCTTGTTAATGCATTCCCTAATAAAAAGGTAGCTTTTATTAATGACTCGACTGGTTTTGTAGCGGGAGGAAGATTTGACATACTCGGTTTTATAAAAAAAACTAACGACGGCGGCAGAACCTGGAAAAACGTTGCTATCACTATCGAGCCGATTAACAATCTTTATTTTATTAATGAAGATACAATTTTTGCAGTCAGTGGCGACCCCGATCTTGGCGGTTGGATATACCGCTCGGATGACAAAGGTGAAAATTGGGAATTGCTTGATACACTAAGCGGATTTTTTCTGCTGCAAGGAATTGATTTTTCAAATCGAAATTTAGGGTGGGTTAGCGGCGCAGCAACAATATTAAACACCACTAACTTTGGAAGTACCTGGCAAATAGTGCGTGAAGATTCAGATTTTGTTGCGAGCATTGCCTCTAACAACGGACGTGATTTTTGGTTTGTCGGTTCAAACGGATACATTTATAAATATGAAGATACGACTGGAACTGTAGTAAATATCAAAGATGAATTACAATCGTCAAACAACAATTATTTGGAAGCTGTTTTTCCAAATCCATTTAATTCATCTGCAAGAATAAAATTTTACTTGGCAGATGCCGCTTTTACTTCGATTGAGTTGTACAACATTCTTGGAGAAAAATTAGAAACTATTCATAAGGGATTTATGAATGATGGCAGTCATGAAATATTTTTAAATATGAACAATTATGCATCAGGCAGCTATCTATTGTTATTCAACTTTGATGGCATCACGAGAACATATAAAATTAACTTAATCAAATAACATACTTTAAGGAGTAATGATGAAAAGAAGCGTAACTATCGCAGTGGTTCTTTCTCTTTCGTTTTTAACCGGCTTGGTAGTCTGGAATTTTTCCGGTACGGTTAGCGGCGAAAACGGAGGCACACAAAAACCGAAATCGGTTTTATATCAAGAAAAATTTGGCAGTGCTGTTAATTACAGTGGAAGTCAAATATTTGCTGAAGATGGAATAACGAATGTTCGTATCAACACAACTTCAGGCGTATCGGAGCCAAAGATTGCAGTGAACCCGGTTGATGCAAATAATTTTGTAGCAGTATCAAACGACTTTAGTCTTTCCGGCAATAAAGGAAGAGTTTTTTATTCAGTTGATGGCGGTTTGAACTGGACCTCAGGAATTATCCCGCTTTCAGGTTTAAATTCATTCGAAGACGCAACCGATCCGGTTATTACTTTCGACGCTGATGGAAACGCATATTATGCAGTTATTCACTATCAGGTTTTTGGAAGCGGAGATGGCTTATATGTAAACAGATCAATAAATAAAGGATTAACGTGGAATTCAACTGCAGCAGAAGTTAAAAGAAATAACGATGCTCTTGTGTTTGAAGACCGCCCTGCTATTGCAGCGGATTTATCACAGCTTGCAACAAGAAATAATATTTATGTTGCCTGGACATCCGTTGGTAAAAACAGCAATTCGATTTTATTTGCTTATAGCGAAGATGGTGCGCAGACGTTTTCTGCGCCTGTTGAATTAGCCTCAGGAATAGTTAATACAGCCGAAGTAAAAGTAGATATGCAGGGAAATGTTTATGTAGCCTTTTTAGAAAATGATAACACAATTAAAGTTGTAAAATCTATTAATGCAGGCGCAACTTTTACCGTCGCCGTTACCGCAGCTTCTTTTGAACACGCAGGCGAGTTTGTAACGAAAGCATTTCTATTAAAGAAAAATGTTAATGGTATGGGCGTACGCGTGCGCAGTTATCCCGTTATTGCGATTGATCCTAACACAAACAAATTGTATTTAGCCTTTACAGCTAAAGATGGCGTTGATCTTGCTAATATCTACTTAACAGAATCAGAAGATTTTGGCGCAACCTGGTCATCACAAATAAAAGTTAATGACGATGCAACAAACTCGGATCAGTTTATGCCTGCTTTAGCCGTTGATGAAAATTCAAAAGTTTACATCATGTGGCAGGACAGCCGTAGCGACGCACAAAATTTAATGACTGACACATACATTGCCTCTAAAAATGCCGGTGTTTTTGTTAATCAAAAAATTTCCAGCGGCTCATTTAATCCGAATGGAATTCTACTTGGCAATTATATGGGCGATTATAACGGTCTTGCTGTTAATGGCTCGATGGTTGTTCCAATATGGACTGACGGACGCAGCAACAATTTTGATGTTTTTGTGGGATTAGTTCCTTCTTCAGTCACAACGGTTTCTGATAAAACGATTCCTCAACATTTTAATGTATCGCAAAATTATCCTAATCCATTCAACCCCTCAACGATGATAAACTTTTCAATTCCTAACGAAGGATTTGTAAGTATAAAGCTATTTGATGTTTTGGGAGAAGAAGCAGTTGTTTTACTAAACAGTAATCAATCAGCAGGTAATCACTCTTTAGTGTTTGATGCCGCTTCTAAAAATTTATCAAGCGGTACTTATATCTATACCGTGAATTATAACGGAAAAAACATTTCTAAGAAAATGGTTTTAACTAAATAAAAATTGTTTTATCACATAACACTTAGTGGAGATTAAATGAAAAATTTTCAAAAAGCGCTATTTACTTTTCTTTTACTTAGCGTCTTCGGGTTTTCTACATTTGCACAGGAAAACACTTTACCAAAAATCTGGTCTAAAATTTTAATAGACAAAAATTATGATGCTCAGCCTCTTGGTGATTACATATTTACACCTGCTCCGCAGCAGATTACAAAAGTTAGGTTAAAAAAGACGGAAGCTATTGTATATCCGAACTTTCGTCCATTGCCAACATCAAACACAACGCAGTCAGAAATGAGTGTGGATATTCACCCGCTGAATGCTAATATTGTTTTCGGCTCGGCAAATACAACAACCTGGCCTTTTTCAACACTTTACGGAACTGGTGGTTATATTACAGTTAATGGTGGCAGTAACTGGACAGGATTTGATAATCCTCCTTATGGAGCTAATTCAGGCGATCCTGCTTCGGTGATTGGCACTAACGGTTATTTCTACGAAGGATTTATTGACGGTGGAAGTAACGATGGCGGACAGGGTGTTGCCAGATCAACAGATAATGGCGCAACCTGGACAAGATACGTTGTTGGAGCGGCGCCTTCAGGCATTAGTGATCTGCTCGACAAAAATCATATGACTGTTGACAAAAAGGTTGGCAGTCCATATGAAAATAGAGTGTATGCTTCATGGACGGCTTTCGTTACCGGAAGCGCTAATGATGCAAATCTTGAATTCAAATATTCAACTAATTTTGGGCAAACATGGAGTACAGCAAGAAATATTTCTGCAGGAGTTAATGCCGGAAGTCATGATCAAGGCGTTAATTTATCAACCGGACCTAACGGCGAAGTATATGCTGCATGGGCAATATACGATAACTGGGGCGCTGGAATCTATGGCGAAGATGCTATTGGTTTTGCTAAGTCTGAAGATGGCGGACAAACTTGGGCTGCGCCTCAGAGAATATATTCTGCAGCTAATTTTGGTATCAGAGGAAATTTAACCAATAAAGCAAGTATCAGAGTTGCGTCATTTCCATCAATGGCTGTTGACAGAAGCGGCGGCTCGTATAACGGATATATTTATATTTCTTGGGCACAGAAAGGCGTAGCACCGGCTGGTAATGATCCTGATATTGTGATGATTCGTTCTTCAGACGGCGGGGCAACTTGGTCAACACCGGTTAGAGTTAATGATGATCCGTTAAACAATGGAAAAGATCAGTATTACAACTGGGTCACTGTTGATCAATCAAGCGGACATGTTTTTTCTGTTTTTTATGACAGCCGGAATACCGCTAACGATAGTGCACAGGTTTATCTTGCTCGCTCGGTTAATGGCGGACTTAATCATGAAAATCTTCTCGTCAGCGATGCGCGTTTTAAACCTAAAGCAATTGCCGGACTGGCTGGCGGTTACCAGGGAGATTACATCGGAATAGCAGCATTAAATAATACTATTTTCCCTTTTTGGTGTGATGATCGAACCGGAAATTATCAGGGCTGGATGACTAAAGTTTCCTTCGGTCCAACTATCGATCATACCCCGCTTACAAATACTGAAAATCTTGCCGGTCCCTACACTGTCACTGCAGAGATTGGTTCTGCTATACCGCTTAATCCAAATAAAATTTATGTTTATTGGGGTAGAGGCGCAGGTATTATTTCAGACTCCGTTTTGATGGTGAATACAACAGGTACAACATATACTGCGAACATTCCCGGTAACGGAAGCCCGGCTGTGTACAATTATTATATTTATGCTGAGGATAACACAGGCGGATATAATTCTTTCCCTGCAGGCGCGCCTTCAAATTATCTTTCATTCGAAGCAAACACAGATCTAATTGCTCCTGTTGTAAATCATACTGTACTTGCAAATCAGTACAGAGAAACCTGGCCTGTGGAAGTGAGCGCCGTCGTTACAGATAACATTGGCGTTGATTCTGTGTGGGTAGTTTATAAAGTGAACACTGCAGGTTCTCTTAATTATTTTGGTCTGATTTATAATTCAGATAATGAAGATTTTTCCGGCAGCTTTAATATTGATACTTCGTTGATCGCTGTTGGTGATACGATGTACTATCGGATAGTTGCACGCGATGAAGCCGCAGCGCAGAACCTCGGCTATTTTCCGGGAGCTTCTACATTCAGCAGTTTTGTTTTTGTTAACGATACTGAATTCCCGGTAGTCTCACATGTGCCTCTTCGCGATCAAGCAATTATTAAATGGCCCGCAGTGATAAGAGCCGATGTAACTGACAACCTTGGCGTCGAATCTGTTTATTGTGAATATTCCGTAAACAACGGCGCAATAACTGGATTTTTCCCTCTCGCATTGCAGAGTTCCAATACCTGGCTCGGTTCATTTAATCTTGACACAACTCAGGTACATGTTGGCGATTCGGTAGCATACAGGCTTTTAGCAACCGATATCTCGACCGCTCAAAATATTACCTATCTTCCTACGAGTGGATTTTACGGTTTTAATATCATCAGCGCTAAAGGCATCGTGCTTGTCGTTAATGATGATGTTAATCTCGAAGGAAGAGTTTCTTTAGATAAATCAGGAGCGCCCGATTTAACTACTCCACTTGGAGAATCTGCATCATTATTTATTAGCACATTAACTACCGGCGGATATGTTGTAGATTCAACAACTTGGGCATCAATGGATACCACTCTGTTGGAAAGCTATGATATTGTAGTTTTAGCCGCAGGCACTAAAACTGCAGCCCAATTTGATAATGCCCCAAAACGTTTGGCAATCGTTCGATACACTTTACGCGGCGGGAAAACATTGGTTGAAGGTGGAGAGGTCGGTTATATATATAGACGTTCCACTGCTACTTCCGATAAAGATCCTAATTTTAGAAGAAATGTACTACATGATAGTTCATGGGTGAGTGATTATACCAACGGCGACTTAATGCCTATATTGCCAGGACATACAATCTTTAATCAGCCAAATGCAATTGTTGGTCCGTTTGATGTTCAAAACTATAGCGGTTCATCTTACGCTGCCCGCGATGTAGTGAGAATAATGCCAGGACAGCCAGGCGTGGTAAAAGCTGCAGGCTGGATAAACGGAAGCACAAATTATGCTGACACTGCCGGCATTATTATTTACTATCAAAACGGCGACACTACTGCAGCCAGAAATGCTTTCTTCACATTTGCGATTTCGCAGTTTACAGATCAAGTAGTTGCAGGTAAGTTAATTGAAAATGTTGCTGACTTACTAAGTAATTCATTTCTTTATATTCCGGTTGAACTTGTTGCTCTTAATGCTACTTCCAATAATGAAAGTGTTACGCTTAATTGGATTACAGCAACAGAAGTTAACAACTCCGGTTTTGAAGTTGAAAGAAAAAATAAAGAAGGCGCTTTTGGTGAAATTGGATTTGTTAAAGGTAATGGTACAACTTCAGAATATTCTACGTATTCATTCACCGATTCCAAATTATCAGCGGGAAATTATTCATACCGCCTAAAGCAGATTGATCTTGACGGAACAATAAGTTACTCGGACGTTGTTAATGTTACTGTTGAACTGCCGAGAGCTTTTGCTCTTGAGCAGAATTATCCGAACCCATTTAATCCGGCAACTTCTATTAAATATTCAATCCCGGCTGATGGCTTTGTTAATCTAACAGTGTACAATATGCTTGGAGAGAAAGTAACTAATTTAATTAATCAAAATATGAAAGCCGGCAGGTACGAAATAAAATTTGACGCATCGAAGTATGCAAGCGGAATATATTTCTACAGATTAGAATCCGGACAATTTATTTCAGTTAAAAAAATGATGCTTCTTAAATGATCTAAGCAAGCATTCAGGATAAAATAAAAAAACGCCTGCTCAATTGAACAGGCGTTTTTTATAGGTATTATTTCATTCTTTTGTGAAGATTGTCTACAACTTCTGTGAATTCTATTTCCTGTTCCGCAAGCATAACAAACAAATGATACACCAAATCGGAAACTTCGTTAACGATTTCATGCTTGTCTCTATTTTTTGCTGCGATAACAACTTCAATTGCTTCTTCTCCAACTTTTTGAATTATCCTATTTGCGCCGTCTTTAAAAAGTTTTGATGTGTATGAACCTTCCGGCAATTCTGATTTTCTTTTTTTGATGAGCGAAAAAAGTTGATCGAGAAATTCAAGCGAAGAACTTTTATCAACATTGAAACAAGAATAGTTTCCTGTGTGGCAAGTCGTACCGTCCGGGTTAGTATAAACAAGCAACGCGTCGTTATCGCAATCAAGTTTTATATCAACTACATGAAGAAAGTTGCCGGAGGTTTCACCTTTAGTCCAAAGTGTTTTGTGTGTTCTGCTGAAAAACGTTACAAGATTTGTTTCAATAGTTTTTTCAACGGATTCTTTATTCATAAAGCCTAGCATCAAAACATCTTTAGTTGAAGCATCAACCGCAATTGCCGGAACCAGACCATTCAGTTTATCAAAGTTAATTTGTTCTATCTTAATCTTAGTCACTATTATAATCTTTCTTTTTGTTTATAACCGAACAACAATTCCATTGTCTTGCAAATATTTTTTCAAATCCTTTATTTTCAAAATATCGAAATGAAAAAGAGAAGCGGCGAGACACGCGTCGACATTGGCTTTGCTGAACGCCTCAAGAAAATGTTCTTTACTTCCGGCGCCACCCGAGGCAATGATCGGAATACGTACGAGTTCGTTTAATTCGGAAAAAAAAGCAACATCGTACCCATCTTTGGTTCCGTCTTTATTCATTGAAGTTAAAAGAATTTCACCGGCGCCAAGTTCTTCGACTTTTTTACACCAGGGTAATCCCTCAAGTTCTGTTTCTTCTCTCCCTCCTTTGATAAAAACTTTATAAACATTGTTAACAATGTTCACATCAATTGCGGCAACGACAGCCTGGCTGCCGAATTGTTTGGCAGCTTTTGTGATCAAGTCCGGATTTTTTACAAGCGCGGTATTAAGCGAAACTTTATCAGCGCCGGCTTTTAGAAGTTTTTCAATATCGGATAATTCGGAAATTCCTCCACCAACCGTAAAAGGAATCCGGATGGCTTTTGCAATTTGTTTTACCAGCTCAACAAATGTTTTTCTTTTTTCAACTGATGCGGTGATATCGAGAAAAACCAACTCGTCTGCACCTTCATCGGAATAACGTTTTGCGAGTTCAACGGCTGAACCGGCATCAATCAGATTAACAAAGTTTACACCTTTAACCACTCTGCCGTCTTTAATATCAAGGCAGGGAATAATTCTTTTAGCAACCAAGTTCTGCAAGCTCCTTCAAGTTTATTTTTCCTTCATAAATGGCTTTTCCAATTACAACGCCGTATGGATCAATCTTGTTTACTTTTTTTACGTCGTCTAAATCTTTTATGCCACCGGAAGCAATTAAGTTGATGCTCGGAAAACGTGAAAGAATGTTTTGATATAATTCAACATTTGTTCCGGTAAGCATGCCATCTTTTGAAATATCTGTGCAAAGAAAATGTGTTAGTCCAAATTGTAAACAATACTCGATGTGTTCATAAACAGATATTTCAGTCGCTTCAGTCCACCCGCTAACCGCAAGCATTTCATCAAGCGCATCAACCGCAATGATGAAGTTTTGCGGAGGAAAGTTTTTAACGATAATCTCAAATTCAATTTTGTTATTTACTGAAATGGAACCGAGAATGATTTTGTTAATTCCAATTTCGAATAATTGAGAAACGGTCTGCGAGTTTCTGACTCCACCACCAAATTCAATTTTCAGCGTCGTCTCTTTTTTTATTTCTCGAATTATTGCGTCCACAGAAATTGTTCCTGTTTTTGATCCAAGCAGATCAACAATGTGGATCCATTCAAATCCATGCTGTGCAAATTCTTTTGCTTTTGTCAACGGAGTTTCATCATAAAAAGTAACCCTGTTAAAATCACCTTTTCTTAAACGGACGATCTTGTTTTCGTAGAGATCAATAGCGGGGATAATCAGCATAACGTTATAAAATTCTCTAATAGTTTTAGTCCGGCTTCACCAGATTTTTCCGGATGGAATTGCACGCCGTAAAAATTATCTTTCTCCAATGAAGCGGAAAAATCTATCCCGTTTTCAGTAGTAGAAGAAGTGAATACATTTGTGGGGACGTAAAATGAATGCGCAAAATAGAAAAACTCTTCATTACTAATTCCGGTGAAGAGTTTACTTCTTTTGGTAGGCTTCACTTTATTCCATCCCATGTGCGGGACTTTTGTTTTTGTTTCATCAAACTTCTCCGCGGTTGACGGAAAGATTCCAAGACATGAAACGTTTCCTTCTTTTGAAGAATCACACAGCAACTGCATACCCAGGCAAATGCCAAGCAGCGGTTTTCCGATCATTCGCATCATCGAAAAGAGATTTAGCATGTGAAGCTGCTTGATGGCGAATGATGCCTCTCCGACACCGGGGAAAATAATTTTATCCGCGCGGCATATTTCCACTTCGTTACTTGAGATAACGAATTGTTCGTTAAGAGTTTCAAGCGCATTCGCAACGGAGGCAACATTTCCTGCTCCATAATCAATTATTGAGATCATAATAATCCTTTTGTTGTTGGCAAATTCCCCTCTGCCCGTTCATCAATTCTGCACGCTTCGTTCAAGGCTTTAGCAAATACTTTGAAGAGCGCTTCTATTTTATGATGATCGTTTTTCCCTTTTGCGCGAAGAAAAATATTTGCTTTTAATGTTGACGCCAATCCGCGGAAAAATTCTTCGGTTAATTCCACTGGAAAATCTCCGACCTTTTCTCTCTTAAAATTACATTTGAAATTAAGATACGTTCGTCCGCCGAGATCGAGTGCGCATTTGGCGATTGTGTCATCCATCGGAAGATAATAACCGTAACGCTTAATGCCGGCTTTGTTCCCAAGCGCGTCACTTAAGGCTGCGCCAAGCGCAATGCCGACATCCTCAACGGTGTGGTGTTCGTCAATGTGAAGGTCTCCGATAACTTTTACAGATAGATTTATATTTGCGTGTTTGGCAATTTGTTCAAGCATATGGTCGAAAAATCCAATGCCCGTTTCAATACTACTTTCTCCTTTGCCCTCAAGCGAAAGCGAAACGGTTATGTCTGTTTCTTTAGTTTTGCGGTGTTGTTTCGCAGCCCGGAGTTTAAGCAGGATGTCGTTTACTGCTTCTGAAAAGTTTTTATCGGCAAGAATAAAATCAGGTTTTCGCTTTGTTCCATGGGCGAAATCAATATTTTCATTTTGCATTATTTGTGCAAGCGATTTTTCAATTTGAAAAGTATCGTCATCAACTTGAAAGATGAAACCGCGTTGAGAAAGTTTGAGTAGACCGCTTACCAAGCCGTTCGACAGTGGATTGGAAGGGTCAAAGTAAGTTTTATTTATTTGAATTATTTTTTTCATTTCACGTTATCGTTTGTTAAAATGTTTTTTAATTCGAAAAATAGCGCATCGTTTTCTTCTTTTGTTCCGATGGTGATGCGCAGACAATTTTCAAGATTTGGTTGTGTACTTCTATCACGAATGACAATTCCTTTTTCCGCAAGCTGCTTTTGAATTTCTTTTGCGTTCGGAAGACGAATAAGAAGATAATTTGCATCTGAAGGATAAACATTTGTGATAAAAGAAATGTTTTTCAATTCTGTCTCGACACGACGCCGCTCACTTCTAATAGAAGTAACAACACTTTCCTTTTTCTTTTCATTCTTAATTGATTTTAGAACCGCATACCGTGTTAACGCATTAATGTTGTAAGGCGCTTTCACTTTAAATAGATAAGAAATTATTTCTTCATCCGCGGCGCAAAACCCGAGGCGCACCCCGGCAAGTCCCCAAGCCTTCGAAAAGGTCCTCATTACAACCAGATTCCGGTAATTTATTACTTCGTCGATCAAAGACGCCGATGGCTCAGAAAAATCGATATAAGCTTCGTCAACAACAACAAGAGAATTATATGTTTTGCACAACTGCAAAATATCATTTTTCTTCAGCAAGTTTCCGGTTGGATTATTAGGAGAACAAACGAAAACAATTTTTACTTTATCGCTATAATATTTCTCAACCTCTGCAAAATCAATTTGGAATGAATCGTTTAAAAGTGGTGAAACAGTCTCAACATTATTGATATCGCAAGCAACCTTATACATTCCATATGTTGGTTCAAGCAGCATCACCTGATCTTCTTTCGGCTCACAAAAAATTCTTATGAGTAGATCAATAATTTCATCCGAGCCGACACCGAAGAAAAGTTTGTTCGCATCAACGTTTAATAATTTAGAAACCGCACTTCGCAAATCAACTTGATGAGGATCGGGGTACCGATTTAAATGCAGTTCTTCAAATTCTTGGAACGTTGAGCCAAAGCTGTTTTCATTCGCGTCGAGCAAAATTCCGTCGCTGTATAAATCCCGGGCGGAAGTATACGGCTTCAATTTTAAAATATTGCTCCGGATAAGTTTTGTTATCATTGTTTCAGCCTTATGGTTACTGCGTTCTTGTGCGCCGAAAGCATTTCTGTCTCTGCTAAGATTGTAACAGTAGGTGCAATACATTTCAGTCCTTCTTTAGTTAATTGTTGAAACGTAATTGATTTCATAAACGATTCTACGCTGCCACCACTGAACGATTTTGCGTAACCGTACGTAGGAAGCGAATGATTTGTCCCGCTTGCATAGTCGCCAACACTTTCGGGAGAATATGCTCCGAGGAAAACCGAACCGGCATTTGTAATTATATCTTTATAACTTTCAGCGTTTTCTAAGTGAAGAATTAAATGCTCAGGCGCATAGTTGTTGCTGAAAGAAATCGCCTCATCATGATTATCACAAATTAAAATGAAAGAGTTGTTCAGCGATTGACTAGCAATGTCTTTTCGTGGCAAATCATGAAGTTGTTTTTCAACTTCAACTACAACCGATTCAGCGAAAGTAGTTGAAAATGCTAGAAGGACAACTTGAGAATCAGTCCCATGTTCCGCTTGAGAAAGCAAATCGGAAGCAACAAATGCGGCGTTTGCATTGTCATCTGCAATAACCAAGACTTCACTTGGTCCGGCAGGCATATCTATTGCACACCCTTCAATATCAATACTCGTAAGTAGTTTTGCCGCGGTTACAAATTGGTTTCCCGGACCGAAAATTTTATCAACTTTTCCAACTTCTTTACACCCGAAAGCCATTAAAGCAATCGCTTGCGCACCACCTAATTTATAGAATTCTTTTACTCCACAAATCTTTGCCGCAAACAGAAGCACATCAGATATCTTTCCATCTTTTGCAGGAGAACAAGCTACAACGCGTTTGCAACCGGCAATTGACGCGGGAATTCCGAGCATCAACATTGTTGAAGGAAGAATTGCGCTCCCGCCGGGAATGTACAATCCGACATTTTCAATTGCGCGAAATTCTCTCGAACATATTACCCCCTGCATAGTTTCTACTTCGTAAGCTTTAGGAGTTTGTTTTTCGTGGAAAGCTCGAATATTGTTTGCTGCTGTTAAGATTGCTGACTTAATTTCACTTGAAAGATTTTTTTCTGCAGAAGAAAATTCATCTTCACTTACAAGAATGTTTTCACCGGAAAAGTTATCGAATTGTTTTGCATAAGCAAGAGCTGACGAAAGTCCATTTCGTTTTATGTCTTCGAGCATTGGTTTTACAACGCCGAACGCTTTTGAGAAATCAATTGCCGGACGCTTAGCAAGCGAAGCAATTTCAACTTTACTCAGTTTATTTAATTCAAAGATTTTCATAAGATCATATTTTCTATTGGTAATAATAAAATTCCCGACGCACCTTCTTTTTTTAATTGATCGACAATCTTCCAGAGCAGATCAGAGGGTATAACCGCATGAACAGCCACCATATTGGGATCTGCAAGAGGAACGATAGTTGGACTTTTGATCGATGGAATTAATTTCTCAATCTGTTCTAAAGATTCTATCGGAACATTCATCATTAAATATTTTGAGCTCCGCGCAGTAAGTACCGAGCGAATACGCCGCATAAGTTCATTCAAAATTTCATTTTTCTTTTCATCTTTTAAAAGTACATTCGAACAAATTAATGCGGCTTGCGATTCGAAAACCGTAAATGATTTTTTCAATTTGTTCATCATCAGCGTTGTTCCGGTTGAAACGATATCGCAAATTAAATCTGCAACACCAAGTGCTGGGGCAATTTCCACCGAGCCGCTGATCTCAATGGTTTTTGCCGTCAAACTATTTTTATCTAAAAACGTTTGTAAAATGTTCGGATAGGAAGTCGCTATGGTTTTATTGTTTATATCATGCAAATTTTCAAAGTGGAGATTCTCCGGTGCGGCAAGCATTATTTTACATTTACCGAAACCGAGTTTGTGCAACAATTCAACTTTTACTTTTTTTTCCACAATTACATTTTCTCCAACGATACCGATATCCGCGACACCGTCTTGTACATATTCAGGAATGTCATCGTCGCGAAGTAATAAGAGATCAAGCGGAAAAGATGATGATGAAACCACCAATCGCTCAGCGTAATTTTCGATATCAATTCCACACAGTTTTAGAAGCTCGATCGACTTGTCCGTCAATCTCCCTTTCTTTTGCACGGCTAATTTTAAGTTTCCGTTATTTGTAATATTCATAGTTGATCCCTTTAAAACAAAAAACCCGACAAGTTTGTCGGGGGCTGGTTTTCAAAATAACAAAAAGATACTAATCGCCGCCGACGCAGGATAAATAAGTGCGGTGATGATGAACTGTTATATTTGGTAAAGATTTTTTCATAACTTCTGCACAAAAATAAAAAATATCCCTTTACAAACAAAGCACGAAATGAATAGTTTATTTGAATTTGAACTTCTGACGTTTACCTCGTTTTTTACGAAGATAAATCCAGTTGGCATTATTCCGATTTACGCGTCCCTTACCACGGATATGACGCAGAAAGAAGCCCACTATGTGGCGGTAAAAGCTGTGCTCATAGCCTTGTTGATCATGTTGTTTTTTGCTTTTTCCGGAAACCCTAATTAGAAATTTAGTTGGTGGGAATAAAGTCCAGTCATTGTTGGGCGACCCTCGGATTAAGTTTCTTATTTATTGAAATCACATTAATGCATCAAACTTTGAGGCAAGTATTCGTACTGCCTCAAAGTCCCTGATGTAACGTTCTACAGCATCTTTAGAATGCTGGGTTCTATTAGAAATTTTTGGAACAAGATAATTTTGAATAATTTATTTTTTATGAGTCTGCCCGCCGCCGATAAGCTGAATAGTTCCTCAAGTTGGTAAATGTCTTCCATAAAGGCTGTAATATTCTCTAACATATTCAGCAGTAGTTTCGTTAACGCAAAAAAAAACAACCAAATCAAGATTAGTCATTCAAGCGCCTCGATCAAAAACTTGGTTAGTCCAGCGTTCAACTTTTTTAAGCCGGTCTTCTCTATGATGCATCGGTTTTTTCATATCTTCAATATCATCGGCTGTAATAAAATCAATTACTACTGGTTTAAGAGCCGCTTGATGAATTGATTTGCCTTTAGCCGGGTATTCATCAATCGGTAAGCAAAGCAATACAAGCTGTTCTTCTTTAAGAAAAGAATTGACGGAAAAACGGTAATACTGTTCAATAAGAGCAAGTATATCTTCAACAATAGCGGATGCAGTAACTGTACCTTTTTCGTAACCATAGTTTTTAAGAAAGCGGTCAACAAGAATATGTTTGAGAGTTTTTCCTTTCATTCTCAGGTAGCGTCGATCGGCAGGATGATCTCTTGTATCTCTGGAGATAAAAGTTAAACCTTTCATTGCTTTTCCTGCGGCATCTTTTTTTTGGCAAGGTTAAAAATAGCCAATAGCTTGGAGTTTTTTTGAGCATCATACTTATTGAACAGAACAATAGAAACAACCATTAGAGCCCAAATACCGTGATCACAAATTAGTCGGAAAATGGAAAACTCATCGTGACTGCCATATAGAACCGGATTGGTTACTAATTTATCGCATCACAGAAGAGGCATTATTTTTAGAAAGAACATGATCACATGCTGAACTTTTCAAATAATTATTACACCCAACGCCATGTTATCCCGATATTCCGTTGGCTAACGGACGGGACAAGTTATTAAAACACAACACTGACGTATTAATTATTTGGGCACCAATCCCGCTTCTAGCGGGAAAAGATTTCCTTCTACTTTTTACATCCGCAAAAAGCAAGGGTTGTTTTTGTTCTTTCGGGATAGCTTCGCCCCGAAAGCGCTTAATAAATTTTAACGAACATCTAAATTTCAAGTTGACTTTAATCGGAATAACTTGTTAGGTTGTGTTTAATTAAAAGCAAAACCTATTTGAGTAAATAAATTATTAAAATCGTTTTTATCACTTGAATCGAAAAAAGTTGTATATCTGTAATTTAGATTGAATACAATTAAACTATAGTAAATAGAAAAACCAAGATTTAAACTTGGTGAAAGTGTAAATCCGCCCATTCCACCAAATTCATCATAAGGGTCTGTCGAAAATTTATTATTATCAAGTTGTTTTGTAATATAATCCTTTCCACCAATTCCAAGTGATAATCCTAAAAAAAACTCTAAAAGAATATCTTCATTCAATTGAGTTTGAAATTCAGGCAACAAACAAAGTTCAACAGTATTAAACCAAACTTTTTCATCAAAAACTCCATAATCCAATCCATTCCAACCTTCAGCACTTTTATCAACACCATAATGTTTACTTGAAGGATTGTGGTATTGAAATCTTGTAAAATTTAATTCGGTTCTTAAAAGAATGGAGCTATTATCAAGAGATTTAAGTTTTATAGCAGTAAATGCTCCAAAACTGTAGCCAAATGACCTATTAAATGAGCCAGTTTCTTCAGATAAAGAAGTAAATAATTCAGGACCAAACTTAAATCCTTTTTTAACTTGTACTTGGCTAAAAGAAGAAGCATTTAGTAATAAGAAAGCAACAAGTAATACAATAATTGAAAAGAAATTAAAATAATTTTTCATTTTTTGTTTAACAACCTAAACATTAAGTATTTTATCTATAAATGAGCAAAAAAAGAGAAAGAAGAAAGTTGTAAAAGCTATCTGCTAATTTGCAGACCTGTCCGACCCTTTAAAGGACTGTGTGATTGTTTTGTCACTCATCTCCATATTCTCTAAATGCTGTTTGACAAAATGTATTAATTTGTTTTGTCAATGGCAAGAAATATTTTTCCCGGGTGCTATTTTTTTTACACCATCTTAAATATTAAACTCACCTTACGCAGATTGGCTGCTGACGGATGAAGTGATCTCAATTTTTAATTAAAAACAAAAGATTGCTTCACTCTAAGACTCGTTCGCAATGACACAAGAGAAAAGTCATTGCGAGGGCAGTAGCACGAAGCAATCTCAAAATTCTACACTGGAATTGCATCATTCGAGGACTCATTCGCAATGACACTATAGTATTGAAAGTTAACTCTTTATTTTTTGTGTAAAGATATTTTGAGTCCATTGATGCTATTCCATCATCCATCAAAACTCAACCATCAACCTTGCAGTTTTACTGCGCTATGTTTTTAGAGATGCCCTAATTAATATCAGTATTGGAGCGTTTAATTATTGCCGGGTTTTATATATTTGCACAGCATACTTGGAAAGAATAGATGAAAAGATACGAGAAACATATTTTTATTTGTGAAAATAGAAGACCCGATGATCATCCCCGCGGATGCTGCGCCCAAAAAGGCAGCAGCGAAATTAAAGAATCATTCAAACAAAAAATAAAAGCATTGGGGTTAAATACTTCGGTAAGAGCAAACACATCAGGCTGTCTTGATGCATGTGAGTTCGGCGTTACTGTAGTTGTTTATCCTGAACAAATTTGGTACGGCGGTGTAACTTTAAGTGATGTGGATGAAATTTTAAGTTCGCACATCCAAAACAATAAACCGGTCGAAAGACTTTTCATAAAAGATAAACGATACAACAAGGATTTAATTGAAGACTGAAATAGTAAGAGCCGCAAAAATATTTAAACTTCTTAAGGAAGAGTATCCGGAAGTAAAGCCGGCATTAGAATATAAAACTCCATTTCAACTTTTAATTTCAACGATACTTTCTGCTCAATGCACTGATGCAAGAGTTAATATCGTTACAGCTTCTTTGTTCAAAAAATATAAAATGCCCAAAGATTATGTTGATGCGTCCGATGAAGAACTTGAAAAGGATATTTTCTCAACCGGATTTTATAAACAAAAAACAAAAAGTATAAAACAATGCTGTCAGAAACTTTTAGATGACTACGGAGGAAAAGTACCGGCGGATTTTGACGCTTTAACAAATCTCCCCGGAGTTGGAAGAAAAACAGCATCAGTAGTAGCCGGTAATGCTTTTGGAATTCCGGCAATTGCGGTTGATACGCATGTTAAACGATTGTCTAATCTTCTCGGATTCATCGAGTCGGATGATCCCGTTAAAATAGAATTTAGATTAAAGGAATTACTGCCCGCAGGGGACTGGATAAATTCTTCTCATTGGCTTGCAACACACGGAAGAAAAATATGTATAGCAAGGAGACCGAAATGTAGTTTTTGTGTTATCGGGAAATTGTGCCCATCATTTCGCAATGAAAACAATGTGAGTACTAAA
>Ga0210009_1001541_pt1 | contig 19374 bp, 17 predicted proteins | sample CryGeyCG2114_065_FD_185457 | JGI IMG/M metagenome (GOLD analysis project Ga0210009, IMG submission 185457) | Groundwater microbial communities from aquifer - Crystal Geyser CG12_big_fil_rev_8/21/14_0.65 (SPAdes) (version 2) | ecosystem: Environmental > Aquatic > Deep subsurface > Groundwater ... | reverse complement strand
AATGCTCCATCAGTTCCTGCGGGTTGGATAGATCGGTCAGATAATCCTTATGCCCGTATTCCCGGTCCTTCCACAAACGCGCGACGACTTTGCCCAGCACGGTGAACGTGACGCCCCGGGTGAATATATTGAGCACCAGCGCATCCATTGGAAAATCGGATGCGGTGACCAGTGCCTCGGCCAGGCTCCAGATCGCGCCGACGAGAAAACCGATAATCAACGGCAGCAGAAGCTCGGATTGACGTTGCGCATGCACGGCTTGAAACCTTGCGGCCTGGATGATGGGCAGACAATAAAGCACATCCAGCGAGACGTAGGTGTCGATCGCCATATAGTTCAACGCGGTGACGAGCACCACCTCGATAAAGATGATCAGCAAACCCAAAAACATCCATCTGCTCCCGATTCAGTGCGGCTGCCGGTGCAGAACGCACCCGGATTAAAACCGCCGCCACTTTACTACAAATTGCCGCGTATCTTTGCGCCAGCGAGGGTGCAAGTCAGCGCAACGGTTCTCGGGCACACCATCAATCCGGCGATTCGCATAGAATGCGCAAATCAAATTTAATCCGGAGACATGAGTCATGGCCGCACACAATACTTCCCGTTTGGGTACCCCGCTTTCTTCTTCCGCCACCAAAGTCATGCTGCTCGGCAGCGGCGAGCTCGGCAAGGAAGTCATCATCGCCCTGCAGCGTCTGGGGGTGGAAGTTATCGCGGTGGACCGCTACGAGAATGCACCGGGGCATCAGGTGGCGCACCGTGCGCATGTCATCAATATGGCTGACGGCGCCGCGCTGCGTGCCCTGATCGAACGGGAAAAACCGGATGTCATCGTGCCGGAGATCGAGGCCATTGCCACCGACATGCTGGTGCAGATCGAGCAAGAGGGACTGGCGCGGGTGATTCCGACCGCGCGCGCGGCGCAGCTCACCATGAATCGCGAAGGGATTCGCCGTCTCGCCGCCGAGACGCTGGGACTGCCGACCTCGCCTTACCGTTTTGCCGACAGCCTGCAGGAGATGCGTGCGGCAGCGGATGCCATCGGCTACCCGTGCATCGTCAAACCGGTGATGTCGTCTTCGGGCAAGGGCCAATCAAAACTGGACAGTGCGGACGATGTGCAGGCGGCATGGGATTATGCCGCCAGCGGTTCGCGTGTGAATCAGGGGCGGGTCATCGTCGAAGGTTTCATCGATTTCGATTATGAGATCACCCAGCTCACCGTGCGCGCGGTCGGTGCCGGTGGCAGCATCGAAACGCAATTCTGCGCGCCCATCGGCCATGTGCAGGTGCACGGGGATTATGTGGAAAGCTGGCAACCGATGGCGATGTCGCCGCTGGCGCTGCAACGCGCGCGCGACATCGCCAAAAAAGTCACCGACGATCTGGGCGGACTGGGTATCTTCGGCGTCGAGCTGTTCGTCAAGGCCGACCAGGTGTGGTTCAGCGAAGTCAGCCCGCGCCCGCATGACACCGGCATGGTCACGATGTGCACGCAGCGCCTGAACGAATTCGAATTGCACGCGCGCGCCATCCTGGGATTGCCGGTGGATACCGCCTTGCGCGCGCCGGGCGCATCGGCGGTGATCTATGGCCAACTGGATGAGAAAGGGATCGCGTTCACTGGCGTGGGCGAAGCGCTGCGCGTGCCGGAATCGGATGTGCGCCTGTTCGGCAAACCGGAATCCTTCAAGAAGCGGCGCATGGGCGTGGCGCTGGCGAACGGCAAGGATACCGATGAGGCGAGGGCGCGCGCCAAACTGGCAGCCGGCAAAGTAACACCGGTGCAGGGATGATCCTCGGCATTCATCACGCCACTTTTCTCAGCAGCGACCTGGCGCGCTCGCGCGCGTTCTATGAAGGCGTATTGGGGCTGCGTGCCAATCCGGAACGTCCGGCAATGGGCTTTGACGGTGTGTGGTATGACGTGGCGCCGAACCAGCAGATCCATCTGATGGCGTTGCCCGATCCGGAAGCGGGGTTGCGGCGTCCCGCGCATGGCGGGCGCGATCGCCATATCGCCCTGCGCGTAAAAGATTTATCGCAACTGATGGCACGGCTGGATGCGGCGGGTGTGATGTATGGCGCGAGCCAATCCGGTCGGCGTGCGGTGTTCTGCCGTGATCCGGACCAGAACGCGCTCGAATTCATCGAGGCTGCCGGGTGATGCACCCGCTTGTGCACGATACCGGCGTCAATCCCAAAGCCTGGTATCAGGCCGCCTGTGACCAGGCCGGATTTGTCTGCGATGCGCGGCAGAGCGCCGCCATCGATGAGCTGGAAACGCTGTGGCGGCAACTGGTCGAATTCAAAACCAGACGCAATCAGTTCCTCGGGCGCAGTTTGCTCAGTCCGGGCGTGCCGAGGGGTTTGTATATCTGGGGCGGCGTGGGGCGCGGCAAGACGTTCCTGATGGACGGTTTTTATGAATGCCTGCCTTATCGCCGTAAACGCCGCATCCATTTTCACAACTTCATGGCCGAGGTGCATCACGAATTGCAATCGCTCGCCCGCGAGAGCGATCCCCTGCTGGTGCTGGCGGACCATATCGAGCGTTCCACCCGTTTGTTGTGCCTGGATGAGTTCCATGTGGACGACATCGCCGATGCGATGATTCTGGGGCGCTTGCTGGAAGCGTTATTCGCGCGCGGTGTGGTGCTGCTCACGACTTCCAACTATGCCCCTGACGATTTGTACCCCAACGGCCTGCAGCGCCGGAATTTCCTGCCCGCCATTGCCCTGCTCAAACGCGAACTGAAAGTGCTGCACCTCGACAGTGATACCGATTACCGCATGCTGCAGATGGCGCGCGATCCGCTGTTCATGCTGGCGGGTGAAGCGGAAACGCCGGCGCGTATGCAATCGTTGTTCCGGCGTCTCACGGCAGGCCTGCACGCCGGAGTGGAGACCATTCAGATAGGGAACAGGACGATACCGGTCAGGCAGGCCGCGCGCGAAGTCGTCTGGTTCGATTTCAGGCAGCTGTGTGGCGGACATCACGACCAGTCCGATTATCTCGGGATCGCCCATCGCTATCCTGCCGTGTTCGTGTCGGACATTCCACAATTGACCGCCGATGATGCACCCGAGGCGAGGCGGTTTACCTGGCTGATCGACGTGCTGTATGACAATCATGTCAAGCTGGTGGCTTCCTTCGCTGTGGAGATCGCGGCGTTATATCAGGCAGGGTGTCACGATAGCGAAGCACAACGCATCGTCAGCCGGCTGACCGAGATGCAGACCCGGCATTATCTGGAGCTGCCGCACCACAGTCGTGGCGTTAAATTGACCGGGAGCGAAGAGGAATGAGACAGAACCTGCGACACGCATTCTTGCGTCCCGTGTTGCGGGTATTCTGCTGGGACTTCTGGTGGTCTGCCTCAAAGTAACCTTGGCTGGGCGGCGCGGCGAGTCAGCGCCGACGGAAGACGGGAATTGGCTGTGGCTTGTGTTGTTCCCGATCCTGCCGATTGTGTGGTGGCGCTATTTCCCGGTGTTCGGGTGCAGCCAGCCGAGTTGCCTGCTGGCCGATGGCGAGCACGAGCGGCGCAATCACTGACCGGCGGCGAGGCGGCTGTCGTGGGTGGACTGGCAGGCCGCGTTGGCCTGTTCCAGCATGGCTGACGCCTCATCCTGCGCAGCCTGCGGAATGGTGAACTGTCCCGGCTTGCGTTTCACCGGCTGCTGGTTTCTGGCGAGGAATTCGTTCTTGGCCATTTCCGCGCTGGCTTTGCAGGCCTCCAGGTCGGTGCTTAATTGGGCAAGCAGTTTGGCTTGGGCCTCCGCGCGCATTTGAGCCTGCGCGCGCAGTGTTTCCATCTCCTTGCGCGCCTGTTCGGCGATTTGCTGCTCCTGTTTGTTGAGGTAATCCAGATAGCCCCAGGCCCCGCCCGCAATCACGATCAGCAATACTGCAACGATTTTTTTCAGCATGAAGTACTCCCTGAAATGGTCCGACGGTGGGGCATCATAACCGAAGTTTTTGGTTCAGGGGGCGGGGTTGGGGAAGCGGGCATGGACCGCCTCGACTTGCGCCAGTATTTCCGCCGACAGTTCGATTGGTGCGCTATCCAGATTCTCTTTCAGTTGCGTCAGTGAGGTGGCGCCGATGATGACGCTTGAAGTGAACCGGCGTGTTCTGGCAAAGGCAAGCGCCAGGGTGGCTGGCGTGAGTCCGGCTTCCTGCGCGATGTGTGCGTAGGCTGCGGCGGCGTCCGGCACGTTGGGTTTGTGGTAGCGCTGGCCGAAACCGGGGAACAGGGTGATGCGCCCCGGCGCGGTTGGGTTGTCCAGGTATTTTCCGCTCAGCCAGCCGAAAGCCAGCGGGCTGTAGGCGAGCAGTCCAACGTTGGCATGATGGCAGACTTCGGCCAGGCCGCTCTCGAAGGTGCGGTTCATCAGGTGGTAGGCGTTCTGGATGCTGACGATTCTGGGCAGGCCGGATTGTTCGGCGCAGCGCAGGAATTCCATCACTCCCCACGGCGTTTCGTTGCTCAAACCGATGTGGCGGATTTTCCCCGCCTTGACCAATTCCCCCAGCGCCTCCAGTTGCTCGGCGATGGGGGTGGTCTCATGTTCCTGATTGGCGTCGTAGCGGGTTGCGCCGAACATCGGCACGTAACGGTCCGGCCAGTGGATCTGATACAGATCGACATAGTCGGTTTGCAAGCGGCGCAGGCTGCCGTCGAGAGCGGCGTTGATCTGCGCGCGGTTGATGCGCGGGCCATTGCGGATCCAGGCGAAGCCGCGCGCGGGGCCGGCGATCTTGGTGGCGACGATGAGTTTTTCGCGCGCTTGTTTTTTGAGCCAGCTGCCGATGTATTGTTCGGTACGGTGCACGGTTTCGGCGCGCGGCGGCACCGGGTACATTTCAGCGGTATCGATGAAATTCACTCCGTGCGCCACGGCGTAATCCAGTTGCGCATGGGCATCGGTTTCGCTGTTCTGCTCGCCGAACGTCATCGTGCCCAGACACAGGGCGGATACTTCAAGGTCACTGCTGCCGAGCGTGCGGGTTTCCATGCTATCAGTCGCGCGTATTCGACTGGCTGGGGAAATGGGTCAACTCGACCTGCGGTGCGGGTTGCCAGCCGGGTTGGCGGTGTTCGGCCACCACATTGGTGAAGATGCCGCCGCGCACATAGAATTTGGCGGTGAGGCGCATGAAGCGCGGCCGGGTGGCGGCGACCAGGTCGTCGAGGATGCGGTTGGTGACATCTTCGTGGAAATGGCCTTCCTCGCGGAACGACCAGATGTAGAGTTTCAGGCTTTTCAATTCCACGCACTGCTGGTCGGCGATGTAGTCCAGCGTCAGGATGGCGAAATCCGGCTGCCCGGTCTTGGGGCAGAGGCAGGTGAATTCGGGGATTTCCATCTGGATGTGATAGTCGCGGCCGGGTTGCGGGTTGGGGAAAGTCTCCAGTGTCTTGGCGGGTCGGGTGCTCATGTTTGGTGGCCTTGGTCAGTTCGGTTAGAATGCGGCGCATTATAACGTCTGACTCTCCATAAATTGCGTCTCAGCCAGATCAAACTCGCCGGATTCAAATCCTTCGTCGATCCTTCCGTCATCTCCCTGCCCGGGCAGCTGGTGGGCATCGTCGGGCCGAACGGCTGCGGCAAGTCGAATGTGATCGATGCCCTGCGCTGGGTGCTGGGCGAGTCGCGCGCTTCCGCTTTGCGCGGCGAATCGATGCAGGACGTGATCTTCAACGGCTCCGGCAATCGCAAGGCGGTGTCCCGCGCCAGCGTCGAACTGGTGTTTGACAATTCGCTGGGCAAAGTCGGCGGGCAATGGGCGAGCTATGCCGAGATCTCGATCAAGCGCGTGCTGCAGCGCGATGGCGACTCCAACTACTACATCAACAACCAGGCCGTGCGGCGCAAGGACATTACCGACATCTTCCTCGGCACCGGGGTCGGCGCGCGCGCCTATGCCATCATCGAACAAGGCATGATCTCGCGCATCATCGAGGCCAAGCCGGAAGAGTTGCGCGTGTTCCTGGAAGAGGCGGCGGGCGTGTCCAAATACCGCGACCGGCGGCGCGAGACCGAACTGCGTCTGGCCGACACCCGCGTCAATCTGTCGCGCGTGGCGGACATCCTGCACGAGTTGGACCAGCAGTTGGTGCATCTGACCGAACAGGCCGAAGTGGCCAAGACCTACCGCGAACTGGAAACACGGCGCGAAACCACGCAGCGCCTGTTGTGGCTGGTCAACAAGCAAGAGGCCGAAGCCAGACGCGTGCGTTTCGCGCAGCAATTGGAGAAAAATCGCAACGAACTGGAGGCCGAGATCGCCAAATTGCGCGAAACGGAAAGCCATCTGGAGAGTGCGCGCAGCGAACATTTCGCCCTGTCCGATGCGTTACATGCCAAACAAGGCGAACTGTATGCGAGCAACGCCGAAGTGGCGCGACTGGAGCAGCAGATCGCTTTCGTCACCGAGCAACGCAACCGTCTGGCGCAACAGATCCAGAACGGCGAGCGCCAGATCGCGCAACAACAGACCCAGTTGAAGGGATTGCATACCTTGCAGACGCACTGGCAGGGGCAGCAGCAGGATGCCGGAACCCGGGTGGCAGTGTGCGAGCAGCGAGCCAATACCGAGGCGCAGGACCTGCCGCAGGCGGAGGAGGCGGCACGCCTGGCGCAGGAAAAGCACAACGCGGTACAGCGCGAATTGTTGCTGATGCAGCAACAGGTGCAGCTGGCGGAAACGCAGCGCGGGCATATCCAGAGCAACGTGCAGCAACTCGACAGCCGCCGCTCGCGCCTGATGCTGGAGCGCGATAATTTGCCGCCGGCAGACATGCCCGCACTGGAACTGGCGCAGCAGCAACACGCGGCGGCGCAGCTGGAATACGAGCAACAGCAGCAACTGCTGGGTGAATTGCAGACGCAACTGCCGCTGGCGGACAGCGCGCGGCGCGATGCGCGCAACGCGGCACAGGAACTGGAACGGCAGTTGGCGCAGACCGAGGCGCGCCTGCATGCCCTGCAACAATTGCAGGCGCAACTGGATAATGACCAAGACTTGAAAGCGTGGCTGGTCGCGCACGATCTGGAAGGTGCGGCGCGTCTGTGGCAATCCCTGCGCACCGAAGCGGGCTGGGAAGATGCGCTGGAGGCGGTGTTGCGCGAACGCGTCAACGCGCTCGCTTTACCGCAACTGGAGCAGGCGCAGGCGTGGCGCGATGCACCGCCGCCGGCCAAGCTGGCGGTCTATGCGGCGGACGGTGGACAGCGTGCCGCCGTGCCCGTGCCCAACGGCTGGGTGCCCCTGTTGAACCATGCGCACAGTCAGGATGCGCGCGTGCAACTGGTATTGGCCGACTGGCTGGCACAGGTCTATGCGGTGCCTGATCTGGAAGCGGCCCTGCGCCAGCGGGGCGAACTGGCCGCGGGTGCGTGGCTGGTGACGCCGCAAGGGCATCTGGTCGGGGCGCACAGTGTGTTGTTCCATGCGCCGGACAGTCAGGTGCACGGCATTCTGGCGCGCCAGCGCGAGATCGAGACTTTGCAGCAGGAAGCGGGACAACGCCGGGCGGCACTGGCGCAGGGCAAGGCTGCGCTGGAGCAGACGGAAGCGGCGTATCGCGACATCGATGGCCGCATCGGTTCGCTGCGCAGCGAGAGCACCGCCGCGCAACAGCGCCAGCATCAGCTGCAGTTGCAAATCCTCAAGCTGACGCAAGCCAACGAGCGCAGCCGCGAACGCGCCGCGCAGATCCAGCTGGAACTGGATGAGCTGGCAGAACGGTTTGACGAAGCACAAAAGCAGCAGGCAGATCTTTCTGTCAGGATGGACGAGTTGCGTGTCCGGGCGTCCGAGCACCAGGTGGAAAGCGACCGGGTCAGGCTGCAGGCGAATGCGCAGGAAGCGACTTTGCGCGCGGTGCGCGAACGGGCGCAGCATGCGCAGCGCGAATTACAGGAAGCGCGTTTCTTCGCCCAGACCTGCGCCGACAAGCTGTCCGATCTGGGGCAGAACATCGAGCAGCAGACTGCAACCCTGCAACAACAGTCCGACGCGCTGGCACACAGCCAGCAGGAGCTGGGCGGCATGAGCGAGGACGGCGTGCAGGAACAATTGCAGGGCGTGTTGCAGCAGCGACAAACGCAGGAACAGTTGCTGGCCGAGGCGCGCAACACGCTGGAGGCGGCGACGGCCGGTCTGAACCAACTGGAACAAACCCGTTTGTCGTGCGAGCAGCGGCTAAACCCGCTGCGCGACAAGGCGAGCGAGCTGACGTTGAAAGAGCAGGAAGCACGCCTGCAATTCGAGCAATGGTCGGAGCAGTTACAGGGAATCGACGAGTCGCTGCTGTTGCCGCTGATTGAAGGGGCCAAGGCGGGCGGTTTGCAAAATGAGTTGACCCATATCGGCAATGAGATAACAGCCTTGGGTGCGGTGAATCTGGCGGCGCTGGAAGAATTGCAGTCAGCGCAGGAGCGCAAGACCTATCTGGATGCCCAGGCGAAAGACCTGAACGAGGCGATCGGCACGCTGGAAGAAGCGATCCGCCGCATCGACAAGGAATCACGCGAACTGCTGCTGGCGACCTACGAGGCGGTCAACGGGCATCTGGGCGAGATGTTCCCGGTGCTGTTTGGCGGCGGCGAAGCGCGTCTGGTGCTGACCGGTGACGAGATTCTGGATAGCGGGGTGCAAGTGATGGCGCATCCGCCCGGCAAGAAAAACGCCTCCATCCAGCTCCTGTCCGGCGGCGAGAAAGCGCTGACGGCCATCGCCCTGGTGTTCTCCTTGTTCCAGCTCAATCCGGCGCCGTTCTGCGTGCTGGACGAAGTGGATGCGCCACTGGACGACACCAACACCGAGCGGCTGTGCAAGCTGATCCAGAAGATGGCGGAGAAGACCCAGTTCATCTATATCAGCCACAACAAGATCACGATGGAGATGGCGCACCAACTGATCGGCGTCACCATGCAGGAACGCGGGGTATCAAAGATCGTGTCGGTGGATATCGAAGAGGCGATGCGCTTGAGCGACAATCACAACCAGGCAGAGGCGGTCGCTTAATCGCAATTCGCCCGGATGGCCTCGCGCGCATCGCGCAGACGCTGCTCCCGCGCCGCGTCATCCAGATAGTATTTTTCGCCCTTGGCATCGTAGGCGGAGAGGCGTGTTCCGCTTTCCAGGGTGCGTAAACTTTCCTGCGCGTTGATGCAATTATGTTGCCGCTCTTCCTGTGCTGCTTTTTCCCTGGCCAGTTTGTCGTTGACCGCCTGTTTTTCCTGGAGGGCTTTCTTCAATTCCACTTCACGTTCGACATAGCTCTTGGGTTTGTCGTTGGCAGGCGTGGCGGCTGTATCCTTGCCGGTGACGTTGCGCACCGTGTCGGCATTGACGCCGGCTGGCCGGGTGTCCGAATAATGCACCACGCCATCTTCGTCGACCCATTTATTGAGTTCCGCGCGGGCATTCAAGGCGAAAATCGTCAGCAAGGAGAGTGCGAATAGGGTTTTCATGCCAGACCTCCATAAAATTTGTGTCGAAGCTACCTATTCTTTTGCCGCGCGTCAATTTATCATTGCGGGCGGATTCGCGCGCTTTGCCTTGCGGGTATTGATAAGCGCGAATGAAATTCAGACCGGAGGAGCGCATGCCGCACAAAAAGACCAAGGGCGCGAGCTACCAGGATTATTTGCAGGTGGAAAAAAATCAGGAACTGGTGTTGCGCCTGTTTCGCTCCTATTACCGATCGCACCAGACTAGCGGCAAATTGTTCGATGATTTTCCCGATTTTTTTCTGGTTAAACCGATCGTGTTGAGAGACCCCGATCTGGTGGATCGCGCGTCGGACCGGATGATCATAGACGATTGCATCGCTCGCGCCCAGGCGCGCAAAGGCTATGTGGGTGTGTGCAAGTGGCGCAATCCCAAGCTCAATTATTACTGGCTGGAACTGGCTGCTTTCCCCTTCATGTTGGGTGATGAGGTCACGCAGGACAACGAGGGCGAATTCTTTTACCTGTTGACCCGGTTTATCCGCTTCACACAAGAACATCCCAAGCGCTACGGCGACATGATGATCGATGCGGAAACGGACAAGGATCTGGCGCTGATGCTGGACAAGATCAATTGGCGCGGCGCCAAGATCGAGAAGATGTTGGCGCACTACTCCCTGGATATGTTGGTCAGCTATGATCCGGCATGGCCGTTGCCCGAAGTGAATAAATTGTTGAATACCCTGAAAAGCAGCGAACTGGACTGGTGCGAGCTGTTTTTTGAACACATCATGTATGTGATGGCGCAGAAGCACCAATAGATACCTGCGTCGGGCCAAGGTGCGGGGACAACTTTTGATATAATGCGCGCTTTGCGGAAGGGACTCCCATGCGTATCACTCAAAAAGCACTTACCTTCGACGATGTCTTGTTGCTCCCGGCGCAATCCGATGTCCTGCCGCGCGATGTCAGTCTGCGCACCCAGCTATCCCGCAATATCCGATTGAATATCCCGCTGCTGTCGGCGGCGATGGATACCGTGACCGAGGCTCGCCTGGCCATTGCGCTGGCGCAGGAGGGTGGCATCGGCATCGTGCACAAAAACATGTCGCCGAAGGAGCAGGCGGCGCAGGTGGCCAAGGTCAAACGTTTCGAGAGCGGCGTGGTGAAAGACCCGATCTGCGTCCGCTCCGACATGACGGTGCGGGATGTGCTGAATCTGACCCACCAGCACAAGATTTCCGGCCTGCCCGTTTTGCAGGGTAAGCAAGTGGTGGGCATCGTGACCAACCGCGACCTGCGTTTCGAAACCAATCTCGACCAGTCGATCGGCAACATCATGACCCCGCGCGAGCGCCTGATCACGGTCAAGGAGAATGCCAGCATCGATGAGGCGCGCGCGCTGATGCACCGCCACCGCATCGAACGTGTGCTGGTGATCAATGATGCTTTCGAGCTGCGCGGTCTGATGACGGTCAAGGACATCCTCAAATCCACCGAATATCCGAATGCCTGCAAGGATAGCCAGGGACGCTTGCGTGTGGGCGCGGCAGTCGGTGTGGGCGAAGGCACCGAGGAGCGCGTCGGCCTGCTGGCTGACGCCGGCGTGGATGTGATCGTGGTGGACACCGCGCACGGTCACTCGCGCGGCGTATTGGAGCGGGTGCAGTGGGTGAAGAAAACTTATCCGCAGATCGATGTGATCGGCGGCAACATCGCCACCGCGGCGGCGGCCAAGGCATTGGTCGCGCATGGCGCCGACGCGGTCAAGGTGGGTATCGGCCCCGGATCCATCTGCACGACCCGTATCGTTGCCGGTGTCGGTGTTCCGCAGATCACCGCCATTGCCAATGTCGCGGATGCACTGGCGGGCAGCGGTGTGCCGCTGATCGCCGATGGCGGGGTGCGTTTCTCCGGCGATATCGCCAAATCGATCGCCGCCGGCGCGCATACCGTGATGCTGGGCGGGCTGTTTGCCGGCACCGAAGAGGCGCCGGGCGAGATCGAACTGTTCCAGGGGCGATCCTATAAATCCTATCGCGGCATGGGCAGTCTCGGCGCGATGCAGCAGGGTTCCAGCGACCGCTATTTTCAGGATAACGAAGCCAACCAGGACAAGCTGGTGCCGGAAGGCGTGGAAGGGCGCGTGCCATACAAAGGGAGCGCGCTGGCCGTGATCCACCAGCTGATGGGCGGCTTGCGTTCCAGCATGGGTTACCTCGGCTGTTCCGATATTCCCACCATGCACGCCAAAGCCGAATTCGTGCAGATCTCCGCCGCCGGCATCCGCGAATCTCACGTGCACGACGTGCAGATCACCAAGGAAGCGCCCAACTATCACATCGATTAACAAAAGGCGGATTCATCCGCCTTTTTTATTCCCAATCAAACTATGCATAAAAAAATCCTCATCCTCGACTTCGGTTCCCAATACACCCAGCTGATCGCGCGCCGCGTGCGCGAGGCACATGTGTATTGCGAACTCCATCCATGGGACATGAGCGAAGCGGATATTCGCGCGTTCAACCCGGCCGGCATCATCCTCTCCGGCGGGCCCAACTCGGTGTATGAGGAAGAGACCCCGCAAGCGCCGCAAGCAGTGTTCGACCTCGGTGTGCCGGTGCTGGGCATCTGCTACGGCATGCAGACCATGGCGGCGCAGCTCGGCGGCAAGGTCGAGTCCGGCCGCGTGCGCGAGTTCGGCTATGCCGAGATCCGCGCGCATGGCCATTCGAAATTGTTCGACGGCCTCCAAGACAAGACCAATGCGCAGGGTCACGGTCTGCTCGATGTATGGATGAGCCACGGCGACAAAGTGGCAGAACTGCCGCCCGGCTTCGCGGTCATCGCTGCCAATGATGCCACCCCGATTGCAGCGATGGCGGATGAGTCGCGTCGCTACTACGCGGTGCAATTCCATCCGGAAGTCACCCACACCCCGCAGGGCAAGGCGATTCTCGCCCGCTTCGTCCACGACATCTGCGGTTGCGGCCAGGACTGGAACATGCCCGACTATATCAGCGAAGCGGTGGCAAAGATCAAGGCGCAGGTCGGCAACGAGGAGGTGATCCTTGGTCTGTCCGGCGGCGTGGACTCCTCGGTCGCGGCGGCCTTGATCCATCGCGCCATCGGCGACCAATTGACTTGCGTGTTCGTGGACAACGGTTTGTTGCGTCTGCACGAGGGCGAACAGGTGATGGAAACCTTCGGCAAGAATCTGAACATGAAAGTGATTCATGTCGATGCCAGCGGCGAGTTCATGAAACACCTGACCGGCGTGACCGATCCGGAGCAGAAAAGAAAAATCATCGGGCGCGAATTCGTCGAGGTGTTCCAGCGCGAATCGGCCAAACTCAAACAGGCAAAATGGCTGGCGCAGGGCACCATCTATCCGGACGTGATCGAGTCCGCCAGCGCGAAAACCAAAAAAGCGCACACCATCAAGTCGCACCACAACGTCGGCGGTCTGCCGGAATCGATGCACCTCAAGCTGCTGGAACCATTGCGCGAACTATTCAAGGACGAAGTGCGCGAACTCGGCGTGGCGCTCGGCTTGCCGCCCGAGATGGTGTATCGCCACCCGTTCCCCGGCCCCGGTCTGGGCGTGCGCATCCTGGGCGAGGTCAAACGCGAATATGCCGAACTGTTGCGTCGCGCCGATGCGATCTTCATCGAAGAACTGAACAATACGAAAGATGCCAGCGGCAAGACATGGTACGAGCTGACCTCACAAGCGTTTACCGTGTTCCTGCCGGTGAAATCAGTCGGCGTGATGGGCGATGGCCGCACCTATGAATGGGTGGTCAGCTTGCGCGCGGTGCAGACACAGGACTTCATGACCGCGCATTGGGCGCACTTGCCCTACGATTTGCTGGGCAAAGTTTCCAACCGCATCATCAACGAAGTGCGCGGCATCAACCGCGTGGTGTACGACATCTCCGGCAAACCTCCCGCGACGATTGAGTGGGAGTAGCGACCCCGACACGGTGCGGCGTAGCCGGCGGTGCGGGAGGGGTCGCCCGCCACGAACCGATGACTTGTACCCAAGCGCGGTTTATCTGAGTGGCGAGGTACCGACACGGTGCGGCGTAGCCGGCGGTGCGGGAGGGGTCGCCCGCCACGAACCGATGACTTGTACCCAAGCGCGGTTTATCTGAGTGGCGAGGTACCGACACGGTGCGGCGTAGCCGGCCTGGTCTGCGAAATGAGCCGCTTTTCCCCATTTATTCGAAGCATACCTGTCCCCGCTGACTGTTAATTTAGCCTCGTGTCCGTTTTGGGCCTTTACTGTAGAACGAGGTGAAACATGTCCGCACTCAACAAGATCCGTTTGGTTTCTTCCCGCGACGATGAGAGCCAGGCGGAAAACGCTGCCATTCTCGAATCGCGTGACCGGGTTGAGGCCGAGATCGATGCGCAGCTCGCCGCACAGGCGCGCTCCCGCGCCGAAGCACATGCCCGTGCCATCGCTCAAAATAAAGCCCAGCACGAAAGCGAGATCGCCGGACAGATCGAAGTGCGTAACCGCGTCGAGGTGCAGTTTGTCGAGGAAGTACGCGCCAGGCTGGAGCAGGAACGCGCACTGGCCCTTGCAGCACAGGAGAAATTGGCGGCGGAAGCGCGCCTGACGGAGGCCGTTCGCAGCAGGCAGCACGCCGAGCAGGCGGCGCAACAAGAGCTGGTGCAACGGCTGGCCGCCGAACAGGCATTGCACGACGAACAACGCCGCCGTGCCGAGGCAGAACACGAGGCCGCGCTGAGGGTACAGGAGCGGGCTGGCAGTGAAGCGGCGCTGACCCAGGTGGCTGCGGATAAATTAAAGAAAGAAAGGGAAGTCATTGCCCTGGTCAACGCAAAATTGGCGGCAGAGCGTTCGGCGCAGGAGGCGATGGTGGCGCGCGAGCGCAGCGAGTCACTCGCGCTGGCGGAGGCACAGGCAAGAATCGCTGCGGAGCTGGAAGCCGAACGGGCTGCTGCAGCCCGCGCCGACAAGGAGCGCGCTGGCCGAAAATGCCGAATTGCGCAGACGTATCGAGGCACAGGCGCAGGAGGAAGTGGCTGCGCGCAATGCTGCCGAATGCCGTACGGCAGAGGTGGCGCGGCAGGCGTTGAAAAAAGAACAGGAAGCGAAGATCGCGGCAGAACACAAATTGCAAACCGAGCAGGCGGCACTGAAATCACTGGCAGAAAGAGCCGAGATCGAACGAGAGGCGGCGAGGGAGCGGGAAGCTGCCAACGCTCTGCTGCGCCGTGCCGAGGACGATGCGCGTGCGCTGCTGGTGGCCGAACAACAGGCACAGCGCGCGGCGGCAGCGCGTGTGCAGGCGCAACAGGAGTTGGTCAGCCAGGCGCAGCAACGGGCAGAGGCTGAAATGTTCGCCGCGCGCGCGGTCGAACAGCAGTTGGCCGCCGAACAGGAGTCTATTGCAGCCGCCCTCAAGCAACAGGAAATGGCCGAATTGGCCAGCGAGCTGGCGCGGCAAAATCTGGAGTCCGAACAGCAGCTCTATCTGGCTGCACAGCAGCAGGCGGCGAATGAAAAAATAGCAGCACAGTCACTGCAGCGAAAGCTGGATGCCACCAACGGCCAGTTGGCTGTTTCAGAAAATGCGATTCAACTGGCGCAGTCCGCGTGCCAGGCCGAGGAGGATCGGTTGGCTGCGGAATTGGCAACGCAGAGCGCCATGCAGCAACGTATCGAAGCAGAACAGCAGGCTACCGCTGTGGCGCAACAACGTGCCGCACTTGAAGCCGACGCGGAGCAGGCCGCCCGGCAACGCGCGGCCTCCGAACAACAAGCAATCGACGCGATTATCGCGCGCATGGATGCCGAATTGCAGGCCATCGAGGCGAATAACCAATGTCTGGAGCGCGAGGTGCGGGTGCGGGAAATTGCTGCGGCACGACTGGCGCAGGATACGGCCCTGCTGGAAACGATGCGCGAGAAAGAGGAGCTTGCCCCGCGCGCACTGAACATGGCGCAATTGAAGACGGAAACCGAGCGGCAGGCTTTGATGGCTGAAGAGGAGGCTTTGCGTGCCGATGCGCGGGCGGTGGTGGTTGCGCGCCAGCGCATCGCAACGGCACAAAAAGCCGCGCAGGCGGCGGCACGGAAAGTGACTGAAGAAAATGCCGCGCTACAGGCCGAAATCATGGAAGTGGAACAATCCGTCTTGCAGCGCGAAGCGCAAAAAAACGAGAAATTGAGGGCCATGCTGCGGCAGACGCATGCACGACTCGAAACGGAATTGTTGCTGGGTAAATTGCGCCGGAGTATGCGTTTCAACCGCGGCGCACAGGGTGCATTCGCGCTGATGCTCATGCTGGCCGCCGGTCTGTGGTGGTTGCAGCCGTCTGCAATCACGCAACCTGTATCCGCCATCCACAACACGGTACAAGCAGCGCAACCCCGGCCAGTCAGTGGCGGGTTGGAAAGTTTCAAGCTTTCGACAGAGTTGAGTCACCCACCTTTAAGGGTTGCGGCGGTGGAGTGAACGGCTGGTGGCGATCAAACAGAAAGCGGTGGCCTCGCCACCGCTTTCTGTTTATCCGAAGCCGGATTTAATGCGTCACGCGCACCACCCCGGCACTGTCGATGACGCGCACTTTATCGCCCACGACAAAGGTCTCGTCGTTGACCGACTTGGCCTGCACCACCGAGATGTGGCTGCCGTCTTCCAGCAGGATGGCGAACTCAAGCCCGTCCTCGCGCGTGTAGCCTTCTTCCGCAGCCGCACCGACCACACCGCCCACCACCGCGCCGATCACGCGCGCGACATCACTGCCCTTGCCGCTACCGACCGTGCTGCCGGCAACCCCGCCAACGACCGTGCCGGCGGCGGTGCCAATCGGTGTCTTGGTGCCCTCGATGCGAATTGCGTTGATCTGCTCGATGACGCCGACGCGGTAAGTCTGGATCTGCCGCACCTGGTCGCGCGTATAGACATCGCCGGATTTGCCGCTGGCGCACGCGGTCAGCAATGCGGCGGCGCCGAGGGCGAGAACGAGTTTGGGATTCATGATGCGTGCGCCTTGTCAGGGTTAGTCGGGCGATTCGATGGTCCTCGCGCGATTTGGTTCAATTGGCTGCCAGCGTTTGAGCAACAGCGCGTTGCTCACCACCGAGACCGAACTCATCGCCATGGCCGCGCCCGCAATCACCGGGTTGAGCAGCCCCAGCATCGCGAGCGGGATGCCGAGCACATTGTAGGCGAAGGCGAAGAACAGGTTCTGCCGGATCTTGCGCAGGGTGGCGCGGGACAGCGAAATGGCATCGGCCACGGACATCAGATCGTTGTGCATCAGGGTGATGTCGGCGGCTTCCAGGGCGATGTCGCTGCCGCTCTTCATGGCGAAACTGACATCCGCCGCCGCCAGTGCGGGCGCGTCGTTGATGCCGTCGCCGACCATGCCAACGATGCCGTCGGCGCTCTTGAGCGAATGCACCCGTTCGGCCTTGTCCTGCGGCATCACTTCGGCGCGGAAATCGGCGATGCCCGCCTGCGCCGCGATGGCTTGCGCCGTGGCGTGATTGTCGCCGCTCAGCATGACGACATGGATGCCCATGCCGCGCAGTTGCACGATCGCCCTGCGGCTGCTGTCGCGCAGGCGGTCGGCGAGCGCGATGGTGCCCAGCGCAACGCCATTGCGTGCCACCACGATCAGCGATTTACCCTGTTGCTGCAGCGCGGCCAGAGTACGGTCATCGAGCGCGACACCCTGTTGTGCGGCAAAAGCGGGGGAGCCGAGCAGGCAATCGTCGCCGCCGATGCGGGCGGACACGCCTTGTCCGGCCTGTTCATGCATTTCGTTCACTGCGACGGGCGGCTGCGCTCCAAGGTGGTCGAGCAGGGCGCGCGCGAGCGGGTGGGTCGAGTGTTGCGCCAGCGCGGCAGCGACGCGCAGCAATTCATCCGCAGCCACCGCAGGCGCGGGCAAAACATCCGTAACAGCGGGCTTACCCTCGGTCAGGGTGCCGGTCTTGTCCAAAGCCAGTACCGAGAGTGAATGAGCACGTTCCAGCGCGGCGGCATCCTTGACCAGAATCCCCGCGTGCGCGGCGCGGCCGGTGGCGACCACCACCGCAGTCGGCGTGGCGAGGCCGAGCGCGCACGGACAGGCGATCACCAGCACCGATACCGCGTTGATGAGCGCCGTGCTGAAATCGCCGCCGAACCCCCACCAGCCGATAAAGGTGAGCGTGGCGATGGCGAGCACGGTTGGCACGAATACCGCCGAGATGCGGTCGGCCAGGCGCTGGATCGCCGCCTTCGAGCCTTGCGCCTGTTCCACCAGGCGGATGATGGCGGCGAGCTGGGTGCGCGAGCCGACCGCCAGCGCGCGGCAGCGCAACAGGCCCTGCTGATTGAGCGTGGCGGTATAAACCCTGTCGCCCGCCTGCTTGCTCTGCGGCAAACTTTCGCCGGTAAGCATGGATTCATCCACGCTGGAACTGCCGTCGAGCACGACGCCATCGACCGGCATGCTTTCACCGGGACGCACCACAAAAATCTCGTCCGGGCGCAGGGAGCCGGCCGAGACATCAAGCAATTTGCCGTCGCGTTCGGTGTGCGCCATCTTGGGTTGCAGATTGATCAGTGCTTCGAGCGCGGCGGAAGCCTTGCCTTTCGCATTCGCCTCGAGCAGTTTGCCCAGCAGCACCAGGGTGATCAGTGTCGCGCTGGCTTCGAAATAGACCGCCTGTTCGAGGCCGAGCAGCCACACCGCGCAGCTCATGAAGTAGGCGGCGCTGGTGCCCAGCGCGACCAGCACATCCATATTGCTGCCGCCGGAACGCAGCGCACTCCAGGCGCCGCGGTAAAAACGCGCGCCGGCCCAGAACTGCACCGGCGTGGCGAGCAGCCATTGCAGCCACAGCGGCAGCATGGCAGGAATGCCGGCGAACATCAGCAGCATCTCGGTGATGAGCGGCAGCGTGAGCAGGAGGGCGATCAGGAATTGGCGGCGATCGCGGCGCAGCACAGCCTGGCGCGCCGCCTTCTCGGCGGCGAAATCGCGTGCCGGGTGGGCATCGAACCCGGTCTTGCGCACGGTCTCGATCAGGGTGCCGAGATCGGTGGCGGCAGGATCGAAAGTGATGCTGGCCTTTTCCGTGGCGATGTTGACCACGGCGGTGACGTGCGGAAGTTGATTGAGGGATTTTTCCAGGCGCGCGGAACAGGATGCGCAGTGCATCCCGGTGATCTGCAATTCGGCGTGTTCTGTCTTTTCAGTCATGGCACGCCGAATTTAACATGGTTTGCAAATGACGCGCTATTTGTTGGTGACCGGCAATTCAAGGCGGATGATCTCACTGTTCTGCTCCAGCAATACATAGCTGCGTTGCACTTCTTGAATGCGGACGCCGGGTTGAATTTCGGCATGCAGGCGAAATGGGCGGGCGGGCTTGCCATTGGCAGAGATGATGGCGAGACTTTCGGCAAGCGGGTCGCTGACAATGATGCCGGTGAGATTGAAATTGCTCGACACTTTGGCTTGCACTGCCCCACCCAGCAGAGTTGCTGCGACCGACAAATCTGGAACGATACTGTTGGGCGGTGGCGTTGCACGGGTGGCGCGCGGTTCAGGCTGAAGGAAAAGCATTGTCCAGTATGTTGCCGAGACACATAGCGCGATAAACACAATAAAACTCGTGATGGCAGGCCAGCGTTTCATTTCATCCCTTTCAGCGTACCAATTGGTTGATTTCGATGATGGGCATCAGTACGGCCAACACAATGAGCAGCACAACCACACCCATGGCCAGAATCAAGGCGGGTTCGAGCAAGCCGGCGATGGTCATGGCACGGCGTTCCAGATCGGATTCCTGAGCGTCCGCGGCGCGTTGCAGCATGGCGGGCAGTTCGCCCGTGGCTTCGCCCGCTCTGATCATGTGGATGAGCA
>Ga0210009_1001530_pt1 | contig 19499 bp, 17 predicted proteins | sample CryGeyCG2114_065_FD_185457 | JGI IMG/M metagenome (GOLD analysis project Ga0210009, IMG submission 185457) | Groundwater microbial communities from aquifer - Crystal Geyser CG12_big_fil_rev_8/21/14_0.65 (SPAdes) (version 2) | ecosystem: Environmental > Aquatic > Deep subsurface > Groundwater ... | reverse complement strand
ATTACAAAAATCTACTTTCAAGACTGAAGTTAACTAACGTCTCTACCTCTTCTTTAGTCAAAGATAGTGCCTTAGTGATCTCTTCATAATTTTTATTAATATAGCCCCCGAAATATGCTGGATCATCAGAATTGATAGTGACTTTAACCCCATGATTTAATAATTCTAGGGCTTGATGGTTTCTTAAATCAGGAACTACTTTTAAGCTTTTATTAGATAAAGGGCACATTGTTAATGGAATTTTGTCTTTTACTACTCTTTTTATTAACTCTTCATCAGATAAAATGACATTACCATGATCAATTCGCTCAACGCCTAAAATATCAAGTGCTTCCCAAACATAACTTGCAGGCCCTTCTTCACCGGCATGGGCAACTAATCTTAAATTTTCTTTACGTGCTTTATCAAATAAATTTCTAAACTTACTAGGAGGGTTTCCTTTTTCTGATGAGTCTAACCCGATACCAATAAAGTTATTTCTAAAATACATAACTTTATCAAATGTTTCTAATGCATCTTTTTCACTTAAATGACGTAAAAAGCAAACTATAATACTACCCTTAATGGAATAATTTTTTTCTGCATCTCTAATAGCTTCTGTTATACCTTCAAAAACGTTTTTTAATGCTATCCCTCTTGAAGTATGACCTTGAGGGTCTATAAACATTTCTGTGTGAGTCACATTATCATAATGAGCTTTAGTTAAGTAAGCGTATGTTAAATCATAAAAATCTTGTTTAGTTTGTAAGACAGACATTCCTTGATAATATAAATCAAGAAATTCTTGAAGGTTATTAAAATTATAAGCTTTTTTTATTTCATCTATAGAATTGTATTTTAGCTGAACATTATTTTTTACGGCTAAATCAAGCAACATTTCAGGTTCCAGACTTCCCTCTAAATGCATATGTAATTCGGCTTTTTTATAGTTTTTCATTTGATATTCTTAAAGTTTATTTTGATATTATCGATAACTGTATAATTAACTTTAATAAAAAAGTAACAATAAATAATTGGCTGATGAGGGTATAAATAAAAATTATATAATGTTAGAAGAATACAAAACCTTAAAAATAAAAGAAGCATCAATTAATAATATTAAAGATATGGCTGAAATCAGCATTATGGCTTCAGGCGGCATGGATGAATTCTTTTTTGATGATTTAATTAAAGATTTAAATACACATGACTTGCTATGTAAATATTATAAAGATAAAGACAGTGAATTATTTTATGAAAATAGCCTAGTTGCCATTTTAGATAATAAAGTCGCAGGTTTTGCTCAACCCTATGATATGAAGTATTTTGTAAAACCTGAAGGATTGATTCCTGAAGATAGATTAAAATATTTTAACGATTTTTTTGACCACACAATCCCTAACAGCCTCTATCTTCATGTCCTTGGAGTTCATGAAGAATTCAGAGGACATGGTATAGGAACTAAATTATTAAATGAAGTTTGCAAAAAAGCAAAAACACTAAACTATAATGCTGTTACCCTCCATGCTTGGCATGACAATGCCCTTGTAATCAAATTATATGAAAGATATGGTTTTAAAAAAGTTATAAATATTGATATAAAAAACCACCCTAACTTAAACCATGAATCTGGTATAGATCTTATGGTCCTTAAATTTTAATATTATGATTTTTTTCCTATAAATCGAATGACAGAACCAGGACCTTGATGATATTTACCTTCATTAAGCTCTACTAATTCCTTTGATAATTTAATTTTTTCAAGATCTTTAAAATCATCAGTTATAATTTCTTTTGAAAATAACATATCAAAATCTTTTGGGCCACCGGACTTATATTCTAGTTGTTCTTTACTAAATCCTTCTAAAATTATGGTTCCCCCTATTTTTAATGCTTTAATACACTTTTGGTGTATATTAATTCTTAACTCCGGGCTCATGTGAAAATAACAAAGAATTATAGTGTCATAATGATTTTGATCAAAATTAAATTCATCCGCCATTGATACAATAGCATTTATAGATACCTTATTTTGCTCGGCTAGTAGCAAAGCTTTTTTGACTGCAACAGAAGACCCATCAAAACTAGATACATCCTTTCCTTTTTTAGCTAGAAAAATAGAATTACGTCCTTCTCCATCAGCAGGTAAAAGAACTTTATTTCCTATATATTGCATATTATCTTTAACAAATTCATTTGGCTCTATTCCATAAATATATTCTGATACTTTATATCTGTCATTCCACATTTAATATATTCCTTAAAAATTATAATTTATGACATAAATAAACCAGGTAATTCGTTTGAACCTTTTAACGTGTTTGTTTGGTTTTCTCTATTATTATTTTCTTCCTCTAATACGTTAAGCATAGTTTTAGAAAAATCATTTTTAAAATAATTAATCACATCACACATAATTTTTTCACACAAGCATTCTATAATCTCTAATTTAGAGTAACTTTCTTGATTTAAATCTAATAAAATCTTTTTAGGTGAAAGCTCTAGACGTTTTTCATAATATTCTCTTTTGATGTAATTAAAAATTAACTCTGTATCATCTATTGAAATATAGTAATAATGATTATTTGCTAATATTTCAAAAATATTTTTAATAATATCATCTTGTAATCCATTAAGATAATTGCGCATAAAATCTTTAGTGCTAATTATACTTAACTCTTGATCGGTAACTTCACTAAGTAAAGTATCTTCACTTAATAAAGTATTGTTAGAATTATTTTGCTCATCTTCAGAAACAGTATCATTTTGCAAAAAAATTAAGTTTGAATTAATATCATCATTTTCTATTATTTCACTTTCCTTTGGACTAAATCTTTTAAGATTAACTTCTTTATCTTGCACTTGGGCAACTTGAGCTTTACTTTCTGAATTCTCTTTTGTTAACTCAATTTTATTAATAATCTCTTTTTTATCTTCATCTTTTTTAACATTATCATCATAAAAACAGCAACATAAATAAAGAAAACTCTTCATAACACTCCCCCTATTATAATTATTTATTGAGACAGTATAGTAAAAAATTATTAAGTTAAGATTATTGATATATAAAAGCCACTGTGACTTATCTTTTACTAAAGAAAGAATATATTCCTGATACGAACAAAAATAACCAAGAAATCATTATTAAAATACCCCCAAATGGAGTTATTTTGGTTAAATAAGGAAGATGTAATAATATAGCAAAATAAATACTAAAACTAAACATAATAGTTCCAATTATAAATAAAACTCCACTAGACCTTAATATTGATATACCCCTTAATTTTGTATTTTTTAATAGAGTCAAACCAATAGCACTAATAAGAATTGAGTATAGCTGGTTATATTGTAGGGCTTTTAGCAATGAATTAAAGCTCTCAGGAGTAACAATATATTTAAGGACATGTTCAGAATAAGCCCCAAATGCAATAGATATAAAGCCTAATATCGCACCAAAAACTAATATCATATTTTTTTACCTAAGATATGGTGCGCCCGACAGGATTCGAACCTGTGACCAACAGTTTCGGAAACTGCTACTCTATCCACCTGAGCTACGGGCGCCATGGTCTAACCAATAGCCAAAGCAGAAATCTTCTTATCAGAATTAACTAAACCTACTCCAATAAAATTATTCATGCTTTCTAAATATAACCTGATTTTTTGATTAGGTGCAAATTTTAGTACATCTTGAGTAAGTAATTCATTAGAAATATTCTTACCTTGTTTTAAAGGCAAAATGTCATTACTTGATACAAATATATAAGGTAAATGATGCATTAATTCAGGAACTGATTTTCTATATTGTTCTAAAGATTTAAAACTGCCTTTTTCAAATTCTTTTTCTAAATCTTCAATAGAAACCATTTCAGTACTACCGATATTACCAATAGATACTCTACGTAATTCTTGGACATGGGCTCCTGTACCTAGTTTTTCACCAATATCATGAACTAAACTTCTAATATAAGTACCTTTTGTACAACTGACAAAAAACTTTGCTGTTTTATTTCCTGTATCAATATTTAAAATTTTTAAATCATAAATATTAATATCTCTTGCTTCACGCTTAATTTCTATTCCTTCTCTTGCATAAGCATACAAAGGTTTACCTTGATGTTTTAAAGCAGAATACATAGGAGGAACTTGTTGTTGCTTACCTATAAAATTTGGGACTATTGTTTCTAAAAGTTCAGCAAAATTATCAGGAACTTCTTTTTCTGAAACGACTTCGCCCTCAATATCACAAGTGGTAGTAACTTGCCCAAACTTAGCAACAACTTCATAACATTTATCAGAGTCTAATAAAAACTGTGCATATTTAGTAGTTTTACCAAAACAAATAGGTAATAACCCTGTCGCTATTGGATCTAAACTTCCTGTATGCCCTGCTTTTTTAACATTAAAAAGTCTTTTAATTTTTTGTAAAATAAAATTAGATGAAACATCTTTTGGTTTATCTAATAAAACAACGCCACTTAAATCACGAAATATTCTATTTTTTTTTATATTATTAGGCTGTTGTTTAGCTCTAACTGATTTTACTTCAACTGGTTTTACTTCAATTTTATTCTCAGATTTCAAATGCAATAATGCATTTTTTAAATTATCATTAGAGATAACTTTATCATTTCTTCTTCTAGATCTGTTCATTACTTTAATTTTTTATTGGGAATAATTAAGAATTATTATCACTTAAATTTTTTAAGATACTATCTACTTCTTCTTTATTTTTATATCTAAGATCATAAATAAATCTTATTTCTGGTGTTTTTCTAAATTGTAAGTTCTTAGCAATCTTAGTTCTAATAAAACCTGATGCTTTTTTTAAAGCTTTTTCTAATTCTGACACTTGCTTTAAAGTTTCTTCATTATTTAAAGAGTCAGAATTAAATAAAGTATAGTAGACTCTAGCAAGAGAAAAGTCATTAGTTACAGTTACTTCTAGAATATCCATAAACTGTAACCTTGGATCTTTAATCTCTGTATGTAAAATTTTAGAGATGTTTTTTTGCATAAGTCTATTGATCTTATGTAAACGCGTATTCTTAGACTCTGTATTCATTAGGTACTACCACTTAAATTAGAATGTAATTATTCAAATGTTCTATCAACTACTGTACGTTCAAATACTTCGATTTGATCACCAGTTTTAACATCATTGTAGTTCTTAACCGCAATACCACATTCCATACCGTTTCTAACTTCCTGAACATCATCTTTAAATCTACGTAAAGATTCTAATTCACCTTCATAAATTACAACGTTATTGCGTAATACTCTAATTGGATTATTTTTCTTAATAACACCATCAATTACCATTGATCCTGCTACAGCTCCAAATTTAGATGATTTAAATACATCTCTTACTTCAGCAAGACCTATAATTTCTTCACGTACTTCAGGATCCAACATTCCTGATAACATAGCCTTAACATCATCGATAATATTATAAATGATACTATGATATAAAATTTTAACGCCTTCTTGCTCTGCTAATTTTTTAGCCGCCTGCACAGCTCTAACATTAAAGCCAAGAATTACTGCATTAGATGCCATTGCTAGAGTAATATCAGATTCATTGATACCACCAACACCAGTACCTACAACATTAACTTTTACTTCATCATTAGCCATTTTATTCATTTGATCTGAAATAGCTTCAACTGAGCCCTGCACATCCGCTTTAACAATTACATTTAATGCTTTTATTTTATGGCCAGCACTATCAAATAAATTTTCAAGGCTTACTGATTGAGATGCAAGTTTTTGCTTTGCTGTACGCTCTTCTTTTAATTCAACCAATTCTCTTGCTGTTTTTTCATTTGATACAACAACAAACATATCTCCTGCATTTGGAGATCCAGAAAGACCTAATACTTCAACAGGAGTTGAAGGCTCAGCATCAATTAGCGCCTTACCAGCTGCATCGTGCATTGCTCTAATTCGACCATATTCAGAACCAGCTACAACAAGATCACCTTTCTTTAAAGTACCAACTTGAACTAATAAGGATGCTACAGCTCCACGTCCTTTATCTACTCGAGATTCAATGACTATACCTTTAGCTGGAGTTGCTTTTTTAGCTTTAAGTTCTAACATTTCAGATTGCAATAAAACAGAATCCAATAAATCATCTACACCTTCACCTGTCTTAGCTGACACTGCTACAAATTGTGTATCACCACCCCAATCTTCGGGTATAACATCATGATTAGAAAGTTCTGTTTTGATTCTTTCCGCATCAGCTTCAGGCTTATCAATTTTGTTAACCGCAACAATCATAGGAACTTTAGCTGCCTTTGCATGTTGTATTGCTTCTACAGTTTGAGGCATTACCCCATCATCTGCAGCAACAACTAAAATAACTATATCAGTACAATTTGCACCTCTAGAACGCATAGCACTAAAAGCGGCATGGCCAGGTGTATCTAAAAATGTCATTGAGCCTTTATCAATATTTACACTATAAGCACCTATATGTTGAGTAATACCGCCTGCTTCTTTTGCAGTAACTTTAGTTCTTCTAATATAATCTAATAGTGATGTTTTACCATGATCAACATGTCCCATAATAGTCACAACAGGTGATCTAGGCTCTTCTTTTACATCAGCTTCATCAATACTTGATAAGATTTGTTGCTCAATATCAATTTTGTCTTCAAGTTTATATGAGTGCCCTAATTCCTCTATTATTAAACCCGCTGTATCCGCATCTATTTCCTGGTTAACAGTTGCCATAACCCCCATACCCATAAGTTTTTTAATAACAACATTAGATCTTATCGATAATTTATGTGCTAAATCAGAAATTGAAATAGACTCAGGTATGGAAATCTCTTTTACTGATTTAGATGCAGGTCTTACAAACTTGTGCGTAGTTTTTTCAGAAAACTCTTTAATTTTTCTTTCTCTTAATTGTTCTTCAAATGATTTTTCTTTAGCTATTTTTTCTTTTCTTTCTTCTTCTTCTAAATCTTTTTCTAATTCTTTTACAGTTTCTATATCAATTTTTTGAACATCTAAATTTTGGTCTGAAGAAGTTTTTTTCTTTGTTTTATTAAGTTTTCTTTTTCTTTCTTGTTCTTCTTCATCTGTCTCAGCTTCTTTCTTAGATGTTGAAGATGCTTTTTCTTTAGAAAACTTATCTTTTGCTGTTTTATCAGATTTTGATTTACTATCATCAGATTTAGCTTCTGCTTCAATCACAGTGTTTTTTTTGTCTTTAACGACTTTGATTTTTCCTAATTCTTCTTTATCCTTCCCGTCTGCAAGTTTTTCTTCTAAAGTTTCAGCTTCTTTTCTTGCTTTTTCTTCTTCAAGAAGTTTTTGCTTTTTATCTTCTTCCTCTTGCCTTTTTTGTTCTTCTAATTTTTTTCTTACTTCGTCTTCTTGTTTCGCTTTTTCAGCTGCTTTTAAAGCAGCATCTTTAGCTAATTTTTCTTTACTCTTAACAACGACAACTTTTACTTTTCTTTTTTTACCAGTACTGTCAGTGACTTCTTTTTCTTTAGGCCTACGCTTTAAAGTTAATTTTCTCGGTTTAGAGGTAGTCGATGATTCTGCTTCAACATTTGCATTATTTTTCTGTAAATGCTCAACTAGTTTTTGCATCTCAGGCTCAGTTATTTCACTATCGGCTGTTTTAGACATACCAGCATCATTCAGCAACTTCAAAAAAACATCTAAATCTCTATTATCTTTTTCTGCTTTTTGCTTTACTGTTAATACTGAATTTTTAAATTTATCTTTTGTGTCTGCCATATTCTACTATACCCTCTAATACCTCAAATGCTAAAAAAATACTTGTAAATTAAAAAAATTATTAATTAAGAAAACCAAGGCTTCCTTGCTTCTAGTATTAATTTAGCAGCCTTATCTTTATTCAACTCATCACACACTTCTAATAATTCATCAACTGCACATTCAGCCAAATCTTCTTGTGTAACAATTTCTTTACTTGCCAATTTATAAGCCAATTCTTGAGTCATTCCCTCTAGATTTAATAAATCTTCTGCAGGCTGAACTCCCTTGTATTTCTCTTGTAGCAAAAGAGATTGCTTAGTTAAATATTCATTTGCCCTATTTTTTAATTCTTCAACTGTTTCTTCATCTAAATCTTCAATTACTAATAATTCTTCTACAGATGTATTAATAATATCTTCTAAACTAGTTATCCCTGATTGAACTAATAAATCAGCAAAATCTTCATCAATATCTAAAGCTTCTATAAATAAGTTAACCATTGCTGTGTAGTCACTTTCAGATACAGTATCTTGCTCTGATTCGGAAACAACTTTTAATCTCCAGCCAGATAATTTACTTGCCAAAATCACATTCTGCCCATTTCTGCCAATTGCTTGAGATAGGTGCTCATCTGCAACTGTTACTGTTATTTGATTATTCTCTTCGTCTACAACAACTGAAACAACTTCTGCTGGAGCCATTGAATTAATTATAAATTGAACTAAATCATCGTCCCATAGAACGATATCAATTCTTTCACCCTTAAGCTCTGTTGAAACTGCTTGAACCCTAGAACCTCTCATTCCAACACAAGCACCAACAGGATCTACTCGACCATCATTAGTTTTAACTGCTATTTTAGCACGAGAACCTGGATCACGAGCAACTGCTTTTATTTCAATAATATCTTCATTTATTTCAGGAACTTCTATTTTAAATAGTTCTACAAGCATTCTATCATCAGTTCTACTTAAAATTAAAGCTGGACCTTTAGTTGTAGTATCTACTTTTTGTAAGTATGCCCTTACTCTATCACCAATTCTAAATGCTTCTTTAGGAATTAATTGATCACGCTTTAATATAGCTTCAGCATTATCAGGTAATAATTCAACAAAGATTGTATCTCTTGTAACCCTTCTTACTTCACCAACTACTAACTGACCTACTTTACTAGAATAAACTTCAGTTAATTTAGCTCTTTCAGCTTCACGAATCTTTTTAATAATAATATTTTTAGCAACTTGTACACCTATTCTACCAAAAGATACAGATGGAATTTCTTCTTTAATAATATCACCAAGCTGTAATGAACTATCTTGTTTTTGAGCTCTTGATAATTCTATTTGCTTATTACCATCAACTAGTTCATCTTCCGTTACAACAGTCCATATCTTATAAGTTTTATATGTACCATCTTCTATATTTATTTCTACTTTTACGTCTATATCATCTTCAAACTGTTTAATTGCAGCTGTCTCTAAAGCCTCAGTAATAGCATCGAAAATGATATCCTTAGAAATACCTCTTTCATTATATATAGCGTCAGCAATGTGTAATATTTCTTTATTAATTATTTCACTCATAATATATAATTTCCGTCATGTGCATTAAACATTTAAAAATCAGAAACTAAATTAGCCTTTTCAATATCATTAAATGATATATCAAACTCTTCTCCATCAACATCCATTTTAATTACATCATCCAAAACATCTACTAAACTACCTTTGAAGTTTCTTCTTCCATCAAGACCTTTTTTTAATTTCACTTTTATAGTAGAGCCAACATATTTCTTGAAGTGTTCTATCTTAACAAGAAATCTATTACTACCTGGAGATGAAACCTCCAAAAAGTATTTCTTTTCTGTCTCTAACTCTACATCTAAAACTTTACTGTACAACTTGCTAAAGTTACTGCAGTCTTTTAAATTTACACCACCTTCTTTATCTAAATATATTCTTAAAGTAAGGTTATTATCTTTATTTAAAATCTCACTTGCAATAAACTCTAATTCTAAACTTCCAGCCAATGATTCAGCCAATTCATTTAATTTATTTTGGTTCAACATCTTAAATACGCAATAATAATATTTTTATAAAAAAAAACCCCTATAAATAGGGGTTTTCAAAAACAATTGGTTGCGGGGATAGGATTTGAACCTATGACCTTCGGGTTATGAGCCCGACGAGCTACCAAGCTGCTCCACCCCGCGACTGATAATCTTATCTAAAAGACAAGGTAGATTATATCTAAATATTTATATAAACACAACCCTTTTTTTTATTTTTTTCTAATTTATATAAAAGGAAAAGCACATAACTTAATAATATAGCTCACAAAAATAGCTGACACTAAGATTACTATAGTGTTAATACTAACAGCATATCTTAAGTCAGCAACAGCATATGTAGAATCCTGCTCTTCTGGAGTTTGAAAATACATAATCCAAACCACTCTTAAGTAATAATATGCAGCAACCACTGAAAATAATATAGCAATAATAGCTAACCAAACATGTCCATGTGTTACTAGTGCATTTATAACAAAGAACTTTGAATAAAACCCTAAAAATGGAGGAACTCCAGCCATTGAAAACATAATAATTAAAATTAAAAATGCAACCCAAGGACTTCTTTGAGATAATCCTCTGTAATTATTAATTTCAACACATTCAAAACCAGATTTGCTGCAGTATAAGATACAGCCAAATATAGCTAAAGTCATAATAACGTAAATAACTACATACAATAGTCCAGCAGATAAAGCTTCACTTGTACCTAGCATTAATGCTAACAAGATATATCCAACATGACCAATAGCAGAATATGCTAAAAGACGTTTAATATTAGTCTGCACTAAAGCTACTGTATTACCAATAATTAATGATAGTACTGCTGTAAAAATTAATAACTCTTGCCACTGAACTAAAGAATTACCTAAAACTTCAAATAACAATCTATAAGCTAGTGCAAAACCAACAAACTTTGGAGCGCAAGCAACAAACATTGCTACAGAAGTTGTACTACCCTCATATACATCAGGAATCCACATATGAAAAGGAACTGCACCGAATTTAAAAGCAACACCAACAACAATGAAAACTAAACCCAGAGTTAAAAGTAAGTCCTGCCCTTGAATTTGGCTTAATTGTTCCATTACTAAATCAAACTGCAACTCACCAGTTAAACCATAGATAATTGAAATACCATATAATAACATCCCAGATGAAATGGCTCCCATTACAAAATACTTAAGAGCCGCTTCAAGGCTTCCACCTGAAACTTTGCACTTATCTAATGCAATCATTGTATAAATAGGTAAAATGAATAGTTCCAAGAATATATATATAGACAATAAGCTATTAGCTGCAACAACTCCAAACATACCAAGTATCGAAAAAAGACCTAAAATATAGTATTCAGAAAAAAATTTTTCGTATCTTTTTTGGACATAGTCTCTACTATATACAAAAACAATGAATGAAGTTAAAGCTATAAAAAATTGTAGCAATAATGATATGTGATCAATTTTAAGTTCACCATTAAATATTACTACAGAACCTTTAAACATCATTAGTGATTTTATGAATAAGAAAATAGTAACTAATAATGAAAACTGAGTTAACAACCAAACATTCCAATACTTTTCGCCTGAAACTGATTTGCTATATGCGCTATATAACAAAACAACAAAACCCATGATACATAAAATTATTTCAGGAAGAATATAACCTAAATCTTGCATTGTTTGCATATTCTAAAAATTCCTTACCTTTAAACACTCAATTAAATTTTATCTACAAATGCCAAACTAGTTAGATGGTGTAAAGAAACATGCATTACATCAACTAAAGGTTTAGGCCAAAAACCTAAAACTAACACTAAAATTGCTAAAACACCTAAAATTGTTAACTCTAAATAGTTAGCTTCTTCTAATTTTTCAACGTTATCATTAACAACTCTTCCAAAAATTACTCTTCTGTATAACCATAAATTATAAGCAGCTGAGAATATCAAACTAGTTGCAGCAAAAAATGTGATCCAAAAACCAGATTTAAAACTTGTTAGGATAACAAAAAATTCACCAACAAAACCAGATGTACCTGGTAAGCCTGAATTAGCCATTGCAAAAAGCATAAACAAAGCAGCAAACCAAGGCATTTTATTTACAACGCCACCATAAGCTGAAATATCTCTCGTATGCATTCTGTCATAAAGGACACCTGCACATAAGAATAATGCCCCTGATATCAAACCATGAGAAACCATCATAACCATAGCTCCTTCAAACCCCATAACAATTTCGTTAATAACGTCAGGTCTATGATAGTTCAATCCAGCAGCTTGAGTTAAAGCTACTATTTTATATCCTGCAGCAACGCCTAAAGTCACGAACCCCATGTGAGCAATTGACGAATATGCAATAAGTCTTTTCATGTCAGTTTGTATAATTGCCATAATTCCAATGTAAACAATAGCAATTAAAGAAAGTATAATTAGATAATCTGAAAACCAAACAGCTGCATCTGGAGTAACAGGCAAACAAAAACGCAAGAAACCATAACCACCCATTTTTAATGTAATAGCAGCTAGAATAACTGAACCTCCTGTTGGAGCTTCAACGTGGGCAATTCGAAGCCAAGTATGTACTGGCCACATTGGTAACTTAACCCCGAATGCAGCTAAGAAAGCAAAGAACATTAATTTTTGCTCAAATAAAGGTACCTTAACATTTGTAAAATCAGCAATAGAGAAACTATTTGTTTTCATATACAAATAAACTAATGCAACAAGCATTAATAAAGAACCTAAAAAAGAATATAAAAAGAATTTAATAGCCGCATAAATTCTATCTGGTCCACCCCAAACACCAATTACTAAATACATCGGCAATAACATTGCTTCCCAAAAGACATAAAATAAAAAAGCATCTCTTGCAACAAAAACCCCTAGCATCAAACCTTCCATTATTAAGAACATTGCTAGATATTGAGAAATTTTAGTTTTTACAGAATTAAAAGAAGCTAATAATACTATGGGAGTAAATAAAGTAGTAAGTATAATTAGAGGCAAGGAAATACCATCAATCCCAACAGAATAATGTATATTAAACATAGGAATCCACAGAAAATCTTCTGTAAATTGCATGTTTGGGTTATTAATATCAAACTTCATGTAAATAAATATGGATACAAAAAAAACTATTAACGATGCTGCTGTAGCAAAATATTTGCAGCACGTAAAATCTCGCATATGAGATCCATAGCTACCTTGAATTAACATAAAAATACCAGCAATAATAGGAGCCCAAACTAAGAAGCTTACTATTGGAAAACTATCAAACATTTATATAGTTCCTTAAAATACTTGTAAATTGTAAAATTAATAAATCAAATTATAAAACTAGTAAATATAGTAAAACAATAAAACCAATTATCATTATGAAAGCATAATTATATATGTAACCAGTTTGTAGTTTCTTAAATATAGATCCTAATCCATTGACAAAATATGCAGAGCCATCTACTAACCAAGCATCTATCAATTTACGATCAAAATATTTATCTAAAAATTTACCAAAAAATGTTGTAAATCTCATAATAACTTTTTCATTGAAAGCATCAAATCCATATTTATTAACTAGGCAATAATAAACAAAATATAGTTTATCACTTAATATTTGAGGAATTTGAGGGAATGCAACATAGCATATCCAAGCTGTAAATATTCCTAAAATAGAAATCCAAAATGGTGCGTGGAATATTGCTGTTAAAGCCATTCGAACAGAACCATGAAACTCATGTTTAACAGCTAATAAAACATCATTTTTTGGTAAAACAAAAATAGATTTTTCGAAATAATTCCCGAACAGTAAAGATTTTATAACTATACCACCTATGAAAAAAGAAGGAATTGCAAGTAATATTAACGGCACTGTAACTACTAATGGACTTTCTTTTAAACCTTGTTTAGTATGCTCATCCATCCTTTCTTCTGTAAAAAATACTAAGAAAATCATTCTAAAAGTATATAAAGCTGTTACAAATACACCAAATAAAACCATATAATATGCGAATCCTGCACCAGGAAGCGTTGATTCATTTACTGCTTCAATAATCATATCTTTCGAGAAAAAACCTGAGAAAAATGGTATACCACTTAATGAAAGACCACCTATTAAACAAGTAACAAAAGTAATAGGCATATATTTACGTAAATTACCCATTTTCCTTATATCTTGCTCATGATGCATAGCAATAATAACAGAGCCAGCCGCTAAGAATAATAAAGCCTTGAAAAAAGCGTGTGTCATAAGATGAAAAATACCAGCTGCATATGCTGAAGCCCCTAAAGCGACAACCATATAACCTAATTGAGAGATTGTAGAATATGCAACAACTCTTTTAATATCATTCTGAACAATACCCAATATTCCTAAGAAGAACGCAGTAATTCCACCAATAATTAAAATAAAGCTTCTTGCTGTAGCGCTATATTCGAAAATTGGTGATAATCTTGCAACCATAAAGACACCAGCAGTTACCATAGTTGCAGCGTGAATTAAAGCAGATATTGGAGTAGGACCTTCCATTGAATCAGGTAGCCAAACATGTAAAGGTGCTTGGGATGATTTAGCCATTGCCCCAACAAATAAAGCTATGCAAATTACAGTTATTACAGAAAACTCATCACCAAACCAAAAGTTGAAAGTCTGATTTTTAGCAAATACTTCTGGTACACTTTTAAATACATCGAAATAATCTAATGTGCCAAATACATAAAATACTGCGGCTACACCAATGATAAAACCAAAGTCACCTACTCTATTAACTAAAAAAGCTTTTAAATTTGCGAATAAAGCCGAATCTTTTTTATAGTAAAATCCAATTAATAAATAAGATACTAGACCAACACCTTCCCAGCCAAAAAATAACTGCAAGAAATTGTTTGCAGTTACTAAAGATAACATTGCAAAAGTAAATAATGAAATATAACTAAAAAACCTTTGATACCCATCATCATCTGCCATATATCCAATTGTATAAATATGAACCATAAGAGATACAAAGTTAACAACAACCATCATAAGGATTGTTAATCTATCTATTAAAAAACCAGCATAAAACTTAATCTGCCCAATTGCAGCCCAAGTATAAAGATTTTGATTAATTACATCAAAGCCATCATCCAGACTTAAGAATAATAAATAAAAAGATAGTAGGCATGAAATTAAAACAGGAATAATAGTCACATACTGAGCCCCGCTCCTGCCAACTTGTTCTCTAAACAAGCCTGATACTATAGAGCCAAACAAAGGTAACAGTACTATAATAATTGATATATTAATAATATGCTCAGTCACGTCTTTAATCCTATTTAAAATTTTCTGATTATTAATCTCTTAAAGTATTTACTTCATCAATATTTATTGATTTTGATTTTCTAAACAACAACACTAAAATAGCTAATCCTATTGCAGCTTCAGCAGCAGCAACTGTCAATATGAAAAACACAAATACTTGGCCTTTTATATCTCCTAGAAAATGTGAGAATGCAATGAAGTTGGTGTTTACTGATAATAGCATTAACTCAATACACATAAGTAACACTATTAAATTTTTACGGTTTATAAAAATACCTGCAATACTAATACTAAACAATATTGCAGCAAGTATTAAATAATGAGTTAAAGTTATCATACATTTTCCCACTTATCACTTTCAATTATTCTTAGTCTATCTTTTTTCGTTACTTGGACCTGCAGAGAAATATCTTGTACTTTTCTATTTTTTGGCCCCCTAAATGCTAAACATATTGCCGCAACAATGGCTATCAATAATAAAATACCTGCGACTTCAAAAGAAACCAAATGATTAGTAAATAATTCATTTGCTATTAATTTCACATTGCTTTCTTGAGCTACAGCATAGTTTAAATTAGTTACTTCAAAGTGCTGAGCTTTTATCATGTAAATGATACTAAAGACAACTAGTAATCCAGCTATAGTGCCAAACAAAGCATACTTAACAAAAGATGCTTTCATAGCTTCTAAGTCTACGTCAAGCATCATTACAACAAATAAAAACAGTACCATGACAGCGCCAACATATACAATTATTAATATTAGCGCCAAATACTCAACTGAAATGACCATCCATGTTATTGCTGAAAAGACAAAACATGCAACTAGACTTAAAACTGATTTCACTGGATGTCTAATTAAAATCACTGATAATGCTGACATGACAACAAGAAAACTAAATATGTCAAAAAGAACTGTTTGTAAATTCATAATATTTTAAAAACCTTACTTTAATATTGCCTATCGATATTTTGCATCAGCTAATTTATTTTTAGCTATTTCAGCTTCGTATTTATCACCTATTGCTAAAAGCTCATCTTTAGTGATTACTCTTTTAGCTCTATCTTCAAAATGAAATTCTGAAATATTAGTTTCAACAATTGAATCAACTGGACATGCTTCTTCACAAAAACCGCAATAAATACATTTAAATAAATCTATATCATATCTATTAGTTCTTCTTGTGCCATCCTCTCTTACTTCAGAGTCAATAGTAATTGCTGCTGCTGGGCATACGGCTTCACATAGTTTGCATGCAATACAACGCTCTTCACCATTAGGATACCTTCTCAAAGCATGAAGACCTCTAAATCTTGGAGATTTAGGAGTTTTCTCTTCAGGATATTGTATTGTTATTTTTCTTCTAAAAAGATACTTTAACGTTAACTTTAATCCTGAAAATAATTCTAATAATAAGAAACTTTTGATATAAAACTTAAGTTTTTTTAACACAAGCACGCACCAATATTTTTAATTAAACCATGGATATAATTGAAATTTAACCATAAAAGCCACCACAAATATCCATACTATAGTAACAGGAATAAATACTTTCCAACCTAAGCGCATTAGCTGATCATATCTATATCTTGGAAAAGTTGCCCTGAACCATAAATATAAGAACATAAAGAAACCTGTCTTAACTAATAACCAAACTATTCCTGGAACCCAAGAAAATGCTGATTCAAGTAAAGGAATACCTTGAAAAGGTGATAACCAACCACCCAAATAAAATGTAGCCGCTAAGAATGATAATAGAATCATATTTGCATACTCAGCAAGAAAGAATATAGCAAAAGTCACACCCGCATACTCAACATGAAACCCTGCAACAATTTCTGATTCACCTTCAGCAAGATCAAATGGAGCTCTATTTGTTTCTGCAACTGATGAAATCCAATGAACAACAAATAAAGGTAATAATGGAAGCCAGTACCAAGTCAAAAAGCTACCAGACTGTGCTTCAACTATCTTTGTTAGATTTAAACTTCCTGCTGCCATCAATACACCAATTAGAGAAAACCCCATTGCGATTTCATATGAAACTACCTGAGCCGCAGCTCTTAATGAACCTAAAAGCGCATATTTTGAATTTGAAGCCCAGCCAGCTATTAAAACACCATATACACCTAATGATGTCATAGCTAATATGTAAGCAACTCCTAAATTTATATTCGCTAATACTAGCCCATCAGAAAAAGGAACAACAGCCCATGCAGCAAGAGATGGAGCAAACGCCAAACAAGGCGCTATAATATATAAATATTTATTAGATTTACTAGGTGTTACTGTCTCTTTGAAAAGCAGTTTTATGACATCGGCAAAAGGCTGTAACAATCCAAATGGTCCAACTCTATTTGGTCCAATTCTTACTTGCATATAACCAATTACTTTACGCTCAGCGTAAGTAAAATAAGCAACCCCTAAAATAACAGGAATACTTATACAAAGTATCTTAATTAAAGTCCAAACTAATATCCACAAATCTGCCATTTTTTAGCCTATACTAAATTGTTAATAAATTAATATACCCAGAAACAAATCCAATATTTGCACTTTCAGTATATACACAACCGTTTGGCACAAAATCTGTAACATCAAGTATTAGATTAGCTTCATATAGCTCACCACTTGCCGATTCAACTTGTATTGAAACAGTTTTGCCCTTCTCTAAACCTAACCTTTCAGCATCAAACTGATTAACATAAATATAATTTGCTCTTAGTGCATCATTAGTTTTATGTAATGACTCAGCTCTTCTAACAATGTTATCAATATTATAAATATTAGTATCTTGAATTAAAAATAATTTTTCCGAGTTTGATAAATCATTTTCTGATACAAAACTTTCAAAAACGTCAGGATCTATCTTAAAAGTTTCTACTCTATTTGCTTTTTTATTAATTAAAGTAAGCTTTTCTTTTAATTGTTCTCTAATTTCTGCTGTAGAATTATAATTAAAATCTAATAAGTTTAATAAATTACCTAAGACTCTTAATACTTTCCAACCAGGTCTTGAATTACCAAAAGATTTAACTGAACCTTGAAAACTTTGCCACTCCCCTACAACATTTACATATGTTCCAGATGTTTCTGAAAAAGGAGCTATTGGTAAAATTATATCGGCATAATCTTTCATTGAATCTGTAAGATATGGCGTGAATAGAACTATTTTATCTGCATTTGATAATTTAGCCATTAATTTTTTATAATCATATGCATCATATTCAGGCTCGATATTATATAAAAAGAAATATTTTAAGTTACTCTTATCTTCAAGCATTTGCTTATAATTAAAGCCCGTATGACTAATATCTAATCCAGTATCACTTCGATGAGGAATCGCACCAGAAATCCATGCGCCTTGAGAGTTTGCCCCCTTTGTTAAAAAGCCTAATCTTGCACCTGTAATACATCTTAATATATGACACATAGCACGCAACAAGCTTGCGTTTTCATCATTTAATGCAAAGCTTCCTAAAAGGATAACAGAATTGTCTATATCTAATAATAATTCTGATATTTTAATTATTTTTTTATCTATTTCATTTGATGAATCTAATGAAAATTTATTTAATAAATTTAAAACTTTATCTAAATCATAATCTTCAAGATCTTCATATAATTTATATAAATCAAATCCTGTTTTTTCTAGAATATATTTAGTAATTTTCACAATTGGTGTAACTATGTCACCATGACTATCTAAATTTACTAAATTTTCTTCTAGCTCATAATTAAAATCAAAGTTAACTGGATTTATCGCAGATACCTTTGCCCCATTTAAAAAGGCTTTTCTAACTCTATGGTTAATAATAGGATTTTCTTTACGAAGATTACTTCCTATTAATAATACATTTTCAAAATTCTCTATATCTGCTATCTGAAAGTCAGTAAAACCAGGATAAACTCCAAAGTTCTCTTCATCTCTAAAATCTTTTTCTGATAAACGATAATCAATATTATGAGAACCTAAAGATCTTATTATTTTTTGTAACAAATACATTTCTTCTAATGTTGAAGAACTTGATAATAATGCTCCAATTGAGTTACTACCATACTGCCCCATAGTTTTAGTCAAGCTGGAAACAATCTCAAGTAAAATCTCATCCCAACTAATTTCTTTCCAAGCACCATTAATTTTAACCATTGGATTAGTTAGTCTGTCTTTATGATAAATGCCTTCATAACTAAAACGATCTCTATCAGAAATCCAAGTTTCATTTATTTCTTCATTATCATTAGGAACAATTCTTTTTACTTGGTTTCTTAGAGTGTGAATAAATAAGTTTGAGCCTGAACAATCATGTGGTGCGATTGCTGGAGTTTGTCTTAACTCCCATGCTCTAGCGCTATACCTATATGGTTTTGAAGTTAGTGCGCCGACAGGACATAAATCAATAATATTTCCA